>Ga0066605_10003080_pt1 | contig 10301 bp, 10 predicted proteins | sample SaaInlLV_DNA_10m_FD_60385 | JGI IMG/M metagenome (GOLD analysis project Ga0066605, IMG submission 60385) | Marine microbial communities from expanding oxygen minimum zones in the Saanich Inlet - SI075_LV_DNA_10m | ecosystem: Environmental > Aquatic > Marine > Unclassified | place: British... | reverse complement strand
GTATAACACCACCTATCGTTGAAAAGTATGTAAATGTATTTCAAAATGCAAGTATAACACCACCTATCGTTGAAAAGTATGTAAATGTATTTCAAAATGCAAGTATAACACCACCTATCGTTGAAAAGTATGTAAATGTATTTCAAAATGCAAGTATAACCCCTCCTATCGTAGAAAAGTATGTAAATATATTTCAAAATGAAAGTATAGCACCTCCTATACCAATATCTTTTGTAAATGTATTTCAAAATGCAAGTATAACCCCTCCTATCGTAGAAAAGTATGTAAATATATTTCAAAATGCAAGTATAACACCACCACCTATCGTTGAAAAGTATGTAAATGTATTTCAAAATGCAAGTATAACCCCACCAGCTAACTAAATATATAATATGATAAGTTTAAGTAAAAGTGGATATTCAAAATTTATTAGAGGTGAATTAACTCCTAGTGATCTGAGTGTTGCTCCTATCGCTTCTGGCCTAATAAATGCTAATATGGATAATACAAATATTCTAACAAAAAGAACTGAAGCTAGTAGTGCTACACCAACGTTTCCAATTGATGACTTTGCTGCTGTATTTTACAACAGTGATAATTCAATTAGAATCAATGGTCAGGTCAACATAAATACACAAAATTTTAGTGATTTAGGCGATACAAATATATTCCAGCACGGTGTAGTGTTAGATGATTCTGACTCAAACGATTTTTTAGGTACAATTTTATTGTATCCTGATTCTGACCCAATTACATATTCCGCACTCAATAGTGCCCCTGTTAATATTGATTATAGAGTTACAGGGATAGCAAAAACGAATCTGAAGTCAGGCTATCAATCCGCGTATTACGCGCGCACTTCGAGCGGTAATTACTCAAGTTTTGATGATAGGTTTGTAGCCGGTTTTTTAAATCTACCTTTTTTTGATAGTGGTAAAACGGTAAATTTATTAACTGATTTAAGGGTAGCCTTATTATCTACTAGCCTTGTTAATAATACATTTGCATCTGATATATATGAAAAAGCAAAAACATTAGCATCATTAAAAGAACTTGCTGATTCTATAGGATATACATTTATTAGTGGAGGTTTTGAGTATAACGAACTTGGTATTTCATCATCATATCCCTGTTTAACAGCTCTTGATACAACAATTTATATACCCGGTCTTACAATAAATGTCGCTCGCTGCTTCTGTGTAATATATTACGAAACTAGTGATATTACTAATCCTGATGTTAATTCTGCAAATTATCAAGCAAATTCATTTTTATTAGGTACAATATCACAAGACTCAAGTAACAGACTATATCCTTTTAAGCAATCTTTAATTTTAGATACATTAACACCAGGTACTCCTTCAAATCCGCAATACGCTCCTGCTGGAATAATGTCATTTAGTAATTATGTAGGACCAGGATTGTTAGGGTCAAAGTTAGATTAATACATCTTCAAACGTATTTAAGTAGATATAATTAGGAACTACGCTATAATAGTAGTGTGAGTTACCGAAATATATACTACGATGCAAAAGAGAGATGTGTTAATTTATTTACCTGGGATGAAGATGGTAAAAGGATTAAAGTAAAAGCTTCCTACGACCCGTATCTTTATATTGAAAGTGGTAATGGTGAAGCTGAATCTATCTTCGGTACTAAACTAGTTAAGAAGACTTTTAGGACGCAATATGAACGTTACAAGTATATAAAAGATACTGGAGTTAAAAGAGTATTTGATAACTTACCAGCTATTCAGCAATATCTTGTTGATTCGTTCTGGAAAGTAAATGAAACTCCTGAATTTAGTCAAAATCCTATTAAAGTACTTTTTGTGGATATCGAAACATATTCACCGGATGAATTTCCTAATCCTCAAGACCCTACGCATACATGTAATGTTATTACTGCATATGATTCAATTGCAGATGAGTATATGACATTTGGTCTAGGAGAGTATGACAATAAAGATGATGATGTAACTTATATACATTGTAAGAGTGAACATGAATTATTTCAGAATTTTGTAGAGTATATTGAAAAGGATTACCCTGATATTATATCTGGTTGGAATTCGGAGTTCTTCGACTTACCTTACATTATTAATAGATGTGAAAGACTATTAGGTGAAGATTGGAGAAATCGTTTATCACCATCAGGTAAAGTATATAGCAGAGCTATTAAAGGTCAATTTGGTCAAGAGCAAATTAGATGGTATATTGAAGGGGTATCATTGATCGACTATTTAGATGTTTATAAACGATTTTCACCAGGAGTTAAAGCAAGTTATAAACTAGATGCTATTGGTGCTGCTGAGTTAGGAGAAAAGAAAGTCGATTTCGGTAATATGAATCTTGCGACTTTAGCTGATAAGGATTGGCAGACGTTTGTAGAGTATAATATTCAGGACGTTAGACTACTTAAAAAGCTTGAAGAAAAACTAAAGTATACTGAGTTGATTAAAATGCTAGCGTATGTTGGCTTGACGTCCTTTGAAGCTGCACTAGGTTCGCTTTCGGTTATCAACGGTGCAACTGCAGTTACAGCAAGGTATAGGAATCAAAAAATACCTTCGTTTATACGAAATGAGGATACAGGCAAGAACCCCGGTGCATATGTTGGTGAACCTAGAAGTGGGTTTCAAGAAAATATTGTTTCGTTTGATGCTAACTCACTATACCCTAATGTGATGATATCTTTAAATATGTCACCTGAAACTAAAATAGGTAAGATTGAGGATAAGACTGTTAAAGATGTTACTATACGCCATGTTAATGGTAAGACGTTTACACTTGATACTGAGAAGTTTATTGAGTTTGTAAAGAATGAGGAAATTGGTATTAGTAAAGCTAATGTACTTTTTAGTCAGAAGAAGCAAGGTATCATGCCAACTATTTTAGACTTTTACTATAAGAAACGCGTTGAAGTTAAAAAGGAGTTAAACATATTAAAAAGAGAATATGCAAATAAAAAAGATAAAGTAACTAAGACTAAGATTGATCAATTAGATTCAAAGCAGTTATGTATTAAGGTTTTCATTAATTCAATTTACGGTTATTTTGGTAATAGGCATGCACCTTTTGGTGATGATGATATTGCATCATCCATTACATTGACAGGTCAATCTGTTATTAAGAAATCAAATGAGTTACTTAAAAATTACGTTAAAGAGCAAACTGGTATTACTGATGTTGAAAAACTAGAAAGTTGTGTTGTATATAATGATACTGATAGTTCATATATATCTATAAAATTATTAATTGATAATATGAATATATCATTTAAACATGAAGATGGTACTCTAACAAAGCAACTATATGATGAAGTTCAGAATATTGAAGACTATCTTAATAAAGAAATTAAAATATGGGGAGCTAAAGCTTTAAATTCGAAAGACTGCAGATTTATATTCAAACGAGAAGTTATAGCTGATGTTGGTATATTTTTACAGAAGAAGCGTTATGTATTGCATATATTGGATGATGAAGGTATACCAATGGATAAATATAAGTACACCGGGGTTGAAGTAGTACGTAGTACAATGCCTGAACCTATTAAACCGCATGTTAAAGGTATTATTGAAACTATGCTTTCAACGCAAAGTATTACAAAGACGAATAAATTATTAAATGAAACATATACGATATTTAAAAACTTACCAGTCGAGGATATTACATTTGTTTCTGGGTTAAAAAATTATGAAAATTATGCAAGGCAATGCGATGGTTATAAAACTGCAAAAGGTATGCCTATACACGCAAAGGCTGCATACTATTATAATATGCTATTAAAAAAGTTTGATATCGAAAATGATTATGAAACTATTAGTAGTGGAGATAAAGTTCGATATTTTTATATTCAGCAACCTAATCCGTATAATATATCTTGCTTAGCTTACAAATATTATTTACCTGATGAGTTTAAGGAAGTTTTCTTTGCAGATTATGATAAGATGTTTCAAAAGAACCTTTATGCTGTAATTGAACGATTCTATGAAAATGTTAATTGGTCTATTCAGCAGCCAGGTCAAGCATGTCAAACTGATTTATTCGATCTTTTAAGTTGATAATTGTGTTTTATAATATAAAATAATGGTATGTCAGAAACCAAATATACAACGTTTATTGATAATGCTGGTCGCAGCATTTTCGGTATTAACTCGAGTGAGACCAAGACCTCAATTACAATTGAAAATCCTGTAATGATTCACGTCGCTCAACAAGAAAACGGGCAAATGGCTGTACAGTTATTTCCACTATTCTTTGCTGAATTCGTTCAGCCTAATGAAGATGAAAGTAGAAAGAACTTTTTTGTTTACAATAAATCAAGTGTTGCTTTAGGTGAGGGATTTGATGTTGATCCACGAATTTCAGAACAGTATGAACGTATTGTTAACCCGACTTTGGTACCTGCAGGTAGTAAAGAAGGTGAAGGTGAAGAAGCCGAAGTGATCAAGCTTTTCGATAATTAACAAATAATTATACTTTAAAGGTATTAATACCTCGTCTTTGACTTTTTTGTTAGAGACGAGGTATTTCCTTCTTGATATACCATAAACATATACTATAATTAGGTATATGAGTAAAGAAACAGACGAAATTCTATCCGTAATTGATAAAACAAACCCATATGCATCATTCTTAAATGATAGTGCACTTAGTAATGTAGATGGCTGGTTAGATACCGGGTCGATGGTACTTAACGGTATTGTTTCTGGTTCGTTATTTGGAGGTATTCCAAAAAATAGAATGACTCTTTTAGCAGGGCCGAGTATGACAGGTAAGTCATTTATCTTACAGAAGATTTTAGCGAATGCTCAGAAGGAAGGTTTAATTCCTGTTATCTTTGATAGTGAGAACGCTATTGATAAAGATGGTGCTGCAGCTCTAGGGTTAGATGTTAGTAAGGTAAAATATGTACCAGTATTTAGTATTGAAGAATGCCGTAATACAATTTATGATTTCTTAATGAAGGTTAAAGAAAAGGGTCAAGAAGGTAAATTTATTATTGCGATTGACTCTTTAGGTAATATGGAAAGCCAGTTACAGATCGGCCGGATGACTAAAAATAATGTAAGTGCTGATATGGGTAGTAGAGCTAAAGCAATGAAAACCCTTCTTAGAACTTGTACTCAATTATCTGGTTTAACTAAGACAACTATTCTAGCTACGAATCATATCTATGAAGATCCAGCTGCAATGTTTCCGACACTTGTAAAAGCAATGCCTGGTGGTACTGCAGCAGTCTATCTACCGTCTGTTACTATTCAATTAGCTCGTAAGCCAGTTAAGGAAGATAAAAATACTGACGGTAAGCTAGCAGCATTACAGAAGAGTTATTCTGGTGTTATTTTAAGAGCATTAACAGTTAAAAATCGTTTTATCAAACAATACTTACAAGGTGAGATGTATCTTTCATTCGAGAGAGGGTTAAACAAGTATTACGGTTTACTAGACTTAGCAGTAGGTTTAGGAGCAGTGGTTCAATCAGGAGCAACTTACCAGTTACCAGATGGTACTAAACTCGGTTATTATTCAAAGTGGAAAGATGATAGGGAACTTTGGGATAATACTATTGTACCGGTTATTGAAGAGAAGATTAAAAGCGAATGGAAGTATGGTAATAAAATTACAGATGATGATGTAGAAGAAATTCCTGATGAAGTAATTGAACCAGCAGAAGTATTAATTAATGAAGATGCAAAATAAAAAAGTTATAGTTACGTTGTCAGGAGGCGCTGATTCAGCAGTACTGTTGTATAAAGCTGCAGAATTGTTTAGAGAAGTTCATACGGTTACATTTGATTACGGTCAACGACATGATAGGGAGTTAGTAGCTGCTAAGAAGCAATTATTAAACGCTAAGCATGATTTTCCTAACGTTACATTTACTAATAAATTATTAGATGTAAAGTATATTAAGGATATTGCCCCTACTTCATCTCTTACAAATGATGATATTGATACACCTAATGTAAAAGATATTATGGGCGAGGCTCAACCGAAGAGTTATGTACCATTCCGTAATTTAATGTTTATAAGTATATTAGCATCTTATGCAGAAGCAGTAAAAGCATCAGAGATTTGGTATGGGGCAGCTGAAGCGGATAGTTTAGCTGGTTACTGGGATTCGTCAAATGAGTTCATTGATACATTTAATAATCTTACAGCGTTAAATCGCGAAACTGTTATTAAGCTGGTTGCACCTTTAGTAAGGATGTCTAAGAAAGATATTGTATTAGACGGCGTTTCTCTAGGGGTTAACTTTGAAGATACATATACTTGTTACTCTGGCGAATACCCTTGTGACGCAGAGTCTGCTAGCAGCAGCTTACGTTTAAAAGGCTTTATAGATGCCAAGTTAAGAGATCCTATTTTGTATAAGCAGCAAGATAAATTAGATGCTGTATATGATAAGAATGGATGTAAAGCTATTTGTTAATATACTCGAATAACTCAGGGTTATGATACGCTATATGCTGTCTCATAACCTTATGAGTCTTAGGGTTACTCAAAGCTTTAACCATAAACATCTCTATCTCACCATCACCCTTACCAGGTAATAGTCTTGTAGCGTAATCCTTAAGAGCTTGCAACTGTTTTCTGTTGTAAGCTTTTAAGTCGCCAATGAGAGCTATATCATCATATCTATCGATGGATACATCAGCATCTAAATCAAAATCTTTATATTTTTGAAAGTCCGCTGAAGCAACCATCTCCAGTATCTGATTAAATTTAGTAACCGTGTGTATTCCGTCTTTGTTGTGCATAAAGATTCTGAACTCTCTGTCTTTCTTGAACAGCAAGGTGTTGGTTAATTTCGAGTTGTGACATTCTTACCTCTTCAGCTTCTTCTCTCTTTTCAACAGGAGCTTTTGACATATACTGACTAGTTGAATGTTCTTCAGCTTCTTCAGCTTGGTGTTTTCTTTCCCACCCACTACGATCCTCTTTTTCTTGCCATTCACTAGGATCAAAATTTTGAAAGGTTTGTACTGCTTCGTATTCCTCGTGTGATAATGTGGTAGCATCTTCTAATGATACTTCTTCTGCATCTTCAGGAAAGGTTAACCTATTAACAGATACTCTAAGAGGTCGACCTTGTTCATCCTGAACTGAAACAAACCCATCTTTTCCATGATCAACTACCATTACTGATCGTGTATAGTCTAATACAGCTTCCTTACCTACAAGACTTTCTTCTTGCTCATAAGCAGCTTCTCCACCTTCAGATTGATCAACTACTTCATCTCCGTACTTTATACTCCAATTGTTTTTACCTTGAATAAATTCATATGCAGCAGTTAAACCTTCTCGGTTTTTAGGGAATGAACTATCGCCTCTCTCCGTTGTTACTGTATAGCCTTCTACTTCTTCTTCTTCTTTTTTAATTGCACTCTGTAAAGCTTTTTGCGTTACAACGTCTTGTAAAGCCTTTTTCATTGACTCGGTTCTATTACCATTATTATTTACATCTCGAAAATCTGGCTTATCCTCATGTTCATTATCTTCAGTTTCTGCAAATCTTGCAATATCTGCCTCAATATTTGGTATTTGATCAGCGAAATATTCGCGGATTTCACCATATTCATCGTCACCATCCCTAAGCGTACCCAGGTAATTAACAAATTCTTTATATTTACTTAATGTTCTAAGACTTGGTACCACGCCAATAACGTTATCTAAAATTTGTAGCTGACTTTTAAATCCATCCGAGCGTAAATCCATCTCTTCAATTTCACGATGGTAGTCGCCTAATACTCTTATAATTACCGGTATTATTGATATTGCTTCTCCATCTGCATCATTACTTATCATATCTTCTAAATTATCAATTTTTTCTTTATAAGTATTGATAATTTCCTTTTTTTCCTTTTCTGCAGAAGCACCAGAGATATCATCAACCTTTAAAGTTGTAAAATCTCTCTTTATACCGCCAGTTGCTGCTTCAGCATCTCTTGTTTGTCTTACACCTTTACCTTGTCTAAGAGTAGCTTTTGTATTTATATATTGAGTCATTCTATCAACTTCCTTACCATCACCAGCAGGTACCTTCGTCTCTGACCAATCTTTAAAATTATCAAATATATCTTTAAGTTTTTCCGGACTATTCATAGCAATTTCACCGATTAATTTATGTACATGTGCTGCTGAATATGCTTTAAAACCATCAGGTACTAGCTCAGGATATTCATCTTTTAAATAATTTAAGAAGAATAATCTTGTATCTCGGTATGGTTCACCTACTTTAACTTTTTGACCATTAACTTTTATATTTTTCATTTTATTAGCCATCGGTGCGACTAATTTACCAATTTCAGTTGCTTCATCTAGTCGGACATCGGAAAGATAATTCTGCGTCTGTTCGTTAATAATTGACGGTTTTGTATTCCAGGAAATAAAATTCATAATAATATTTATTGATTATTGCTATATTTCTACTATAATATCATTATATGTGCGGTATTTATCTAAGTTCTAACCTTTCAACGTTTGAGGTGCTCGAAGAAGCTAATAAAAAGAGAGGTAATTTCTCTACTGGTATATTTCATGCTTACAGGTCATCTAATTATGATGTTAAAAAGTATGAAGGTGGTATTAATTGGAATGATGTTAAATTACCACAAGGAGATGTAGGTGATTTTATTTATCTTGGCCATAATCAAGCACCGACAAGTTCTGCTAGAGAATGGAAAGAAAATACATCACATCCATTTAGATCTGGAGATTGGATAGTAGCTCATAACGGTGTTTTAACTAATTATAATGAGCTAATTGATGAATATTTACCAGATCATGATAATCCTGTAGATAGTAGTACTATACCAGCTTTATTAGATGAATTCGAATATAATCTTGGACCATGTGAAGATTCAGATACAGAAATACAAAATATTTTATATACAATCGAAAAATTAAAAGGTACATTCGCATTATGGATTGTGAATATAAAAACAATGAACGTTTATATAGCAAGACAAGGTAGTACGTTGTTTTATAAGGATGCTAATGTATCATCTATTAAAGGTGAAGGTTATGAAGAAGTAAAAGAGGGTATATTATATGGTTATACAGCTGAAGGCCTAGTAGAACTTGATACATTTGCATATGATTCACCATTTTTAACATTATGAGTTTAAAATATATAACAATTAACGAATTAACTGAACTTGATAAACTTAACTTTATTAAGTTTGTGTATGATAATACAGATTCATTTATTATGAATACATTTGGTCATGTATGGTCAGGTAGAAATTGGTGGGAAAAGTTTCCTATTGAAGTTTGCATTGATGATGCTGGTACTGTTATAGGTTTACATGCATATAGTGTTAATGATAAATTTCCTAAAACTTTAAAGACGTATTTTATTGTAACTAGCAAGCAAGCAAGAGGTAAAGGTGTAGCTAAATTACTAATACAAAATGCAATTTTTAAGCATAAAGATGAGATTGAATTTTACTATGTTAATTCAGATATTAGAAGTGATGGTTGTACTTTCTATAAAAAGTGGTTAGGTGAAAAATTTGAAATTACTTCTAACGATTTCGAATCACAAGATATCACATTTAAGGAACCTATTTATAATATTATTAATGGATGATCTAAAAACAACTGGAAAACCTCGTCAATTTGAAACTGGAGCGCAACGTGATAACGGCGATGGTAAATTGCGTATGAGCTTAGTACCTCACAAAGCTTTAGAATCAGTTATGATGAGATATTTACAAGGTGCTGAAACGTATAATGAAAATAACTGGAAATTAGGTATGAAGCATTCTGTATTATATGACAGTACAATGAGACATTTAATGCAAGACTTTAAAGGCGATGCAAGTGAAGACCATCTTGGAGCGGTATTATGGAATGTAATGGGGATGATTTGGAATAGAGATAATAAACCAGAACTAGATGATCGTAAAGACTATGAATAATATAAAAATCTACACAGCAACTAAAGGTAAAAAAGAAGATACATCCATTTTTAAATCCTTAAATGCAACTTTAGCGGATTACGGTCCTATAATGCCATTTGATGTACATTATGAAGAGAAAAATACTAAAAGCTTACAAAAACTTTATAACAGTTTCCTGGTCGATGCTAGACTCAACAATATTGATATTGCTGTTTTTGTGCATGACGATGTACATGTTAATACGAGGGATTTACGAACTCGTTTACTGGACAGTGCGAGAAAGTACACTGTGTTTGGGCTTGCTGGTGCTACTTCTTGTAAAATCGGTATACCGGCTTTATGGCATCTTATGTCGAAGAGGGAAGATCAGAGAGGTTGTGTAGCTCAT
>Ga0066605_10003052_pt1 | contig 10357 bp, 10 predicted proteins | sample SaaInlLV_DNA_10m_FD_60385 | JGI IMG/M metagenome (GOLD analysis project Ga0066605, IMG submission 60385) | Marine microbial communities from expanding oxygen minimum zones in the Saanich Inlet - SI075_LV_DNA_10m | ecosystem: Environmental > Aquatic > Marine > Unclassified | place: British... | reverse complement strand
AATAATAACGATCCATCTTTTATTTACATAAAAAAAGTTCAGTTAAACGGAAAGACTCTTGACAGAAACTATTTACATATAAATGAAATACTTGATGGGGGAGTTTTGACCATCTCTAAAACTAATCAACCAAATACGAATTGGTCAAAAGAGAGTTATTATTTGACAGAATTATCAGAAGATCAGAAGATTTTAACAAATCCCAGAATTGTTGCTAGATCTAATACTTTTAAAGATTCTATATTTTTAAAAATTGAAGCAGAAACTAATACTCAAATTTTTTATAAAAAAACAGATGATTTAGATTACATCGCTTACAAGTCTCCTTTCTACTTAAATAAAACAGACACTATTTTATGTTATTCTAAAAAAGGGGATAAAGTAAGTAAGGTAGAGTCTGCGTTTTTTCTAAAATTTAATAAAAGAAGAGAAATCCAATTAAAAACCACTTACAGTAATCAGTACGATGCTGGCGGTAGCAATGCATTAGTTGATGGTTTAAAAGGCCCTAATAATTATCTAACGGGTAGATGGCAAGGCTTTTATGGAGATGATTTTGAATCGGTAGTGGACTTAGGATCTACGGACTTTATTAATTACTTAAATATTGGAGCTATTCAAGATGTTAAATCATGGATTTGGCTTCCTAAACAAGTAGAATATTTGGCATCTGTAGACGGTGTAAATTACAAATCTTTAGCAAAAGTAATTCATCATATTTCTGATAATACTTCAGAATCATTAATTCATCAATTTGAATTAAAATTAAGTAAATCTATAAAGGCAAAATACATAAAGATAAAGGCTAGTAATTATGGGAAATGTCCTTCTTGGCATTTGGGAAGTGGAGGAACATCGTGGTTGTTTTTTGACGAAATTACAATTCTGTAATTACTAAATAGATCATAAATTATTCATAATTTCTTGAAACTTATTAAATTCTAAATCCATTTTTTTATCTATACTAAAATGAATTCCCTCTACACCAATCGATTTGAATTTTTTACAATTTTCACTAGAAATTCCCCCTCCCGCTAAAATTTTAATTTTTCTATTTTTGAGATTCACCATGGACTTGAGATTTTCAATGCCTAGTTCTGCATTTTTCTTTCCACCTGAGCTAAGTAGCCAATCAAATCCCATGTCAGATAACTGCATGGTGCTTTTTTCAATATCAAAACAATTGTCTATTGCTTTATGAAACGTAGATAGAAGTCCTAAGCTTTTTGAGATTTTTAAAATTTCTTCATTTACCTCAAAATCAATACTGTTATTTTTTAATGCGCCAAATACTACGCCTTTTGCATTATTTTTTTTTGCTAAATGAATTGATTTTATCATTTTTAAAACATCTTTTTTATTGTAATGAAATCCATTTGCATGCGGTCTTATCATCACAAAATTTTCACCTCTAAATGTATTTTTTGCTATTTTTTGTAGTTCATTTGAAGGGGTTAACCCATCAAGTTCTAGATTTTGACATAATTCTATTCTGGGAATTTTCAATTTACTAGCTACAGTTAATCCTTCCTTTGATGAGACGCAAGCTTCTAAAATCATTCTATCACAATTTCATCCGTAAATAACCAACTATTTGAACCTGCTGCTTCGTGCCAGTTTGGAAGTCTTTTAAAATTCTCAGCAACTAATCTTAAGTGTTTAGAATTGAGATTTAAATTTTTAAAAGATGCACTTTTAATGAGTTTACCTCTTTTTTTAATTTCATCAAAATCATTAATTATTTCAACTTCATTCCATTTTATCAAATCATTAGAAGTCAATAATTTAATTTTTTTTGGAAAAACTATCCAAGAATTAATGTATTGGTAAAAATTTAGAGATACGTTATTTACTTGGGTTACAGTGTCGAGAGAAATTGAAACATCCAAATTAGTTCCATAAAAGCCTTGCCAATTTCCATCTTTAAAATCCAATCCTCCTAATTTCCCATCTACTAAGGATTTTTTTCCACTTGCTTGGTATGTAAGGTGATATGGATATCTGTAATTGATACTATTAGTTAAGCCCTTATGAACGGCAATTTTTTGAATAGCTTCATTTCCGTACCTAATATTATTTTTAAAAGCTTGAACGGATAAAACCTCATTTTTAGTAATATGGATGCTGTCATTTTGTTTAATCTCTTCTATTACTGTATCGTTTAAGTGATAGAAGAATTTTAGATTTTTAATTTTAGACGAAACTTTTGCATAAACACTTTCCACATCTGTTTTAACTTCAATATTGACAGGTATTGCTTCAATACCGTATTTCACATTTAAACGATTAAGTATGTTGTAATGTTCCTCAACTCTTTCTTGAAATTGCAGATAATTTTTATTTTCCGATGACCACAATACTTCACTCATTGCCAATAATCTTGGAAAAGCTTGTTGATCCAATTTTTCTTCGTTTGGAATTCTCTCACTCCATAAATTACATTCTCCTCCGATGACTAGTTTTTTTTCTTGTGAATTTAAATCATCATCTAAAAGTTTGAAGTTGTATACTTTTTCTAAATCAATCGAATTAATATTGTAATCAAAATAGCAATGAGAAGTTGGAGACATAATTGCTTTTTTCCCTTCTTTAACAGCTTGAATACCACCTGAAAGCCCGCGCCAAGATTGTATAGTCACATCTCCTTCAATTTCACTTTCTAATATTTCGTCCCAACCAATAGTTTTTTTATTTTTATTTTTTAAAATTTTAGCAACTCTCTCAATAAAATAACTTTGAAGCTCACTTTCATTAGTTAAATTATTTTCACTCATTCTTTTTTGACATCTCGGACATTCTTTCCATCTAATCTTGGGAGCTTCATCACCCCCAATATGTATTCGATCACTTGGAAAAAGTTCCACAATTTCATTTAAAACATTTTCTAAAAAAATAAAAACAGAGTCGTTTCCTGCGCAATAGATGTCTTTAAAAACACCCCAAGATGTTGTAACATTAATAGGAGCTTGTTTACAGGATAGGTTAGGGTATGAAGCAATTGCTGCTGAGGAGTGTCCAGGTAACTCTATTTCAGGAATTACCTCTATATATCTTTCTTCAGCATAATTTATGATTTCTCTAATATCTTTCTTTGAATAATAGCCACCATATTTTCCAGTTGAATCCAATCTGTAGGAACCAATACTATTTAATTTTGGGTATTGATCGATTTCCACTCTCCAACCTTGATCTTCGGTCAAATGCCAGTGCAAAACATTCATTTTATAAAATGCTAGTAAATCAATATATTTCTTAATGGTTTTAACCGAGAAAAAATGCCTACAACAATCTAATAACATTCCTCTGTGACTAAAGAAGTTACTATCCGTGATTTCAACACATGGTATTTCAATATTTTTTTCTATGGTCTTGTTATTTAAATAAATTAATTGCCTTAAAGATTGGAGTCCATAGAATACTCCCTTGGAATCTCCAGTTAACGTAATAGATTTACTTTCCACTTTTAAATGGTAATAGTTTTTATCTACTAATGAATCTTTTTTTATTTCAATGAATAAATTGGGAATTGCTCCCGAAGAAAAAAAACTTTTTTCACTTCGATAATAATGTTGAATACTACTATCCAGTAAATTCAATATGTTGTTAATTCCAGAATTTTTTTTGTAAATAAATTGAGAACACTTGAAAAGTTTGTCTTCTAAAATCATTTTAGAAGGTTTGGGAATTATAGAAATATTGAAATTATTTTTTTTTGATGAGCTACAAGAAGTTAAAATAATTAGAAAAATTACAGTAAATAACGGTCTAATTTTCCCAATCAAGATCATATTGACTATCGATGAGTTTAGATCTTTGGATATCTTGATAAGCATAATTGAAACCTGAATATAAGCTATAAGATCCAATTTCTCCTTTTTTATTCATAGCAATAAATCCTACTTGTATATCTTTTAAATCTTTATTTGATTTTTTGATTCTTTCAACTGCTGTTTTACATGCTTGTTCCGGACTTAATCCATTTCTCATCATTTCTACTATTGCATGAGAACCACAAATTTTAATAATTGCTTCCCCAAGACCTGTTGCACAAGCAGCGCCCACTTCATTATCTAAATAAACACCAGATCCAATAATGGGTGAATCCCCAACTCTTCCTTCCATTTTATATGCCCATCCGCTGGTAGTACAACCTGTAGCCATATTCCCCTTACGGTCCATAGCTATCATTGCAATAGTGTCGTGATTTTCATGATTTATAGCTGGAAGTTTATAATTATTTTCTTTTTTCCAATCTTCCCAACTTTTTTTTGAACTCTCAGTCAGTAGGTTTTTATGACTGAATCCATTCTTCAAAGCAAATTCGTAAGCACCTTTTCCACTCAACATAACGTGTGGTGTTTCTTCCATTACTTTTCTGGCAACCGATATAGGGTTTTCAATATTTTTGATGTAGCTGACAGAACCACAATTAAAATTGTGGTCCATTATACAGGCATCTAAGGTTACATTTCCGTTAGCATCTGGTAATCCACCCACACCAACGCTGGTATTCTCTGGATCAGATTCTACGACATTAAGCCCCTTTTCTATGGCGTCTAATGCGGAACCGTTATTTTTCAAAATTTTTATGGCAGTCTTATTAGCTTTTAAGCCAGAATTCCATGTTGATATAACTTTTGTTTCATTTAAATCAACTAATGGTAAGATTTCTTTTTTTTCAGGTTTCCCAGATGCATTACACCCTTCGATGATTATTGCAGTAGCTCCAAGACCCCCAATTTTGACAAAATCTCTTCTTTTCATTTAGTTAATATAAGGTAGTTATGATCCTACATTAATTTTTAACAAATATAAGTAGTTATTGAGTATTTTAATGAAGTAAGTTGTTATTCTCATTAGGAAAAATCACAGAAGGTTCAAATGTTTTTGCCTCTTCAAAATCCATTGTTGCATAAGAAATAATAATCACGATGTCTCCTTTTGCAACTCTTCTAGCAGCTGGTCCATTTAAAGTAATCTCACCACTTTTTCTTTTTCCTGGAATAACATATGTTTCCAGTCTTTCTCCATTGTTGATGTTCACGATTTGGACTTTCTCACCTGAAATTAAATTAGATGCATCCATTAGATCTCTATCTATAGTAATACTTCCAATGTAATCTAAATCGGCACCAGTTACCTTAACACGATGTATTTTGGATTTAAGGATTTGAATTTTCATGACGCAAAAGTAAAATAATTATAATTCAGAATTTTTAATTTTTTTAAAAATCATATTCTGTATAATCCCTTTTAAACTCTTTAGAGGAAATAGGAGTATTTAAATTTATCTTGGTAAAAATATATTTTTCAAAAAGTCCTTTTTCATCATAAATTAATTGATAAATAGGAAAATAGTTTTCATTATCTATAAATAAAATTGATTTTTCACAGTATACACTTGTGATTTTAATAGTCTGATATTCATTTAATTTTTTACCATCGTTAATGTCAGGGTTTAAGTACCTTAATTTGGCCAAATTAATTAAGTTTTTGTTTGCAATTTCTGATAAAGTTTCACCTTTTTTACATTTGTAGTCTATTATGTCATAGTCTTTATAGTTGATTGTTATTTTATGACATTTCCTATCATTCCAGCTAAAAACACCTTCGTAGGTTGTTAATTTATAAAAAGAACTATCGTACCTCTTAATATGATTTTTTATCATTTTAGAGAATAAGTTAAATCCTGCTTCTTTTATGTTATGGTGTCCATCCGCTTTTAATAAGCTTCCTAATGGATCGAAACTTAAGCTTATATAAGGAAAGAAATTAGGATTCACCAAGGCTTTATTGTCGTTTTCACCTTCTACATATAATATTTCAGCTCCTTCTTTTGGGGAACCCATTTTAGCATAAATTTTATAGGGCTTATTTTGAAGTTTACTATTAAACTTACCTTCAATATATTCGCCATCTTGGTTTCTCTCACTTCGATACATTTCAAATCTAATTTGATTGTGAGCATCAATAGAATCCAACATTTTTAAAATGATAGTTTTATTAGTCGGATTTTTTTGTGAATAATTCTTAGAAATACTAAAAAGTAATAAGAAGGTTAAGAGAAGACACAGTCTATATTTCATGAATAAAGTATTTTTTGTCAAATCTTACTTGTTTTCCGTAGACCCCATTTTCTGCTCTTTTTCCAGCACTAATAACCATAGAAATTTCAGCAGGATTTTTTAAACCTAAAAGTTTTTTGATTCTTTTAGAGTCAATGCCTTCCATTGGACAACTATCATAGCCAAATGCTCTTAGTGAAAGCATCAAATTTTCACATGCTAAAGCTGTAGTTTTATGCGCCCACACCGCCATTCCTCTTTTATTATAAGGTTCTCTAGGAGTTGGCTTTTTAACACCTCTTATTTCCATGACTAATTTTTTTATAAATCCTCTTATAGAAAGGAATCCTTGGTTATAAGCCAAAGGAACTATTTTAGAATAGTATGTAACAGCTGATTTAGGTGCTTTTTCACCCATCTGTTCAATCATTTGAAGCATTCTTTGCTGATTTATTTTCCAATAATCGGGTCTGGCTACTGCGACCACTAATTCTTTTGCAGTTGCTGCAGCTGGTTGTCCTAAACAGTATTCTATAAGCTTGTTTTTTTTATTTTCTGTTCTTACCCAGTAAAACTCCCATGGCTGCAAATTAGATGAGTTAGGTGCTAAAAGGGCAAGTTCTAAACAAAGTCTCATGTCTTCTTCCTTTACTTGCTCTTTGTTGTAAACTCTAACACTTCTTCTGTTTTTTATAGTTTTTATAAATTCTTCTTTGTTAATTGCTAATGCTTCTTCTCTATGACTATTGCGAGATTCAAAAAGTTCGTTAAGTATTGGTTTTTTAGCTACCATTTTTCAAATTTATTTTTTTTATTAAGACAACTTAAATTATTTATGTTCTTCTTTTATATATTGAATAATTATTAAATTAAGTTTAATTTTTTTTATGGAAACTCTAATAATAGTACTGCTTATTATCTTGCTTTCAGTTGTGATTTTTTTTAACACTAGAAAAAAAAATGATAACCAAACTTCGTCCTTTAATACAGAGGAGGAAAGAAATAAGATTATCAATTTAGAAAAAAAAATAGTTGCCAAAGAAGAAGAGATCAAATATCTGAAAATTAAAATAGAAGAGTTAAAAAAACACTACGACGATAATGAAGTCCATCTAACGGCCTCCTTTAAAAATCTTGCTAATAAAATTTTAGAAGACAACTCAGAAAAGTTTAAAAAACAAAATAGTGAACAATTAGGTTCTTTATTAAATCCTTTAGGTAAAGAAATTGAAAACTTTAAGAAAAAGGTTGAAGAAACCAATAAAGATTACATTGATAGGAATGCTGCATTAACTCAAAAAATCCAAAGTCTAGAATCTTTAAACTTAAGACTTAGTCAAGATGCAATTAATCTTACCAATGCATTAAAAGGGGATTCTAAAGTTCAAGGAGACTGGGGCGAAATTCAGTTAGAAGTATTGCTTGAAAAATCCGGGTTAACCAACGGAATTCATTTTAAAACTCAAGGTGGTTATAAAGATAATGAAGGCAACTTAAAAAAGCCAGACTTCATTATTAATCTTCCAGATAACAAGCATTTAATTATAGATGCTAAAGTTTCACTTACCGCTTATGAATCTTATTTTAATTCTCAAAATGATTTAGAAAAGAGCTTGGCTTTAAAAAAACATATTGATAGTATAAAAAAACATTTTACAGAATTAAGTAATAAAGACTACCCGTCTCTCTACGGAATTAATGCTCCTGATCACGTATTAATGTTTGTGCCAATAGAACCTGCACTGATGTTAGCTTTACATGAGCACAAAGGGATTTACTTAGACGCACTAGAAAAAAATATTGTTTTAATATCGTCTTCTACTTTATTGGCAACATTAAGCACTATAGCGTCTATTTGGAAACAAGAAGACCAAAAGAAAAATGTATTGGAAATTGCTAAAGAAGGAGGGCTACTCTACGATAAATTTGAAGGTTTCGTTTCCGATTTATTAAATGTTGGTAAAACTTTAAAAAGCTCTCAGGCTAGTTATGAAGAGGCGATGAATAAATTAGTTGTTGGAAGGGGAAACATTATTAAAAAAGTAGAGAATCTGAAAAAATTAGGCGCTAAGACTAAAAAAACATTGCCATCTAAACTACTTGATAGAGCAGAAACTACCGAAATGTAAGAACTATTTTTGTTAATAAATAGTAGTTAACTAATTGTGATTATTTTTAATAAAAACATGAAATTGTCCTCGTTGATATATTACCAATTTTGAAAAAATTAAAACGGATACATACTACCAAAGAAATGAGTTTTTATTCATTAGAAAAAAATCCATTGAATATTCCCTTTTACGAATCTGATGTTCCAGCTGGATTTCCATCACCTGCTGAGGATTTTATGGATTTAGATCTTAACCTCCAAGAGTACTTAGTTCAGCATCCCTCTGCTACTTTTTGTGTCCGTGTTACAGGAGACTCTATGCAAAATGCCGGAATTTTCAGCGGAGATGTAATGGTCGTAGATCGAGCTCTAGAGCCCCAAAATAACACCATAGTCTTAGCGGTATTAAATGGCGAGTTTACCGTGAAAAGAATCCAAAAGAGGGGAGAAGAACTATATCTTAATCCAGAAAATTCAAAATTTAAGCCTATCCAAATAACTGAAGAAATGAATTTTCGAGTTTGGGGCGTAGTTACACATATTATACATAAAGTATGATTGCTCTAGTAGACTGTAATAATTTTTATGCCTCTTGTGAGCGTGTATTTCAACCGAAATTAGAAAAAAAACCCATCGTGGTATTGTCTAATAACGATGGTTGTATAATAGCTAGAAGTAATGAAGCCAAAGCTTTAGGGATTAAAATGGGGGCACCTGCTTTTAAAATGAAAACTATATTTGACCAACATAAAGTACATGTTTTCTCTTCTAATTTCGCCCTCTATGGAGATTTGTCTAGAAGAGTAATGCAAATACTAGACGAAGGGAGTCCAGCAATAGAGATTTATTCTATCGATGAGGCTTTTTTAGATTTAAAAGGAGTCAATAAGTTGAATCAGTTCTCCACGGATTTAAGATCAAAAGTAGGTAAGTGGACAGGTATTCCCGTATCAATAGGTATTGCTCCAACTAAGACTTTAGCTAAAGTAGCTAATAGAGTAGCTAAAAAATATACAAAAACCGGTGTTTTTCTAATGAAGAAGCCAAGAACAATACAAGAGGTTTTAAAACATGTTTCAGTTGAAGATCTTTGGGGAATAGGTAGACAATATGCTAAGTTTTTATACGCTAACGGTTTTAAAACAGCATTAGATTTGGTGAAAGCCAATGAATCTTGGATAAAGAATAATATGAGTATTAATGGTTTAAGGATGGTTAAAGAATTAAAAGGAATTTCTTGCTATCCTTTAGAATATCAGCCACCAAGAAAAAAAAATATTTGCACTTCTAGATCTTTTGGTTTAGAGGTTTTTACCCAAGAAGAATTAGAAGAAGCTGTTTCTTCCTATGCATCGACGTGTGCTATGAAGTTGAGAAAAGAGAAAAGCTTGGCTTCCTCTATATTGGTTTTTATAAAAACTAATCCTTTTAAAGATTCCGGTCAGCAGTACAACCCTTGTCAAAAAGTAACTTTAGACGTTCCCGTTAGTGATAGTATGGAAATTACCAAGCAAGCTTTAATGGCCTTGAAAAACATATATAAAAAAGGCTTTAGTTATAAAAAAGCAGGTGTTATTGTAGGGGACATTGTTCCTGAAAACTCCAAACAGTTAAGTCTTTTTAGTAATAAAGATTCTTTTAAGGTTAAAAGTATAATGTGCGCCGTAGATCATATTAATCAAAAAATGGGTAGAAATAAAATAAGATTAGCTGTTCAGGGTTTTGACAGAAAGTGGCGATTGAAACAAGAGAAATTATCTCCTTGTTATACCACTAGATTTAGCGATGTTTTAGAAGTTAAAGTTTAAAGTAATCTCCAAAACATGGGTGTTTAAAGAGTCCGCTTAATTTATAAATTCTATTGTTGAAAAACTTTTTAAAAACTTCTTAATTTAATTTCTATTAAGTTAGAAGTTCTAATTAATTTAGTTTGAAATAATTTAATTATGGAAACTTCGAACTTATCTACAGAAATAGAATCTTTAAAAACTAAACTAACCGGGAATATGATGGAAGATATGGAGATTAGAGATCAAATCCATAATTTAGAAATGAAGTTGAAAGGTGTCAAGCCAGAAGATTCTCATTTTGATTGTATAGGCTGTGGTTCTTAGTTAATTATATCTTTTTCAAGGAATATTGCTATAGGGGCTGTATTTTATATCATTTACCCAGAAGAAAT
>Ga0066605_10003044_pt1 | contig 10368 bp, 10 predicted proteins | sample SaaInlLV_DNA_10m_FD_60385 | JGI IMG/M metagenome (GOLD analysis project Ga0066605, IMG submission 60385) | Marine microbial communities from expanding oxygen minimum zones in the Saanich Inlet - SI075_LV_DNA_10m | ecosystem: Environmental > Aquatic > Marine > Unclassified | place: British... | reverse complement strand
AAGAAACCCAACAAAGGAGTAAATCCTGATGAGGTTGTTGCTGTTGGGGCTGCAATACAAGGTGGTGTTTTAACAGGTGACGTTAAAGATGTATTGTTATTGGATGTTACTCCGTTATCTCTAGGAATTGAAACCATGGGTAATGTAATGACTAAATTAATTGAATCTAATACAACCATTCCAACAAAAAAATCCCAAGTGTTTTCTACAGCTGCTGATAATCAGCCTTCGGTTGAAATCCATGTGCTCCAAGGAGAACGGGCGATGGCTGCCGACAATAAAACTATTGGACGCTTTCATTTAGACGGTTTACCCCCAGCTCAAAGAGGAGTTCCTCAAATTGAGGTTACTTTTGATATTGATGCCAATGGTATCATTAAAGTTTCTGCAACTGATAAAGCAACAAATAAATCTCAAGATATCCGTATCGAAGCATCTTCTGGATTAACAGATGAAGAGATCCAAAAGATGAAGCAAGACGCTGAAGCTAATGCGGATGCTGATGCCAAGGCAAAAGAAACAGCAGATAAGTTAAATGCTGCTGATGCAATGATCTTTCAAACAGAGAGTCAATTAAAAGAATTTGGTGATAAATTATCGGATGATAAAAAACAACCAATTGAAGCCGCTTTAGAAGAATTAAAAAAAGCTTATGAAACTAAAGACATCAATGTTATCGACCCTGCTTTAGAAAAAATCAACGAAGCGTGGAAAGTTGCTAGCGAAGAAATGTATAAAGCACAGCAAGATGCCCAAGGTACTCCTCCACAAGATGCTCAAGGTGAATCAGCTTCTAAAGAAGACGATGTTGAAGATGTCGATTTTGAAGAGGTAGAGGAATAAGTTATTTTTTTTTAATATTTAAAAGTACGATCACTTATGATCGTACTTTTTTTTTGAAAACATTTTAACCATTACAAATGCATGTGGAAAAGTAACTGCTGCTATGAATGCAAAAAATAGTGAATAAAAGTGCTTCTCATCACTAAAAATAGTGTAAAGTACAATCATACCAATTAATGATATAATCCAATAAGGGGAAGCTGATTTACAGTATTTTAGAGTGGATTCTAATTTAAAGTCTCCATAAACAAACTTGATTTGCTCTGCCAGTGAAGGAATACTGTGCCACAAAATAAAATAAATAGTAAACCCCCATATAAGCGAAGATGAATTAAATATTATGGCAAGAACTAGTAGAGAGAACAGCTCCGTTAATACTATTTCTATAGTTAGTCGTTTGGAGTAAAGTTCTAAAGCAAGTACAATTCCAATAAAACAGCCTAAAGTGATTAGAATTGGTAGTTTAAACAGATTTGTGATTTTAAAACCAGTGATTTCAAAAACAATAGATTTAACTCCTGTATCATTAAACGTAAATAATAAATATAGAATTAACATTCCATAGCAAAAGTAAAAAACTGATTTTAATGAGTTGTTACATTTTATAAAACTTTGTTCCCAATGTTGCTCTCCAAAATGATAGGCACTAAACAAAATAAATAAGGACAGTGCTAGTGCAGGTAGCAAGTAAAATACTAGGACAGCTAATAACACTATCAATAAGTAAGCCGTAAGAATGCTAAATTTTGAGTAATATTTTGATTTCTCAAAAATTTTATTCATTATCAACAGGTCATTGGAGCCGTGGATCATCCCAAAAGTAAAAATTAAAATAAAACCTAGTGCAAGTTCAAAATTTTCAGGAACATGAGTAGTTATCCACAATCCCAGGAAGCTGGTAACGATTGAGAATTTAAAAATATTATTCATAAAATATTGTTAAATTGAGAAAAGATTCACATAAGTTTAAACAATCTTTAATGGTAAGTTAAATTTTTTTATATATTTGTTTAAACAAAACTAACAAAATTTAAAAAAATGACAAACTTATTTTTACCTTTAGTAGCCAAAATGGACCCTACTGACTATGTAGGATTTACATTCTTTGTTGGATGTATGGCAATGATGGCAGCTTCTGCCTTTTTCTTTTTATCTTTAAACCAGTTTGACAAGAAATGGAGAACTTCTGTTTTAGTTTCTGGTTTAATCACATTTATCGCGGCAGTTCACTATTTCTACATGAGAGATTACTGGGCTTCAAACATGGAGTCTCCAACTTTCTTCAGATACGTAGATTGGATACTTACGGTGCCTTTAATGTGTGTTGAATTTTACTTAATCCTCAAAGTAGCAGGTGCCAAAAAATCTTTATTAACTAAAATGATCGTACTTTCAGTAATTATGTTAGTAACTGGTTACTTAGGAGAGGCTGTATACGCTGGTCAAGCGGCTATGTGGGGCTTTTTCTCTGCAGTAGCTTACTTTGCTATCGTTTACGAAATATGGTTAGGTGGAGCAGCAAAACTTGCTAATGAAGCTGGTGGTGATGTATTAGCAGCACATAAAGTTCTTTGCTGGTTCGTATTGGTTGGATGGATCATTTATCCATTAGGATATTTAGTTGGAACAGCTGATGGACAATGGTATTCTTCTTTCGCTAACCTTGGTTTAGATATGGATGTTTTATACAATATAGCTGATGCAATTAACAAAATTGGATTCGGTTTAGTGATTTATGCTTTAGCTTGCAAGAAAACAGCTTAAGCCATACAAACTTAAATTTATAGAGAAGCGCAACCCTAGGGTTGCGCTTTTTTTTTACTATTTTATAGTTCATAGGCTATTTCATTTCCTTGGCTTTTGTAACTTTACGTTTATAAATTTTGACATGAAACTATCAAAAGATGAAATTTTAAATAAAGCCAATGGGTCCTGTAAAGATACATTGATGGAAACCCTTCAGATTGAGTTTGTTGATGCCGGAGAAGATTTTGTAATTGCTAAAATGCCTGTTACAAGCAAAGTTCATCAACCAGATGGAGTTTTACATGGAGGAGCGACTGTTGCTCTTGCCGAAACAGTCGGTAGTTTTGCATCTCACATTTTTTTAGACACAGATGAATATTTTGTACGTGGTATAGATATTTCTGCAAAACACATAAAAAGTGTTAGGGACGGCTTTGTATATGCGAAAGCATCCTTTGTACACATTGGCAGAACTATGCAGATTTTTAATATTGATGTTACCGATGACCATGGAAATTTAGTATCTACTTGTAAGCTCACAACGGTCTCATTACCAAAAGAGCGCTAACATATGTTAAAACCCACTGATTTTTTTGATCAAATTGAAGCAGCTTTGGATTCAAAACGCCCTTTTGTTTTGTTTTCAAAGCCGGGTCAGCCTTTAATAAAGTCATATATACAGTTAGATTCTGAGTGTTATACTATTAACGATTTTACTGAATCAGGTTTTGTATTTGCTCCTTTTGAGCGTGACAAAGACAGCTATTACATACCTACTGATAAATCATCTCGTAATAAATTAGAGAGTGCTGAATTTGAAATTTTATCTCGTTCAAATACATCAAATACTAATAACAATTCAATTCATCATATTGACTTAGTTTCTAAAGCTATTAAAAAAATAAAGCTTTCTGAATTAGAAAAGGTCGTGGTTTCAAGAGCGGTTCAATGTATACTAGATACTTGCGATCCAATTCAAATCTTCAAAAATTTATTTCAAAAGTATCCCTCTGCTTATACATATTGTTGGTATCATCCAAAAACAGGTTTTTGGTTTGGGGCTTCACCAGAAAGGCTTCTCAAATTAGAAGGTAAAAACTTTTCTACAATGTCACTTGCTGGGACCCAACCATATAAAGGTTCCAAAGAAATATATTGGGACAAAAAAAACTACATTGAACATGCTTTTGTAACAGACTACTTATTGAATGCGCTTAACGACTATTTGGACGTAATAAAGACAATCGGGCCAAGTACGCTAAAGGCGGGTGATTTACTTCATCTTCAAACCCATATTACAGGACGCTTAAGATCATCTAAAGAGTCCTTGAATGACTTAATAAGTATTTTACACCCTACACCAGCTGTTTGTGGAACTCCAAAAGAATTAGCACTAGATTTTATTAGGTCAAGTGAAAATTACGATCGTGAGTATTATACAGGATTTTGGCGAGTTAAATATTTCTGAAAATTCCAATACAAGAAACTCTAAAAGAAATATTGAAAACAGAGCCTATCAAACTATAAAGGAATCTACAGATTTGGCAGTCAACTTGCGTTGTATGAAATTAATCAATACTACGGCGGTTCTTTACAGCGGAGGCGGAATTACTAAAGATTCTGATCCCGATCAAGAATATATTGAAATATATAACAAGATACAAACTGTTAAAAGTATCCTCTAAACCTTTATGAAATATTTATTATTTCAATTCAATTTAAACTCTAAAAATTAAATAACTTTGTCTGTAAATGATACAGCCAAAAAATCCTTTAGCACAATCAATAATCAAGAACTGCCAGTCTCATAATTTAAAACACATAATAATTTCACCCGGTAGTCGAAACGCACCTTTAACTATAGGGTTTACCGAAAACGATTTTTTTAAGTGTTATAGTATAGTAGATGAGCGGTCTGCTGGTTTTTTTGCTTTGGGTATTGCCCAGCAATCACAACAATCGGTGGCCCTGGTTTGTACTTCTGGCAGTGCACTAGTTAATTATTACCCTGCTGTTGTAGAAGCATTTTATAGTCGAATTCCACTTGTAGTTATTTCTGCAGATCGTCCAGATCACTTAATCAATATAGGGGATGGTCAAACCATTAATCAGCCCCACATATTTGCATCCCATATTTTATATGAAGCTAATTTAAAAGAAGTGACAAAAAACTCATTTATCAAATCTTTCAAAGACAACGATTCAATCATTACTAAAGCCTTGGAGGTTTCTAATACAGCCAAAGGACCTGTTCATATTAACGCGCCACTTTCGGATCCCTTATATGAAACTGTAGAGGTTCAAAAGGAAGATTTTGATGGCAACTTGAGTTATGTAATTAATCCTTCAATTTCACTCCCTAAATCTATCATAAAAAAATGGTATTCTTCAAAAAAGAAAATGATTTTAGTTGGGGTTAATGCACCTGAAAGTATTAAACAATCTTACTTAGATATAATTGGGCAAGACCCATCAATAGTTGTGCTCACGGAAACAACGTCAAATATACACCACTCCAACTTTTTCTTTAGTATAGATCAGTTAATTACTCCTTTGGATGGGACTGATTTTGAAGCGCTTAAGCCAGAAATACTGTTAACTTTTGGTGGAATGATAGTCTCTAAAAAAATTAAAACCTTCTTGCGTTCTTATTCGCCCAAATTTCATTGGCATATAGATCCGATACAAGCTAATAATACCTTTTTTTGTTTAAAGAAGCATTATAAATGTACTGTTAATAGTTTTTTCAGACTTCTTTTAAATACGAATATTACTTTTAATGACAGTACTTATTTTAAAACTTGGAATGCTGTTAAGAATAGACGATTAGAAAAGCATAATACCTATGTGAAATCAATTCCGTTTAGTGATTTTAAAGCTTTTGATAGTATATTGAAACATATTCCACGAAATTCAATGGTTCAGTCAAGCAACAGTTCTACCATACGTTACCTACAGTTGTTTAAGCTAGACTCCTCTCTTACTATTTTTTGTAACCGTGGTACTAGTGGTATTGATGGATCAACAAGTACAGCTATTGGTGCTTCCTGTGTTTCTGAGAAACCTACTGTTTTTATTACTGGTGATTTGAGTTTTTTTTATGACAGTAACGCGCTTTGGAATAACTACATTCCATCAAGTTTTCGTGTAATAATTATAAACAATAGTGGTGGAGGTATTTTTAGAATTCTTCCAGGAAATAAAAATTCTGAAAACTTTGCAACCTTTTTTGAAACTAATCATTGTCTAACATCAAAATTAATTTCAGAACATTTCAAGTTTGAATACACCACAGCAAGTTCAATAACAGACCTAGACACAAAATGGGAAAATTTTTATAGCTTAAGTGAGAGACCAAAAATTATAGAAATTTTTACTCCATCAACAGAAAATGATAAAATACTTTTATCTTATTTTGACTTTATTAAATAATTTTTAATTTGAATTAACCAATATTAAAATCATTCAATTTGTTGTAGCGCTTTTTTATTTTCTCACTTGAGAATCACTACCTTTGTGAAATGATACATATAGGTGATTATAATAAACTGATTATTTTAAGGGATACAGAGCCTGGATTATTTTTGGGTGATAGTGAAGACCAAGAAGTTTTACTTCCTAATAGATATGTGCCAGAAAACTTTGAAATTGGTGAACAGATAGACGTTTTTGTCTATTTAGACAACGAAGAACGCCTCGTTGCTGTTACAGATCACCCTTATATCAAAAAAGGCGAGTTTGCATTATTACGTTGTAACTCAGTAAATGATATCGGTGCTTTTCTAGATTGGGGTTTAGTTAAGGAATTATTTTGCCCCTTTAGAGAACAAGCTTTTCCAATGAAAATAGGTGGGTGGTACTTGGTGTTCTGTTATTTAGACGAGACCTCTGACCGCTTGGTTGCTTCAAGTAAAACTAATCGCTTTCTTGATAATAAAGAATTATCTGTTGAGGCTTTTGATGAAGTAGATTTAATTGTGTCTCATCCATCTGATTTAGGAATGAATGTCATTGTAAATAAAATGCATTTAGGCCTGATATTCAATCAAGATTTATTTAAAGATATTAGTGTTGGTGATAAGTTAAAAGGTATTGTTAAGAAAATTAGACCAGGTAATAAGTTAGACATAACCCTAGATAAAATTGGTTACAGAAACATTGAGCCAAATGCACAATTAATTTTAGAGTATTTATTGAATGATGAAAACGGGTTTATAAAGCTAACCGATAAGTCTTCTCCAGAAGCTATTAAGTCAATACTTCAAATGAGTAAGAAAAGTTTTAAAAAAGCGGTTGGTACTTTATACAAACAAAGACGAATCCGAATTGAAATTGATGGGATTTATTTAATAACATAAAATAATAATCCAATGATTAAAATACAATGGAAAACAGTTAAGGAATACGAAGATATAACTTACAAAAAATCTAATGGTGTTGCTCGTATTGCCTTTAATCGTCCTGATGTAAGAAATGCATTTAGACCAAAAACAACACTAGAACTGCATCAAGCTTTATACGATGCTAGTGAAGATACTAATATCGGAGTTGTTTTGTTAAGTGCTGAAGGTCCGTCCTCTAAAGATGGTGTTTATTCATTTTGTAGTGGCGGAGATCAAAAAGCGCGTGGTAGTGAAGGATATGTAGGTGATGATGGTTATCATAGACTAAATATATTAGAAGTTCAACGCCTTATTCGTTTTATGCCAAAAGCAGTGATAGCTGTTGTTCCAGGTTGGGCAGTTGGCGGAGGTCATAGCCTACATGTAGTATGTGATTTAACACTCGCCAGTAAAGAGCATGCTATTTTCAAACAAACTGATGCAGATGTGACAAGTTTTGATGGTGGCTATGGCTCAGCTTATTTAGCTAAGATGGTAGGTCAGAAAAAAGCTAGAGAAATATTTTTTCTAGGAAGAAATTACAATGCACAAGAAGCATTTGATATGGGAATGGTTAATGCAGTGGTTTTACATTCAGATTTAGAAGCAACAGCTTATGAATGGGCACAAGAAATTTTAGCCAAATCTCCAATATCTATAAAAATGTTAAAATTTGCTATGAATCTCACTGATGACGGTATGGTAGGTCAGCAAGTCTTTGCAGGCGAAGCGACACGTCTTGCTTACATGACTGATGAGGCTAAAGAAGGTAGAGATGCCTTTCTAGAAAAAAGACCTCCAAATTTTGAAAAAAAATGGATTCCGTAGCATGAAAAAATTACAAGTTTGGATTTCAGCCTGCAGACTTAGAACACTGCCATTGTCAATTTCGGGAGCTATAGTTGGTTCTGGAGCTGCCTATTCAATTGGTCTTTTTAACTTGACAATATTTGTGTTGACAATCCTCAGTACTTTAAGTTTACAGATTTTATCAAATCTTGCTAACGATTATGGAGACGGTGTTAAAGGAACAGATAATCAAAACCGTATTGGTCCTGAACGTGCTTTACAGTCAGGAGTTATTAGCCCTAAACAAATGAAGAATGCTATAGCCATCAATGTAATTATTTGTTTTTTTTTAGTGGTAACTCTTATTTACATAGCCTTTGGTATCGATAAGTTTTTAACGTCCTTTGTTTTTATTGCTTTAGGGGCAATAGCCATTATATCAGCGATTAAATACACCGTAGGAACTTCTGCTTATGGCTACAGAGCATTGGGTGATGTGGTGGTTTTCCTGTTTTTTGGTTGGCTTAGTGTTTTGGGAACTTACTTCTTATACTCCAATCAAATTAATTTTTCAATGTTTTTGCCGGCTAGTTCAATTGGCTTTTTAAGTGCTGCGGTTCTTAATTTAAATAATATGCGTGATTTTGAATCTGATAAGTTGTCTAATAAACACACTCTAGCAGGCTTGTTAGGATTAAATAACTCAAGATACTATCATTTAGCTTTGATATTGATAGCTATGTTGTTGATGTTGTTATACTTTGGCTTATCTTCAGAATATCTTTTAATGATGATAATGATGATAGGATTTATTCCATTATTCATTCATATGTTCATTTTTTACAAAGTACAAACTCCAGAAAATTATGATCCTCAGCTAAAAATTTTAGCTTTATCAACATTCTTGGTCGCATTGATTTTTGGTACAATTCATGTTTTAATTTAAAAATCATACATCTTTACATGAAAGCTACTTACTTTAAACATACACTTCAATTTAAACAAGCTAGTGGAACTTCTCGTGGGATTTTAACTCATAAAGATACTTGGTTTATATTATTGGAAGAAAAGTCCTTAAAAGGAATAGGGGAGTGTGGTATGTTCAAGGGTCTAAGTATTGATGATTGTGATGGATTTGAGTTGAAACTTAAATGGGCCTGTCTAAATATTGACTTAGGACTTGAAGTTTTGTTAAGCCAACTTGTTGCTTTTCCATCTATTCAATTTGGTTTAGAAATTGCTTTCAGATCATTTAATCAAAATTCACTTTTTGAGTTATTTCCTTCTAACTTTACATCCGGACACGATTCAATTTCTATTAATGGTCTTATTTGGATGGGAGAATTTTCATTTATGAAAAAACAGATTAAAGACAAGCTGAAAGCAGGCTTTTCTTGTATAAAACTTAAAATTGGTGCCTTGGATTTTGATAAAGAATTAGCGCTTTTAAAATCTATTAGAGATGAGTTTGATCCCCAAACTATTGAAATACGTGTGGATGCAAATGGCGCCTTTAGTCCAAAAGAAGCTTTGGAAAAATTAAAGCAGCTTTCAGACTTTAATCTTCATTCAATAGAACAGCCAATAAAACAAGGACAACTTGATCATATGGCACAGTTATGTTCAAGCAGTCCTATTCCAATCGCTTTAGATGAAGAACTAATTGGTATATTTTCTGTAACAAATAAGCAGTTTTTACTACAAACTATTAAACCTCAATTTATTATTTTAAAGCCAACTCTAGTGGGTGGTTTTAAAGGAAGTCAAGAATGGATTGATGTTGCTGAGTTCAATAAAATTAGCTGGTGGGTAACTAGTGCTTTAGAGAGTAATATTGGGTTAAACGCTATCGCCCAGTGGACTTATACTCTAAATAATACTTTACCTCAAGGATTGGGAACAGGTGGCTTATTTAACAATAACGTTCAATCACCATTAGTAGTTAGTTCGGGACGATTATTTTATGACTTAAAAACAAAGTGGAATTTAAAATTTTAATTTATGTATATCAAACAGGTATTTAAAAACAAACATGACTGGTGGCTTTACTTAGCTGGACTCGCACTTATTGTGATCGCAGTTGTTTTAGGGCAAATTCCTCACACTGTTGTTTTATTTTCTAAAGCATTACAGTCAGGAGTTGAACTTGCAGAATTAGATCCAAATAAAATGATGCAATTATTAGAGTCAAATCTGAATTTATTTTTAATGCTCTTGTCTTTTGCAGTTGGACTTCTTGGTCTATTTGTTGTAGTCAAGTTTCTACATAAACAATCGATTACAAGTTTAACCACATCAAGATCAAAAATTGATTGGAAACGTTTTTGGTTTGCATTTTTGTTTTGGGGTTTTATCTCCATTGTTATGATTATGATAGACTATCTGTCCTCAGCTGAAAACTATGTATTTAATTTTCAGTTAAAACCTTTTTTAATTTTGGTAGCTATTGCAGCCGTTTTAGTTCCCTTACAAACGAGTTTTGAAGAGTATCTATTTAGAGGGTATTTAATGCAAGGAATCGGAGCTATCTGTAAGAACAAATGGGTACCTTTAATTGTAACCTCTGTTTTGTTTGGGATGCTTCACATTGCCAATCCAGAAATTGATA
>Ga0066605_10003042_pt1 | contig 10374 bp, 9 predicted proteins | sample SaaInlLV_DNA_10m_FD_60385 | JGI IMG/M metagenome (GOLD analysis project Ga0066605, IMG submission 60385) | Marine microbial communities from expanding oxygen minimum zones in the Saanich Inlet - SI075_LV_DNA_10m | ecosystem: Environmental > Aquatic > Marine > Unclassified | place: British... | reverse complement strand
CAGTCACCTTTAATCAGTTGCAAATGATACTCGTTAAAATCATAACCAGAAACTGTGCCGTGATAATAGTCATTATTTTGCTCATCAGCCATACCATAAGTAGAACCAACGATTGCAATTAACACTAACACTGCTCTCTAAATAATCTTCAATTAACGCCTCTCTCAATAAAAAAACCTTGGTGTTTGAGCCCAGTTCACTGAGCGTTGCCGTATATTGAAGTGTAGACCTAGGCTGGAATTTTTCCAATTTAAAAAGACACAAAACTTGCTAAGGTAAAGGCACACAACCATAGTTTTGGTGAGGGCTTGTTTTTGACCTTAGTGCTGTTTGTATCCACAATGACCACCCACCTCCTTTTGCACAACGCTATTAGATTCTTAGGCTGGCTCGGCTTATAGATAGGGCGACTTGCATTGACCTGTTTTGAAAAGTACAGTTGTTACAAAGCCAGTTGAATCTCCGTTTAAGCTATTTATTAACCCACTTTAAGCATCAAATAACCTGCACATAGAGCCATTTAATATGACCCTGTTTTCTCAATTATTAGACCCACCTATTAATTTGCTGCCTCAAGATGGTGAAGCCAATTATCACGGTGTGGTTTTTAGTGCTGAGGATGCAGATTATTTTCTAGATTATTTAACCAACCACATTGCATGGAAAAACGACGCTGCCATTATCTTCAATAAAAAAATCACCACCAAACGTAAAGTGGCCTGGTATGCCAGCCAAGCATTTGATTACACCTACTCAAGGATAACTCGATCTGCATTGCCATGGACGCCTGAGTTGCTCGATCTTAAACATAAGGTAGAGGCGATTAGTGGGGAGACATTTAACTCATGTCTGCTTAACTTATATCATAGTGGTAATGAAGGTATGGCTTGGCATAGTGACAGTGAAAGGCAGCTACTTCACAACGGTGCCATTGCTTCAGTGAGTTTGGGTGCGGAACGACAGTTTATGTTTAAACATAAAAATACCAAAGCGACCCGCACTTCCGTGTTACAACATGGCAGTTTGTTAGTGATGAAAGGCGTCACACAAACTCACTGGCTACATCGCTTACCTACCTCTAAAAAAATACACTTACCAAGAGTTAATTTAACCTTCAGAACCATTACTCAACCTTAGATTATTAAGTGCATTTGGCTTTCTCCATTGATCTTAAGATTAAACCCCTAACAATCTTTGTAACCACTGGCTAAGCACGTATTAGATAAGCCTTGCAACTTAGTTTTTTGGCTATCATCCATGTCACTGGCAAGTATCAGTTTATTTTTAGCGCCCAATTCATTACCACCATAGGCACTGATGTTGTACCACACATAGGCACGATCCATGTCCTTTGCAATACCATTACCATATTGATACATCACGCCTAAATGCGCTTGTGCCTCAGCCAGCCCTTGGGTTGCTGATAGGGTATACCACTCTACTGCAGTCTCATCGTTCTCCAATACCCCATGCCCATTGTCATACATAAGCCCAAGGTTAAATTGAGCCGCCACATCGCCCTGTGCCGCTGCCAAGTTAAACCACTTTAGAGCAACGTTATAATCTTGCAGCAAACCTTCACCAGCAGCATACATGGTTCCCAGACCATATTGACCTGCTGCATCGCCCTGCTCAGCTGCTAATCGGTACCACTTAACAGCTTCTTCAGGATTTTTTTTCACACCTAACCCTAATTTGTACATTGCTGCTAAGGTATTTTGAGAATCAATGTCGCCCTGCTCAGCCAGAGGCACCCATTCCGCTAGAGCAACTTGGTAGACTCCTTTTTGGAAAGCTTGAAACCCCTTTTCGTAATCAGCGGCAAGCACAATGCCACTGCCCATGAGAAATGAGAACGTTAATCCGACGATTAGTTTTTTGATCTGCATTTTTTGTCCTAGAGTTTTTATAATACCGAGGCTAAATTCTACTGACATGGGACCGTGAAAGATATAACAAGGTGATGAAAATATTCGGGTTTTATACTAGATTATCTGCAGTTCAGTATTAAAAGAAACGGCTGACTTTGGAGATTTGAAAACCTTGTAGCTTGCCAGCTTTCAGAGGTCAATTTAGGTGTTTGACGGACCCATCTGACGAGATTGAACCACTCAATAAAGCCCAGCTAGGGGGTTGAGAAATACGCAGAAGGTCTTAAGCTTAATGCATTAAACTTAAGACCTTCTGCGAGTTAACATCTGGGCCCTGTGCTTTAGCTGCTTTAATGATATAAACTTTTAGCCTCGCGTACAAAGCTGTTAAATATTGTTCCATCCATATGCGTTGGTTACGATCAAGGACAAGTTGCTCTTCTAACCGGTTAATTGCCATCCAAATAATGTCCTCCGCTTGGTTCTGATAACCCAAATTATTAAAACTTTGCGCTAGCAGCAGTGCTGATTTTGCTAACCAGTCACAAGACACCTGGGTATCTATAGCATTATAGGAAAGCAATATTTCAGCCGCTTCAAAGGCACAACCTAAATGAGGAATCGCTTCTTTCCACTGCAGATGGTCCTTATAAAACTGTCCCGTATCAAAGCCAGATTGACAAAACTGAAGCGTTTTGTCCATATTGAGTTTCAATTCCTGCTGATGGGTCGCACATATAAAGCGTAATTTCATAATTAATGTATTCCTGACAATATCCCGTTATCTAAAAGCGATTGGCAATTCATAAAGAGCCGACAACACAGGTAAAGTAACATTAATAAACATTATAATAAATGGTATTGATAATCATTATTATTATTATTTTCGATAAAGATAATTATCCTATGGCTTCAATTGAAAATCTGCCAACTTAATGACCAAATGCACGCATCCGTGTCATCGTAAAAATCAGATATGAAAAAGCCGGCCAAACTTTTAAGCTTGGAACCGGCTGTTTGTTATGCAAATTGAAGTGCAAAAGGATCGAACAAAAACCTTATTATGGTTGACTAGAATTAACGCAGGCCTCAGTCAGATGTTTCCTCTATTTTTTCCCATGTGTTGTCTGAGGTAAACTTGAAACTGCCTTTAAATGTCATTTGTGGCCATCTTTGAGGTTCAATAATGCTCAGAAATAACTTGTCGTTTTTAACGTACAAACTATACACTTTACCCACTATAGGGAGAAAACTATACGATGCCTCATACACCAACTGTGTGTCTTCTGCTAACTTTACTAGCTTAAAATATTCTTCTTTTAGCTCATCGAATTTGGTTTCAAAAAAATGCGTCGCAGTCACACCCCGCTCTTTTTTATGCTGCAGCACATCTGGAACAGTAAAAGCAGGCGCACCAACATGGGTTGGATACGGCATCGTTGCTGCAAAGGTTGTCACACTTTCTGGCTTCTTCATTGGTTATCTCGTTTTAACAATGACACAAAGCATTGAGTCTTAGTAGATGAATAAGTATAAATCAAAGCCCCATAATGAGTTTCAATCAGGAGTCTTTCTGCTTGGTTATTTAATGCATGGATCATAGACGGTTTAAGCACCATGTAAATCTATTCCCCACTGGGGTGCCCCTCAAAAACAAATCAAACGTTTATGCCTGAATTGATCCATTGTCCTTCTATCCATTGTGACCTTAAAAAGTGGAATCACAAGTTCAGTTTAGTGGATGTAAGTGTATAGTCTCCTTGGCATTATAAGATATACACCGACAGATTGCACAACTGTAGAATGGTTTATTTAGGCCATGAAAAAGGATAACCAAAGATTTTAACAGGATGTCTAAACTAAGCGCTTACGCAAGAACATTGGTCTATTAACGAGGATTAATAGCACTGAAAAGCAGGTCACGATTATTCGATGTAAGGTTCGATCAGCTCGACATTCATCGAGTAGGCTGATTGCACTGCCAAACTATCAACTACCCCCTCTTCATTGAGTTGGCTTTGAGAACGACTAATATTAAGTGTGCCAGTGATCCATACAGGTAAGTAGATGCTCTCTAACTCATATCCTGTTTTTAAGTTCCCATAAATGATTTGATTGGCTGGTGGAGGTGGCGTGTGAATGCATGCCCCATAATAAGGCACTAATAAGAATTCTTTAAGCAGGGTATCACTAAATTCTAGTGGCAACACAAAACCAGGCACTTTAACCTGCTTACCTTCAAACGCATCGACCACTGGAGCCGCATCAAACATGGCTTGCGCCGTTTGTTCAAGAATCATTAACTCACTATCTGAAAGAGCATAGTATTGGTCGTCGGTCAAATCATCAAATACTTTATTTGGGTTCCAGTCTTGAGGCATCAGACTTTCCCAATCAATTTTTGTGGGCTCATCTGCAAAAGCACCATGCCAACTGAAACAGGAAAGCAATAACATGAGCAACAAGGGTCGGTGGGAGACTTTTAAATGTTTCATCCAGTTCTTCTGTGTTATGAGCGGACCGACATACCGTCTGCTAAGGAGTTTTTATAGGCAAAATAAGCAGGCACCAAACCAACCAAAAAACTAGCAGCTAGGAGCACGCTAATCATACCAAGTTCTCTAACATTTGGTGCGGTTATAGGGATAAATAAGCCATAGTTTTTTTCTATCAGGGGCTGAGCTACCCAAATGCTCGAATAAAGCATGATCAACCCTATGATAATACCAATCATCGTGAGTAACACTGTTTCAGTAATAAGTAGACCCATAATATGCCAGTGACTGGCGCCTACGGATCGAAGAATAGCCACTTCACGCCTACGCTCATTGAGTCCAGCGAGAGAGACTGCCAACATTCCCGTAAGGGCAGCCACAACGACAAATAAACTAATGATCAGAAGTGCTTTTTCTGCCACTGACATTAAACTCCAAAGCTCGTGAAGTGCAATGCCAGGAAAAATAGCCAGTAAAGGCTCACCAGCATAGTCGTTAATATAACGCTGCATCTTGAATGACACTATTTTACTGTCCAAACCAACAAGAAACGCGGTAATCGATTCAGGTTGTAGATTAGATTCTGTCACCACTTTACTCGTTTTGCGTTTTTTTACAGCACCATTCCAATTTACATGCATGGCCTCTATGCCAGCTAAGCTGACATGCACGGTCCTATCCACTGGAGTTCCTGTGTGCTCTAAAATACCACTGATGACAAATGGCTTATCTTTATGCTGCGTAAAACTTGCGCTACCAGTGCCGTGAGAAATAATCACTTGATCGCCAATGGAGTAGTTCAGTGTTTTAGCCACCTCAGATCCAATAACTGCATCAAAGACTGCTTCAAACTGTTTGCCAGAAGTAAATTTGAGGGTTCGCTTTTCACCATATTGATAGACCGAGAAATAATCTCTGCTGGTGCCCATGACACGAAAGCCTCGATGTGAATCACCAAGAGAGATAGGGATAGTCCATTTAACCCCTTTTTGTTGTGCTATGTGCTGGTAACTTTTCCACGAAATATTGTTAGTGGCACTGCCAATCCGGAAAACTGAGTAAAGCAGTAGTTGGATGGAGCCACTGCGCGCACCAACTATTAAATCTGTCCCCGAGATGGTGTTTGCAAAACTACTTTTTGCGTTGACTCGAACTTTCTCAACCCCTAACAAGAGAATAACACTCACTGCAATCGAAACAATCGTTAAAATGGCGGTGGAGCGCCGACTTGCCAAACTCTTTTGGGCTAATAATCTGAGGTTCATAATGCCACCTCAGCTTGTTGATTAATAACCGACATGTCTGCAACTCGATTAAATAAATGTTGGTGTGTGGGGTCGTGACTCACATAAAGGAGGGTTGAACCACTGTGCTTTAATTCATCGAATAAAAGGTCCATAAATGCTTCTCTGGCATCATAATCAAGTGATGAAGTGGGCTCGTCTGCGATAATGAGTTGAGGTTGGCCAATAAGTGCGCGCGCAGCAGCAACTCGCTGTTGCTGCCCCACACTCAGCTCACTTGTGGTCCGCTGAAAACTAAACTGTCCCTTAGTGTACAAACGATTCAGCAAGTACATTGCCTCTTCAATAACACTGCCTGATCGCTCAATCGCATTGTCACGCCTTAGTTTTGAGAACCGGCACGGCAAGGTCACATTCTCAAGTATTGATAAATAAGGAATCAAATTGAATTGCTGAAAGATAAACCCAATGTGGTCTGCTCGAACCCTGTCTCGCTGCAATGCCTGAAGTTGGCAGAAATCATGCCCTACAATTTCAACCTGCCCTCTTTGGGGCGTGACAATGCCCCCAATAATGTTCAAAAGGGTGGACTTTCCAGATCCAGAGGCCCCCCGAATAAACACATGTTCATGCTCTTCTACACAGAGGTTACCCGATTTGATTGTGAGCTTTGCTTGGGCATGCCAAGCAAAATCCACTTTTTTTAGCCTTATTAAGGTGGGCTTAGACACGGGCTCATTCATTATTTATCTATCTAATTTAATCAGCGTGTTATTCGCATCTAATTCGTATTTAATTTGCCCTTGAGAATAGACCACCTGAACATCAAGGTCTTCAATGGCTGGAAAAAATTCAAACATTTTCACGTCGATGGCTGCCAAATTATTAAGCTGGTTGCATTCTAACCTATATTCAGCAATAAATTCTGCGTGCTCAGCTTTAGCAACTTCTCCATGATCGTCATGACCTGCTTCATGATCGTCGTGATCGTCATGACCTGCTTCATGCTCAGTCACCCATTTCGCAGAAGATTTAACCGTTTGGCAAGACACGTCTCCCACTAACCCATAAATCAGATCAAAGTTAGACAGATTACTTTTAGCTTTATTTATTAAAAGCAGCTGCTGTTCATCTTCGGTCGCATATTCAAAGCCCACAATATTCACTGCAGGTGATTCAAATCTCATCTCAATGGTGCTGGTGTCAATGGCAATATCCAGATTAGCACTGCCATGTTCATGGGCATCTAGCTCACTAGCATTCGCATGAACAGAGGGTAAAGTGAGCATCAGACTGGCCAGCGCCAGCGTCATAGAGTTTGAGTTTTTCATTATTGATCCTTAGATATGTTATAACATAACTTTAATTTTAACATGGAAATGAGAAATAAACACCACCATCACATCCATTCAACAGTTTACCGCTACCTCTAACGACAGAGCTGGCTTATAGTCATTAACCTTAACTGGCACGCATTGGCGACGTGATGCAATCATAGCAGCGCTTATAACGTCTGATTATTTGAGTTAAACAAAGGGCAAGTGAGGCTAAACTGGATAAAAATAAGTCCCATGCAAGGGCATGTAATCAGGGTTAGCTTGCCAGATGATTAGCTGGTTAGCACTCTGACCTCTTGCAGTACTTTAGCTAACATATGTAACACATGGTTAACGTCCTCCGCACCAATGGTGAGTGGTGGGCGTATTTTTAATACATTGTCATCTGGGCCTTCACTACCCATCAAGATGCGCTCTTCACACATGCGATTTTTTACGTAATCTGCAATCTGAGTTGCTGGTTCACGAGAGTCTGGATCGCTAACCAAGTCCACACCAACGAACAACCCAAAGCCACGCACATCACCAATACACGCGTGCTCTTTTTGTAGTTTGCGCAAACCTTCAAATAACAATTTGCCCATGTCATGCGCATTATTCATCAACTGTTCGTCTTCAATAATGCGCAACACCTCAGTGCCCACTACACAAGATAGATTGGAGCCGCCAAAGGTAGAAAAAAACTCTGGACCATGAGCAAAACTTGCAGCAATTGCAGGACGAGTCACAACCACACCAATAGGATGACCATTGCCTATCGGTTTGCCCAGTACTACGACGTCAGGCACCACTTGCTGTTGTTCAAAGCCAAAATAAAAATCACCCAAACGCCCTAACCCTGTCTGCACCTCATCAGCAATACAAAGACCCCCTGCACTTCGCACGTGCTTATATACATGCTGAAGATAGTCTGGTGGCGGCACAATTTGCCCACCTACACTGGGGAAGGTTTCGGCAATAAAGCCTGCTAGCTGCTCTCCATTAGTCTTTAAAGTGGCAATGTGTTGTGCCACTTGTTGCGCATAGAGTTCACCAGCAGCCTTGTCATCACGTCGATACTGACCACGATAGTCATCAGCCACATCTACCAAATGCACCCAATCGGGCTGGCTTAAACCACCCGCCCTAGCTCTTGGAGAAGCAAACTTATAGGCCGAAATATCAACAGTACCTGTGGTATTGCCAAAATAACCATGCTGGGGTGTGATTATTTGCTTCGCTCCGGTGTGGGCACGAGCTAAGCGAAGGGCAAGCTCATTTGCTTCACTACCCGAATTAACAAAATAGCACACCGACAATTCACTCGGCATATGGCTTAATACTTGCTCTGCAAAGGCTGACCGACTAGGGTGTAAATAACGAGAATTAGTATTGATACGCACCAATTGTTCGGCCGCAACCTGAGCAACACGAGGATGGGCATGCCCCACATGGGGTACATTGTTATAGGCGTCGAGGTAAGGCCGGCCCCATTCGTCAAACAAATAATGGCGCCAACCCCTCAGGAACATTACTGGCTCTGCATAACTCAGCTTAAGGTTTTGACCAAAGTGATCTTGACGCACCTGTTGGGCTTGGTCTTTACTGGGCGGGCTATACTGAGTGACATCATGATTTAAATTGAGCAATAAGGAAGGATTTGGGCACACACTTTGCCATAGATTTATATCATCTGGGTCTACGGCACCAGGCCAATCATAGCCCATACCCTCAATAGACAAGGCTAACTGCACATGGACATGAGGATCCCAACCACCGTTGTGACTTGGCTCACCTAAGTGTGCAAATACATCACCTGCACTCAGTTCTTGGCCCACTTTAAGCTGGGTGACTGAACTTGGATTGAGGTGACCGTATAAACTATAAAACTCATCACCTCTGGGGGATTGATGTCGCAGAATAACCACACCACCATAATCTAAATTGGCTTGACGATTATCTATGGCTTCTACCTTGGCTGCTAAGGGCGCATGTAAGGCGGTGCCTGCTGGGGCAAATATATCCAGCCCCAAGTGAACAGTGCGACGGTTACTGCTAGGCCAAGAGCCATTTTTAAAGGCTTTGTCGGTGTACACCAAACGCGGCTCTAGGTAATAGCCAAGGGCTAATTGCAGATTAGGGTTAATCAGTTGCTGGGCTTCGTGAGGCTGAATAGAAAATGGGTCTTGAGGAATACTGCTACCCTCTACACTCAGGTCAACCATAGGGGCTTGGTTGAGATCAATATCTGCACCCAATAAGGGGAAAAACGCCCCACTATGCTCACTTAACCAAGCTAATGTTGGCTTGGCTGCAGTGTTTAAAGGCAACCCACAAGCAAAGCGCAGGCGGGCCTCAATCAAGCCACCACTCATCCTATGGTTTTGCAAAAATGCCCAAGCAGGTCCTTGAGAAATAGTGATGTAAGGGTCGTCTGGATTATCCAAAGCCATCAGCGTGGAATTAACTACACTCACAGCCAAGCGCATACGCAATAAAGGCCAAACTAAAGCCACTTCCATTGCCGTTAGTGGTGCACTGCTGTGGACGCCAGCTACCAGCTGCGCCAAGGCTTGTTCTGGCTGTGTTTGGTCCAACACAATATAAGCCCCAGCAATGGCTAAATCACATACCCTAGGTGCCAAGCACATGTCCCCTAGATCAATAATTCCACTAATGTAAGGCGCTTGATTAAGGCTTCCCTGCACCAAAATATTGTAGTCGTTTACGTCATTGTGAATACATTGCTGAGGAAGGTTGTTTAAATCTGTTTCGAGGGCCTTAAACTGCTCAACTATAGTGGTGATAATTTCCTTTCGTTCGAGGTTTTCAATACACCCAAGTTCAGCCTCAATCCATCCAGACTGCATCAAATTCCATTTAAAATCTCGCTTGAGGTAGGCATGGTTAAACGACTCAAGCTGAGCAGACATGTGCCCCATATAACTACCTAACTGATGAATTAACACACCAGATTTGGGTTGAAAATGAGCGTAGTTGAGACCTTCAAATTTACTTACCAGCCAAACAATACGCGGCTTACCTTGAGGATCATGATAGACAGTAAAGTTCTGTCCCTCTAACGTGATGATTACTTGAGGCACTGGAACTTGGGTCGGCAGAGACTGCTGATGCAAGTGTTCTAAACTTAAGCATTGCATGTCTACCAGAGCTTGCTCGCAACCTGGTCGCATCACTTTGAGCACAAACTGTTCTGTAGGGGTAGCGACCGAAAAATTTAGGTCATATTCGCCGTCAAGTTGCATCAGGGAACCTTCAAGCCCCCAAATATGAGCAATGGCCCGACTCCAGTGTTGTAACATAAATAATCTCTGTAGAGGCTTAGCAATGAGCCATTATCCTATCTTACAAAGCCCAGTCTGAACAGTCTCAAAGTCACCCTTGGCCATGGGAATAATCATTAAACTCATTCACATTAATCGATTCA
>Ga0066605_10003038_pt1 | contig 10394 bp, 10 predicted proteins | sample SaaInlLV_DNA_10m_FD_60385 | JGI IMG/M metagenome (GOLD analysis project Ga0066605, IMG submission 60385) | Marine microbial communities from expanding oxygen minimum zones in the Saanich Inlet - SI075_LV_DNA_10m | ecosystem: Environmental > Aquatic > Marine > Unclassified | place: British... | reverse complement strand
CTCCAATTTCTCCCAATCCAGAAACAATTTGTTTAGGAAATTCAGCTTTTTGACAAGCATCTTCAATAATGGGAGAAATACATTTTTTAACCCAATCTCGAGCGGCATCTCGAACCATTTTGTGTTCTTCGTTAAGAAGATCATCCATGTTATAGTAATCGGGAGCTTGAAATAAATCTGTAGCCATGCCTTGTTATTTAAGTTTGTCGACAAAAGTAGCAATCTACTTTTTGTCTGTAAAATATCATCTTTATCAGAGCAAAATTACAATATATAATGTTCACTATAAAATTTATATATTGGAATGATAATTGACACAATACTGTTAAGAAAACAATTAATAACATTACCCTCATGCATTCAAATCGTCGAGATTTTTTAAAAAAAGGGATCATAGCAACTTTAGCTTCGTTTATCCCATTTAAATTAAAAGCGCAAAACACTTTAGATTGCGACCCAACAACTGCCGACATCTTAGGCCCATTTTTTTCTGAGGGCGCTCCAGAAACAAATTCTATTATTCCTGAAGATTATGAAGGTGAAAAACTCTTTTTATCTGGGAAATTATCATCCATAGATTGTGATATGGATATTTCCAATGCTGTAATGGACTTTTGGCAAGCCGATGAACATGGCGATTATGATAATGTAGGTTTCAAGTTTAGAGGGAAAATTATTACTGATGAAAATGGAAATTATAATTTAGAGACGATTGTTCCAGGTAAATATTTAAATGGCTCACAATACCGACCATCTCATATCCACCTAAAAGTACAAGCAGAAGGTTATGATGAATTGGTCACTCAAATTTACTTTCAGGGTGATGAATCTATTTCTGCTGACCCATGGGCAGGTGCCCCATCGGCGACAAATAGAATTATACCTCTTAATGCAGGGTTTGCTGGAGATTGGTTTGGTGTTTTTGATGTTGTGTTGTCTGGAGATGGCCCACCTATAGGTATAAATGAACTTCAAAGAGTCTATGGCGATTTAAGTCAAAATTACCCCAACCCTTTTTCAGAACAAACGAAGTTGTTTTTAGTTTTGAATAAGGATGCGAAGACCGAGATTGAAATTTTTGACCAGAAAGGAAGCCTGGTAAAAGTTTTATTATCTCAAAATTTAAAAAAGGGTCGATACGAATTCAATTGGGGTTCAAAAAATCTTTCAAATGGACTTTATACTGCCGTTTGGACCTCAGATAATAAATTGGTTAAAACCATTAAGATGATTAAACAAACTATATAGGACCTACAGCCATGAAACAATTAGCGACCATTTTCACATTATTTGCAATAGCTTTTTTGAGTACTAAAGACAATGCTCACACTTTCAGTACTGGAGCACCTGCAGCTAATACCGCTTCTCCCGGTGATGATGGTGCTACATGTAATACAGCTTATTGCCATTCTGGCCCAGCAGCTGGATCGGGCGAAAACATCGCTATATCTGTACTAAAACCTTTAGATCAGGGGCCTTATAGAATTTCAATTGAAGTATCAAATACAGGTGGTATGCAATATGAAAAAGTTGGTTTTCAGGCTTGTGTTGAAGATAATTTAGGCGCAAAAATAGGTGAGATATCTCTTGTAGATCCTATACGTACAAAATTCCCTAATGGTAATAGTGACTATGTAACTCATACTCTTGCTGGATCAGCACCTTCTGATAATTTTTTACACTTTTGGGAATTTGATTGGACACCACCTGTCAATTTTGAAGGACAAGCAGCCAATGTTTATGTCGCCTCAATATTATCAAATAACAACAATCAAAATAATGGAGATGTTTATGTTGCCAACCACCACACATTTAACGTTAGTGTTTCTATAGAAGAACCCGGCTTGTTTGATTTTTCAGTCTACCCAAATCCTGCTAAAGATGAGATTCATATTTCTTTTTCTCAAAAACAGCAAGAAGACCTTGTTATTTTACTATACGATTTTAAGGGATCAGAGACCGTTCTCTTTGATGGTAAATGGAATCAAAATGCAGAATCTATTGTTTTGCCTATACATATATCAAGTGGGCTTTACACTCTTGAGGTTCGTTCAATTTACGGACGATCGACAGAAGTGTTAGCGATTCAATAAATTTTTTATTATCTATTTTAAAAGAGGCTAATGAGCCTCTTTTTTTTAGTTTTGTAAAAAGCATATAATGATAGAAATACTTAGAGAATCACCTCAATCAACATGGACCTTAATTCTTTTTTTTCTTATCATCGTTATTTACATTTATTTATATAATGATGATGCACGGCGCTTTCGTTATTTCTTTCTATCTCTATTTAATAAACAGTATCAAGTTAGTTATGGCCGGCAAAGTAAAGTGACTGGACATTTTATACCATTATTGTCTTTAACAACATTTCTTTCTGTCTCTTTTTTACTTTCTTCATATTTAGGATATTGTTCTAAATATAGCACATACGCCGTTTTGTTTTTAAATGCAGCGCTTTTTTTGTTTTCTTTTATACTATTAAAATGGCTTGTTGTTTTTATGTTATTTTTTCTATTTAAAAGAGAAAAGTTGTTTCAAGAATTTATGGCTTTATCCCTTCACTATGTCAATCTGTTTTTAACACCAATTGTATTTTCTACAATCTACTTGTATTTGACAGGGAGTTTTAATCAAAAAAGTATAAACCTCTTATTATCAACAACATTAGTCCTGTTAATTCTTGCAAAGTTTAAGACGTTCTCGCTTATGCGAAATATTATTTCTTTGGGAGTTTTGTATATTATTTTGTACATTTGCGCCATAGAAATAGCGCCATTTTTGTGGTTGCTAATAGGTTTAAATTGTTGATTTGCAATTTTTTTTCTACGGACTTTTGAAGAGTGAACCCCTAAATGATCGAAGATTTGAAAGTAAAAACTATTCTTGTTTCACAGCCTGAGCCTAAGAGCGGGACTTCACCTTATCATGAATTGGGTAAAAGTCAAAAGGTTAATGTAGACTTTCGATCTTTTATACATCTTGAGCCTGTTGCGGCATCAGATGTCCGCCAGCAGAAAGTTCCTTTTACAGATCATACAGCTGTTATACTTACAAGCCGTCATGCAGCAGACCATTATTTTAGAATATGTCAAGAAATGCGCTTTGAGGTCCCTACTTCAATGAAGTATTTCTGTATGTCTGAATCGCTTGCATTTTATTTACAGAAATATATTACCTATCGTAAAAGAAAAATATATTATGGTAAACAGAGGTTTCTGGATCTTATTGGGTCAATTAAAAAGCATAAATCAGAAAATTTTTTATTGCCTTCTTCAGATATTTTAAAGCCTGTTATACCTCAACTTTTAGAGGATAACGGCATTAATTATACTCGCGTGGTACTTTACAAGACAGTTTGTAGTGATCTTTCTGATTTGGAGAATGTATTTTATGATGTTTTGGTCTTTTTTAGTCCTTCAGGTATTAAGTCATTATTTCAAAATTTCCCCAATTTTGAGCAAAACAATACCCGTATTGCAGCATTTGGTAAAACAACCCTAAAAGCCGTTGCAGATGCTGGTTTGAAAGTAGATATTGAGGCGCCAACTGCTAAGGCTCCATCAATGACTATGGCGATCGAACAATACATCAAAAAGGTAAATAAAAAGTAGTTTTTTTATTATTTGATTCAAAGGGCGATTAATCGCCCTTTTTTTATTGATTTTTTCTAATTTTACACTCATGAGTCAAAGCTTTCATAAAACAGAAAGATTAAAGAGTAAAATAATTTTTGATGAATTAATAGCTAGTGGTTCAACTGTAAAGAAACACCCGTTTATTCTTGTTTGGAAGAAATTAAATGTAGACCAAAGTAACCCAATAAGAATAGCTTTTTCAGTTTCTAAAAAACGCTTTCCTCTAGCTGTTGACCGAAATGAAATGAAACGTAAGATAAGAGAGGCTTATCGGCTAAAAAAGTCCGATATTTATGCAAATCTTAACAACAATTATGCAGTTTTGCTTATATATACACCTAAAGAGAAAATCAAAAGAGATCTTCTAAACAATAAACTAACATTGGTTTTTGAACGTTTTATTGATGATGTTAAAGAAAGGGCTTAAAGCAGTGGTCATTTTATTGATCAAAAGTTATCAAAAAGTAGTTTCTCCATGGACGCCTGCTTCGTGTAGATATAATCCTACTTGTTCGTCATATTCTATTGATGCCTTTCAAAAACATGGATTATGGAAAGGTTTTGTTTTGACTATAAAAAGAATTGGTTCTTGTCACCCTTGGGGAGGTAGTGGATATGATCCAGTACCATAAAATAATTAAATATGAATAAAGTGATTAAAAAATTGACTTTTTGGTCTATTGTTGGCCTTGTATCAATGTCTTCATTTGCATTTGTTTCTGGCTATTTTGAGGTAAGTAAAAACCTAGATATTTTTACTTCTTTATTTCGTGAAGTAAACATTTACTATGTTGACGAAACCAAGCCTGGAGAAATGATAGAGAAAGCAATTGATTCCATGCTTGAGGATCTAGACCCCTATACGACATATATTCCGGAGTCTGATATTGAAGATTTTCGTTTTCAAACAACGGGTCAATATGGTGGTATTGGAGCCATGATTCGTAAGAAAGGTGACTATGTTGTTATTGCTGAGCCTTATAAAGGATTCCCTGCAGATAACGCTGGTCTTAGAGCAGGAGACAAGCTTTTAGAAATTGATGGGAAGTCGGTTAAAGGTAAGTCAACAGAAGATGTAAGCTCGGTACTTAAAGGTCAACCGGGTGTAGAGGTTAATGTTCTTATTGAACGACCCGGCACAGAAAAGCCAATAAAGAAAACATTTACTAGAGAAGAGGTTAAGGTTAAATCTGTACCCTACAAGGGAATGGTTGATGATGGGATTGCGTATGTGCGATTAACACGATTTACACGTAACTGTGCTAGCGAGGTTGAGGAAGCAATTCTTCAACTTACCGATGAGAATGAAGTAAAAGGATTGGTGCTTGATTTAAGAGGGAATCCTGGTGGCTTGTTAAATGAATCTGTGCGCCTTTGCAATCTTTTTATAGATAAAAATCAAGAAGTTGTATCTACAAAAGGAAAGATAAAAGATTGGGAAAAATCATACAAAACGATGAAAGAACCTCTAGATAAAGAGCTCCCTTTAGCGGTATTAATTAACCAAAGTTCAGCTTCAGCCTCAGAAATTGTTTCGGGAACCATTCAAGATCTTGATAGAGGTGTAGTTATTGGGAAAAAAAGCTTCGGTAAAGGTCTGGTACAGCAAACCCGTAAGTTGAGTTATAACTCTCAATTGAAAGTTACAGTAGCAAAATATTATACGCCAAGTGGAAGATGCATTCAGGCACTAGACTATACTAATAAAAATGAAGATGGCAGTGTAGGAAAGGTTGCCGACTCTCTTAAAACAGCATTTAAAACAAGGAATGGGCGAACCGTATTCGATGGGGGGGGTGTTGATCCAGACATTGTTATTGACCAAGAGGCGTTCGCAAAAATTGTTGGGAGTTTAGTCTCTAAGCAGCTCATATTTGATTTTGCTACAGAGTTTGTCTTAGAAAACGATTCAATTGAAGCACCAGGCGTATTTAAGATTTCGGATGTATTGTATGAAGATTTTGTTATGTTTTTATCTGATAAGGAGTATGAGTATGAAACGAACACAGAGAAAAAAATGGCAGAGTTAATTGATAAAGCAGAAGATGAATATGCTGATTTCAAAGAAGATTTAGAGGTCTTGCAGAAGAAGTTGCTTAGCTATAAAGAAGATGACATACACAAATACCAATCGCAAGTATCAGAATTGATACTAAGTGAATTGATGGCGCGTTACTATTATCAAGAAGGTAGAGTAATAGCTTCTTTAGCAGATGATACCGTATTGAAAGAAGCGATCTCAGTACTTCATGATTCTGATCGATATGAAGCGATTTTATCAGGTAACATAGATGATAAATAAGACAAAAGACATTTCATCCTATTATTTTATAGCATATATAAGCTTTGTTTTGGGCTTGTTTATGCAAGATTTTTTTAAGGTTCCGCTAACTGGAGGGATTATTATTATTGGCCTAAGCTGGATTTTCTCGTTTTCATTTAAGGAAAAACTTCAGCGCTTCATAAAAAATCCCGCAGCCATTGCATTTGTTTTGCTCTACCTGCTTCATTTAGTAAGTATATTCTACACTGAAAACTCTTCAGAGGGATGGAACGACTTAAGACTGAAAATTTCCTTTTTATTGTTGCCTTTTTTTATGATGACAGTGCAGTTTATTTATAACGAACAACGAATGTTTATACTAAAGTTTTTTGCTGTACTTATGATGCTAATGGCTTTAACAGATTTGACGCATGCATTTTTAGAGTACTTTATAAGTGGGAATCAAGAAACATTCTATTACATTCATCTCCCATATTTATTAGCCTCTAAGGTTCATTACGTAGCTTGGTATTACTCTTTTGCTATTTTTGTCTCAATCTATCATTTAATTTCTTCTCATTCAAATAGGGCCCTATGGTTTTTAGGCCTTTTAATTTTATTGTTTTCTTTAATTCTATTATCTAGCCGTGCCTTTATATTGGCATTTATTGTTGTCTTTATTTTGAGTTTTTTGAAGTGGTTTAAAACAGCCAAAGCATCTCGTTTAATGTGGACTAAAATATTATCTATAGTTGCTTTTTTTATTTTCTTCTTAGTATTCATTCCATCAACAAATTTGCGTCTTAATGATACAGTTGTAGAGCTTCAAAAAATGTTCGGATATGACACGCCTAAACAAACAAATCCAAGAGTTTTTATATGGCGTTATGGCGCTGATTTAATTGCTAAAAACCCAATTTTTGGCTTTGGAGTAGGGGATGCAAAAGGAGAATTAAGTGCCGCATTAGAGTCTTGTGATGCCATGTTTTGGAATGGAGAGCGAAACGTTCCTATTCAGAATAAAAATTACAATTTTCACAATCAGTTTATGCAAACTTGGGCAGAAGTAGGCATTTTTGGGTTTTTAATTTTACTGTTTATAATGATACACCCTTTTTTGTTAAAGAACTCACACCCACTTTTTTTAATATTTATTGGACTAACATTTATAGGATGTTTAACAGAAAGCATGTTTGAAAGGCAGGCTGGAGTTGTTTTGTTTGCTTTTATGTATCCTTTATTATCTGGATTAAAGAAGGTTTCTGACGAATATTAAGCCTCACTATTCTTTAACAAACACTCTTTTAACTCTTTGAGATACATTTGTTAATACCTCATATGGAATTGTATTGAGTTTCTCTGCCAGATTCAGAATGTGTTTTTGTGTATTCCAGATAATAACCTCATCGCCTTCTTTTGCCTCAATATGGCTAATGTCTACCATACACATGTCCATACATATGTTTCCAATAATATCAGCTTTTTTCCCATCTATATAGACACATCCTTTTTTATTACTTAACGCTCTGTTTAGACCATCAGCGTAGCCGATAGCAATAATTGCAATGCGCGTTGCTTTATCAGTATAGTAGGATCGGTTATACCCTATACTTTCGCCTGCAGGGACGTCTTTAATTTGCGAGATTGTAGATTTTAATGAACTACAATTTTGAAGTTTTTCATCACCAATTCCATATAAACCAATTCCTAACCTCACCATATCGAACTGGGCTTCTGGATAGTTTATAATTCCAGATGAATTTAAAATATGCTTTAAAATAGGGTTATTAGTCTGAGCTTCTATGTCATTGCATATAGAAGTAAATTGATCTATTTGCCTTGATGTGAAACTCTTGTCTAGGCTATTTTCACTGCTGGCGAGATGACTAAAAACAGAAGCAATTTGAATTTCTTGCTGTTTGGAAATCAGTGAAATGAGGGTTTTTATTTCATGACTTTCAAACCCTAACCTTCGCATTCCCGTATCTACCTTTAGGTGGATTGGGTAATTTTTTAGGTTTAATTTTTTTAATTCTACTTGCAGTGTTTTGAGTTGTTTGAAGCTGTATATTTCTGGTTCAAGACAGTTGTTTATGAGTTCGTTAAATTGAGATCCCTTTACATTGAGGACCATGATTCGAGTTGTTATCCCCTTTTTACGCAGAGCAACACCTTCATCTATGTATGCTACGGCTAGGTAGTCTGCATTGTGGTATTCTAAATGATGTGCAATTTCATAAGAGCCATTTCCGTAAGAAAAGGCTTTGACCATTGCCATGACCTTAGTCTCTTTTTTTAAGAGTGTTTTGTAGTAGTGAAAGTTTTCAGAAATTCCGTTTAAATTAACTTCTAGAAGCGTTTCATGATTTTTTTGTTCCAGAATTTTTGCGATTTTTTCAAATTTAAATCGCCTCGCTCCTTTTAATAATATGGCTGAATTATTTAAGTTAAAAAGAGAGATATTTTCTATAAATTGATCGGTGTTTTTATAGCATGAGCAGTTCGAAAAAAGATGCTTTGAGTCAAAAAAGGCCTCTCCAATTCCAATAACATGTTCAACCTCATGGGTTTCTAAAAGGGCTATTAATTTTGGAAAAAGCGCGCTATTTTTCATCCCTGTTTGATCTAAGTCAGAAAGGATTACAACCTTTTTAGCATTACCACTTTGCTGTTGAAGGAAATCAAGAGCTATTTTAATTGAATCTAGATCAGAGCTGTATGCGTCGTTAATTAATAAACTATTACCCTTTGCTTCTTTAAGTTCCATTCGCATTGCAATGGGTTGAAGCTCATCTAGTCCATTTTGTATTTTTTGAGATGGAATATTTAATGAAATTAAAGTACAGATAACATGTAAACAATTTTCGGTGGAAGCTTTGTCATTAAATGGAATATAAAATACTTTTTCTGTGTTATTATGAATAAGAGTCAGGGTAGATTTATCTGCTTTTTGACTGATGTTTTTCACATACAAAAAGGCACTATTGTCTGTTGAAGACCAATCGCATAGTTGTGTATTATTAAACCCAGCTGTCACTTCATTTACCTCTTTATGGTCTTTACAATACACAAGTTTTTCGACTTCTGTAAAAAGAGAGGCTTTTTCTCTTGTTTTTTCTTTTAACGATTCAAAATTTTCAGAATGAGCTTGTCCTATATTGGTCAATATTCCAATGTTGGGTTGAATGATATTTTTAAGGCGGATCATTTCGCCTTTTTGAGATATGCCGGCTTCAAAAATGCCGATTTCATGGTCTTGTTTTAGCCCTATAACAGATAGGCCAACCCCTACTTGAGAGTTGTAGCTTTTTGGACTTTTACAGGTGTTATAGGCTTTTTTTAGGCAGGTGTTTAGCCACTCTTTAACAATTGTTTTTCCATTACTACCAGTAATTCCAATAATTGGAATATTAAATTGAAGTCGGTGATTTCTAGCCAAATCCTGAAAGGCATAAAGGCTGTTGGAAGTTATGAGAAAGTTTCCTTCAGGGTAATCAGACGTATTAAAATTTGGCTGGCTAATTAAAAAATTACGGCATCCTCTTTTGTATAAGTCTTTAATAAAATTATGTCCATCATGACGAGATCCTTTGATGGCTATAAAAAGATGCGTGCTAAAATCTTTTGCTTTTCTACTATCAATAATTAATTGTGAAATGTGGACCTTAGCATTAGCACCTTTAAATTGTGCAGTGCAAAACTTTGCTAATTGGTCAATGCTATAGGAAAAGCTACTCATTAATTATTAATTCTTTAGGATAAAACAAGAGCGGCATAAGGCCTCATATTCTTCCTGTTCTCCTAAATGTACTAAATCTTTTGATGAAACTATTCGGTTTGAATGAATAGCCAAGTCACCACAATCAACACAAATGGCGTGAACCTTTGAAACAAATTCAGCATTTGACATCAAATTAGGAATGGGGCCAAAAGGGTTTCCAAGATAGTCCATGTCAAGCCCTGCAACAATGACGCGCACACCATTTTTTGCAAGAGTAGCGCATACATGAGGAAGTTCATTGTCGAAAAATTGCGCTTCGTCAATACCAATCACATCTACTTCATCGATTAATTCTAAAATCTTAGAAGAACAACTAACAGGCGTTGAATTGATTTCATTTAAGTCGTGAGAAATTACTTTTTCCTTATCATAGCGAACATCAATAGCTGGCTTGAATATTTCAATTCTTTGTTTCGCAAACTGCGCTCTTTTTAATCTACGTATTAGCTCTTCTGTTTTTCCGGAGAACATAGATCCACAGATGACTTCGATCCAGCCTTTTTTGCGTTTATTACTATCGGGAGTTTCAAGAAACATTCAATTTGTTTTTATTTAAACAAATCTAATAAAATCGCTGTGTAGAATCCTATTTTTACTTAATTTGTTTGTACAAATAAAAGATTATGTCAAAACTATTTTTGGTGCCAACTCCTATAGGTAATTTAGAAGATATCACGTTTCGTTCTATACGTATACTTAATGAAGTGGATCT
>Ga0066605_10003034_pt1 | contig 10395 bp, 6 predicted proteins | sample SaaInlLV_DNA_10m_FD_60385 | JGI IMG/M metagenome (GOLD analysis project Ga0066605, IMG submission 60385) | Marine microbial communities from expanding oxygen minimum zones in the Saanich Inlet - SI075_LV_DNA_10m | ecosystem: Environmental > Aquatic > Marine > Unclassified | place: British... | reverse complement strand
CGATAAACTTTTTACAAAATTCCCAAAGTACGATTCCCGCACAAACACTAACATTAAAGCTATGCTTGGTTCCAAACTGTGGGATTTCAATGACACAATCGGAAGCATCGACGAGCTCTTGACGCACCCCATTTACCTCATTTCCAAAAATTAAAGCATAAGGTTTTGCTTCAAATGCCGCAACATCCTGAAGTAGGGTGGTTTTTTCTGTTTGTTCAATTGAACCTACAGTGTATCCTGCATTCTGTAGAACCTTGATTTCCTCAAGTATATTTTCGGAATGCGCCCAATCTACAGTTTCTGTAGCGCCCAAAGCTGTTTTTCTAATGTCTTTATGGGGAGGACAAGCCGTAATTCCCCCTAAAATAATTTTAGTCACGTTAAAAGCATCTGCCGTTCTAAAGAATGACCCAACATTGTTGAGTGAACGAATATCATCGAGAATGACCACTATAGGAAACTTCTGCTGTGCCCTAAAGTTCTCAGGAGATTTCCTGTCTAGTTCCCAAAGTTTTAATTTTTTATTCATCTATTCTTAAAGTTCCGTTTGTAACGCTTTGAATTCCAATAGGAGCCCATTAACTTTACAAAAGTTACAAAATCATTTCACTTGGCGAAATCTTCTATAGAAAAAGGGAGCTCGGAAACTCCTTTGATGAAACAATACAACGCTATTAAGGCCAAACACCCCGAAGCCTTATTGCTTTTTCGCGTGGGAGACTTTTATGAAACCTTCGGTGAAGACGCCATTAGAGCATCTAAAGTATTGGGGATCATTCTAACAAAAAGAAAAAATGGAGCCGCAGCTCACATTGAGCTCGCTGGATTTCCGCACCACTCTTTAAACACTTACCTGCCGAAGCTTGTAAGAGCAGGTGAACGCGTCGCTATTTGCGATCAGCTCGAAGACCCTAAAATGACGAAAAAAATTGTCAAACGAGGTGTTACCGAGCTTGTAACACCTGGCGTATCCTTTAATGATGAGGTCCTTGAGCAACGCAAAAACAATTTTTTATGTGGTATCTATCTTGATGATAAAACGCACGGTATTTCATTCCTAGATGTCTCAACAGGAGAATTTCTAATCGCTGAAGGCAATCCAGAATATCTACAAAAATTAATTTCCGGATTTCGTCCCAGCGAAATCATCTTCCAAAAAAATAAAAAATCAACCTTTGAAACGCTTTTTAATGATAGGCATTATACCTTTCGTTTAGACGAATGGATTTTCACAAAAGACTATGCTGAAGAAACCTTGAATAAACATTTTCAAACGAAAACGTTAAAAGGATTTGGTATTCAAGAGCTCCCAAAAGCCACAATAGCTGCGGGTGCAATATTCCATTATTTAGCAGAAAATCAGCACAAGCGATTAGATCATATTACAAGTATTTCTAGAATCGAAGAAGAGCGCTACGTGTGGTTAGATCGTTTCACTGTCAGGAACCTTGAACTTTTATCCTCCGCCAATGAAAATGCCAAGACGCTCGCCGACATTCTTGATGAAACCCAAACTGCGATGGGGGGACGGATGCTTAAACGGTGGATGGTTTTACCACTTAAAAACAAAGCGCCAATAGAACGAAGGCTATCTGTTGTTTCTTTCTTAAAAACACATCAAGAACTGTCCTTTGAGTTGTCCCAAAGACTTAAAAACATAGGAGATCTTGAGCGTTTGATTTCAAAAGTTGCCGTTGGTAAAGTAAACCCAAAAGAAGTCGCGCACCTGAAGAGAACGTTGTCAGAAATACCAAATATCAAGTCCCTTCTCGAACGGGAGAAGCACCCAAAGGCGCTTGAAAAAATGCTTGCTAAACTCAACGGTTGTAAAAAACTTGTCTCTTTAATAGAGACGACACTTACGGAAGAGCCTGCAGGTCAATTCGGTAAAGGTGAAGTCATTCATTCTGGCTGGAACAAAGAGCTCGATGACTTAAGAGAAATTGCCTACCATGGAAAAGATTTTCTCGCCGAAATGCAAAAAAGAGAATCGGAACGTACCGGTATACCTAGTCTTAAAATTGCATTCAATAATGTTTTTGGATACTATATCGAAGTTCGAAATGCACACAAAGACAAGGTTCCTGAGGAATGGATTAGAAAACAAACACTCGTTAATGCAGAACGATATATCACAGAAGAGCTCAAGGTGTATGAGCATAAAATATTAGGCGCAGAAGAAAAAATTCTTGCACTTGAGCAACGCCTTTTTCAAGAGCTCATTCTTGAGATGGCTTCCTATATCAATCCTATCCAAATGAATGCTCAAATCATTGGACGCATTGACTGTTTACTTTCATTTGCTATGGTCGCTGAAAAGCACCATTACTGTAAGCCTGAAATCAATGAAGGTAAAGCATTGAAAATCACAAAAGGAAGACATCCTGTTATTGAGCAATCGATGCCTTTGGGGGAGCCATATGTCTCCAATGATTTGGTGTTGGATCCTGAATCACAGCAAATCATGATGATTACGGGTCCTAATATGAGTGGGAAAAGTGCCCTATTGCGACAAACAGCACTTATTGTTTTGATGGCACAAATGGGCTGCTTTGTGCCAGCTGAAAAAGCAGAAATTGGTGTGGTAGATAAAGTCTTTACAAGAGTGGGGGCCTCCGATAATATTTCTTCCGGAGAATCAACATTTATGGTAGAAATGAATGAAACAGCGAGTATTCTAAACAACTTGTCTCCAAGAAGTTTGATTCTTTTAGATGAGATCGGAAGAGGTACAAGCACGTATGATGGGATTTCAATTGCATGGGCAATTGCGGAATATCTGCATGAATCAAAAAAAGCGAAGTGTAAAACCTTGTTCGCGACGCACTACCACGAGCTTAATGAAATGACGCACAAATTCAAGCGCATTAAAAATTTCAATGTCGCTGTGAAAGAGGTTGGGAAAAAAATTCTCTTCATTCGTAAACTCACACCAGGAGGCAGTGAGCATTCCTTTGGTATACATGTCGCAAAAATGGCAGGTATGCCTTCTAGTGTCCTGAAAAGATCTGAGCAAATGCTAAAAGACCTTGAATCCAGACACTCTGATGGTAGTAGGAAAAACTCAAAAGAAATTAAAGAGGCTTTAAATGATTCCATGCAACTCAGTTTTTTTCAACTCAACGATCCTGTTTTAGAGCAAATTCATGAAGAGTTAAAAAATGTAGATATCAATGGCTTAACCCCAATGGATGCGCTACTCAAACTGAATGAAATCAAAAAATTAATCGGAAATTAATATGGACGTGTCTATTCGAAAAATGAGGTGGTTGATGTTCCTATTGGGACATGTCAAAATTCCTTTAATTGGTTATACAAACCCTAAACTTCTTTCTATTGATACGCAATCTGTTCGTGTCAAGATCAAGCTCAGAAGGCGTACTAAAAACCATCTAAACTCAATGTATTTTGGAGCCCTTGCAGTAGGGGCCGATATTGCTGGAGGCATTCAAGTTTTCTACTTTTCTAAAATGATTGGTAGAGAAATCTCATTTGCTTTTAAGGGCATGAATGCAGAATTCATCAAAAGAGCGGAAAGCGATATTATATTTGAAAGCAACCAAGGTCCTCTGGTAAAAGCCGCTATCGATAAAAGTATTGCAGAAAAATCAAGAGTCAACGAAACCATTGAGGTGCTCGCTAAAAATGATCAAAATGAGGTTGTTGCCAAATTCGAAATGATTGTTTCTGTTCGTGTAGCCTAAAATACTTAGACTTGAAATGTAGAAGTTTAGTGTCAATTCCTTAAATTTGTACCACACTTTAAAAAGACAAAAAATGTACCCACCGGAAATGGTAAAGCCAATGAAAGAAGATCTTACATCTGTAGGGTTTAACGAATTATTAAACGCTGATGCTGTTGATGACGCAATTCAAAATAATGAAGGCACCCTTCTTGTTGTTGTAAACTCAGTTTGTGGTTGTGCGGCAGGAAATATGCGCCCGGGTGTAAAGCTATCTGTGACAGGTGAGCATGCTCCTGACACTTTAGCGACTGTATTCGCAGGTGTTGATGGAGATGCTGTCGCGCAGGCGAGAAAATATTTTCTTCCTTACCCTCCTTCTTCTCCTTCTGTTGCCTTGTTTAAAGATGGCAAATTGGTGCACTTCTTAGAGCGTCACCATATTGAAGGTGGATCAGCAGAAATGATTGCCAATAACTTGGCTGCTGCTTATAAAGAGTTCTGCTAAAGCAGGTACAAAATCTTCTTGAACAATTTGAATTCACAGTAACCTGCTGAATCCTTTTACCATATTTAATTATTGACCTCAGAAATAAATATATTACGTTTATTTCCTCATTCTTCTATATAGAATATGAAAATAATTTACCTTTTACTTCTTCACATTTACTGTCAATCTTTTTGTGCGCAAACGACTAATGAAATCAATATATTTTCATTTCAATCCATTGCCAATAAAACCATCTCCTTGTCACTTGATACGGTTTCGAATATTCTTATTTTTAAAAACGGAGCGGCAAAAGAAAACCTAATTGTCGTCAAAGATGCCCTTAAAGACGAATCGCCTATATTTATTTATTCATACTATTTCAGAGGTGGAGGAAAAGATAATGCGGGTTTAGATTTAAATTACGTTAGATTTACCCACGAAAATCGTGATTACGAACTCTTCGATGAATTCTCAGCTGAAGATGAAGCATACGCAGTCGGACTTAGAATAAATGATCTGGGTTCTGGTTATGAATATGCTATTGAAGGACAGTATGAATCCATTAGAGGTAGTATAATTGATTTCAGATGGAACGAAATGATTCCTGTAGAATATTAAAAGGCAGATAAAAACCTATCTCTACCGCCGATTCTTTTTCGATGAATTCAATTGTCATTATGGATACGGCAAAAATAGAGCGGAAAACCATTAATATGATTTTCCTGTTACTCTTTTAGGTATTCTTCTTTTGTTTTAAGGTTTACTTTTTTAAGCAATTTATACTTATTCTCTAAGCCAGACAATACTCTCTTACTTGCCGCGTAGCGCCTCTGAATTTGATTCAAGTTTTCAAGCTCATTTGCCATGGGCGCTCCGGGGTTATTTTCAATACGCTGAAAAAGGTTCGTCATTTTTTCTCTAAGTTGCGGTTCAGAGGCTCCTACATAATTATCTCCTGATGTAATCACCATACTTTCTTTAAGTGTATTCATCTTTGATGTCAACTTTTTACGCTTTTCTTTTTTAGCATATTCCAAATAGGAATCTACACAGTAAACATCATAAGCTAATGCTTCAATCATATTATAAATCCCCATTACCGTCTCTTTTTTACTCTCACGTTCGTTTAGAGATATTGTACTTTTGGGATCATGAATTAACTCTATTTTTTCCTCAAAAACATCTTTACCTTTTGTAATACGAACAGTATACATACCTGCAGGTAAGACCGGTGTGGTAAAACCTCCAAAAGAAAAAGTTTTTCCCTTGGCCACTTTGGGTTGCTTCATCCTATAATTCCAGTTCACTATATTGATTCCCTTGCTTTTTCCTGGGCCCAATTCGGATATGGTATCTCCTTTATCGTTCAATATAAGCATGCTCATTTTTCCAAAAGTGTGACGCTTTTTGAGGTGGTATTTAATTTGTGCAGCTGTCGTTTCGTTATAACCTACAAATTGCGTTTCTGCACCAAAGGAGCCCGAAAAACTTGCGCTTTCATCAATAACTGTTGGCTTAGCATCAAAAAAGTGGAGCTTCTTCTGTATGTTATCAGCGGATAATTCTCGAAGTGGAGAAATATCATCGATAATGATAATACCACGTCCATGGGTACCCATGACTAAATCATTTGTTGCTTTCTGTAAAGCAATAAAATGAACCGCAACAGCAGGCATATTATTGGTGTATTTATACCATTGAGCGCCGCCGTCCATGGTTATATATAATCCAAGCTCCGTTCCTAAGAATAATAAATCCGGATTGACATAGTCCACTTGAATATTTCGCACAACACCTTCGACTCCCCCCGATATAATACTCTTCCATGTTTTACCAAAATCCGTTGTCTTGAAGGCATAAGGTGTTTTGTCATTCGAAGTGTGGCCATCAAACACTGCATAGGCCGTTCCCTTGTCCAGTGTGCTTAATTCAATATGGTAGCACCATGTATTTGCCGGTAAACCAGGTATATTCGCTACCGTATTGGTCCATGTTTTTCCAGCATCTTGAGTAACTTGGACGTTTCCATCATCTGTTCCAACCCAAATAATGTTCTCATCAAGATCAGATTCTGCAATGGTAAATATCGTAGTATGGTTTTCTGCTCCTGAGTTATCCTTGGACAATCCGCCTGAATTATCCTGGTCTTGTTTTGCAGGGTCGTTCGTGGTCAGGTCTGGCGATATGATACGCCATGACGCACCCATATCATCAGATTTATGCAGGAATTGGCTTCCCATATAAATTCTATCAGGAACAGTATTACTTACTGCCATTGGCGCATTCCAGTTAAAACGCAGTTTATCGTGGCCGTCTACAGGAAGTGGTTGAATTGTTTTTATGAGTTCATTATCTTGATCAATTCGCCATACATTTTCTGCGCCTTGCATTTCTGAGTAGACAATATTCTTAGTTGGGTGCTTTACAACCCTAAAACCATCACCCTGTCCCACAGAATTCCAATCGCGCGCCTGTATCCCTCCTGGTGATGCAGAAGGTCCGTACCAAGAGCCATTATCTTGAAGACCCCCATAAATATTATAAGGCGTAGCGTTGTCTACACTAATATGATAAAACTGAGAAAGCGGAAGGTTTTCTACAATCTCACAGGTCGTTCCGCCATTCCAGCTGCGGTAAACACCTCCGTCAGTTGCAAAGAACATAAAATCAGAATGTACGCTTGAAAATGCAAAATCATGAATATCACTGTGCATATTACCCAGGTTCTTAAATGTTTTTCCTCCATCTTTAGAAACAGAACCACTCAGCCCTCCTTTATAGATAACGTTTTCATTTTTTGGGTCTACAACAATTCTGGAAAAATAAAATGGTCTTACCGTAATACCAAAGTCATTATTCATTTGCTCCCAAGTCGCTCCTTGGTCTATACTCCGATATAAACCTTTGTCTTTGTTTTGTTCTGCCTCAATAACGGTGTAGACGATTTCTGGGTTACTCGGTGCAATGGCAATTCCCATTCGGCCAAGCTTTCCCTCTGGAAACCCATTATGGATCTTATTCCATGTTTTACCCGCATCTATTGATTTATAAAGCGCACTGTTTTCACCTCCCGAATCAAAAGACCATCCCGTTCTTCTAAACTCCCACATCGAAGCATAAAGCACTCCTGGGTTTCTTGGGTCCATTAGGAGATCCGCACAACCCGTTCTTTGATTTATATATAAAATCTTTTCCCAAGTCTGCCCTCCATCTATTGATTTGAAAACGCCTCTTTCTTCGTTGTCTCCCCATAAAGCCCCCATCGCCGCAACATAAATCTCATTTGAGTTTTTAGGATTTACAAGAATACTGGCGATACGTTCTGAGTTTTCTAAGCCAATCTTATTCCAATTTGAACCGCCATCCGTAGATTTATATAAACCATTTCCATAGGAGACACTATTTCTTGTCCATGTTTCACCGGTTCCGACGTAAATCGTTTTGTCAGGGTCATTCGGATCTAGAGTAATGGTCCCTATCGATTGTATATTGTCATCAAAAATAGGGTTGAATGTGGCCCCTGCATCATTCGATTTCCAAACGCCACCACCACCTGCACCGAGATAAATTATTTTATGATTATTTGGGTGAATTTCAAGGTCATTTACACGTCCACTCATTAAAGCTGGGCCAATTTGTCTTGCTGACATATCACCAAAAATTGAGGCGCCATCAACAACATCATTGTCTTGCGCATGCGTAGATAGACTTGTGACTGTAAACAACCACATAGCCAAACAACTAAGTTTTTTCATCAGATAGATTTAATATAAGTTCGGTAAGTTATTTTTTCGCTGGAAACGCAAAATCCGCATCCACAAACTCAGGGTTTACCTCAATTGTAGTAAAAGTAATCGGTTGACCTGGTTTGTCTTTTTCACCTTGAGACATTGAAAATGGGAAATAGAGCCCTTCAACCTCTTGATAATCACTAAAAGAAACTTCTGAAATTATACCTTTTCCTGGACCAGACTGAATTTCACTCTGCATCGCAATGGGTACAAAATTTTCCGTATCAAAAAAGTAGTAAGAAACAGATTCTTCTTTTTGTCCATCAACCATTTTCGGTTCTTGAACCAATTTGATTTTAAATGTTTCAGCACCTTGAATGGTTTCTTTTCCAATCAACTCCACTGTATATCCTTTCTTTTCGTAGTCTAAAAATGGATTTGGAAAGTCATTTGCCTCTAACTTAAAGTTAGCCGTTGCCTCTGCATCGCTTTCTTCTGCCTCCATTGTCATAAAGTTATGTGACCACAATCGCGTTCCATCAAAAACACCTTGCTTAATCTCTTTGCCTTGAAAACTCACAACAGTCATTTGTCTACCGTCTTTTAACTGAACCATCTCTATAGGGATTTCCATTCCTCCTTGACTTACTTTTGCCGTCATTTTGAGTCCTTTAAGATTATTCCATGCTTCGGCTCCACCCGTATTCTCAATATAATTCGCAATAATTTCTTCTTTGGTTTGCGCAAAAGTGAATTGTGCGACCAAAAGAAAAATGGCCATTAAAAAGATCTGGTTGTTTCGCATTTTTGTGATTTAATGTTTTTAAAATTTTTCGCAATATAGGGCTTTGAGGCGTATAGGACAATAGAATTGTCCTAATTAACAAAATGTAACAAAAGCAATTAAAAAAAATGGGGCATAAAAAAAGGGCGCCGAAGCGCCCTAATCTTTATGCGGTTGTAATTACTTGATTACAACGTTTGTATTTGATGTCATTCCGTTAACATTAACATTAACAACATATGTTCCTTTTGCAAAACCTTCAGTAGCGAAAGTAATGATTTGCGTTCCACTATTGCTCGAAGCAACTTGTGTCGCAAGAACTCTACCTTGAAGATCCATAATAGAAACCATGGCATCAGCAGAGATATTCTCCATTGAGATGTTCACTAAATCTGAAGCTGGGTTAGGGTAAACGTTGATGTTTGCAACATCTAAGTCAGCTATACCTGAACTTGCATCTGTTCTCAATGCAGCATCAGAGAAAGAAGACTCGCCAAAGTCTCCAACAGAAACGCTCGTAATAGTCGAACCGTTAGAAACGATTTCAAATCCAAATTCACCATTTGGACTTGTAGCGTCTCCATACTGCATTCCGTCACCATATGAATCGTATAATTCAAAAGAATAGCAATCATCACCCGCTGGTAAAGAAACTTGATGCGTCATTGTCGTGTTCGCATCTGGGCCTCCGCCGCCAAAGTTATCCTCAGTTCCTTCAGTGTATGGACCTCCAGTTGCTACAGTAGCACCTGATGAATTCTTAATTGCCCAAGAAGTTTCAACGGCATAGAAGTCAGTAAATACATTCACCGTCACCTCTAAGCTAGAAAGTGGAGCAACACTAATTACTTTCTGAGTTTCATCATTTGATGCAACGCCGTCATTTGATGCAGCTACAACAATATCAAGTGTAGTTGCGCCTGTAACAGAAACAATACCACAATCAACAGTTTCAGAAGCCCATGTCGATAGGTTTCCGGTCCAATTTGTCGTTGATAACAATGTTGCACCGTCATAAACCATAACTTCAGCAGAAGTTAACGCGTCTGTACCCATGTTCTGAATATCTACAGTTACTGGAACATCTCCAGCGCCACAAAGACCAACATCCCCGTTGTACCCGATGATCCCTGCGTCAGTACCTTCCGCTTGCTGTGGACAGTTTCCGATACCAGCATAGTGAGAATTTGCATCAATTTGACCTGACTCTGTTATACTTCTATTAGGGCAGATTGTGTAAATCGTTGGGAAAAATGCAATTGCATAAGGGCCATTTAAAGAAGCATCATCGATAATAGGAAAAGCAGTGTTTGCTAACCAGTTACCCTGAGTGTTTCCTCCTGTGCCCTCTAGGTCGGCTTGCGTTGTACTTTGGTCACCTTCAACCCATAATACCATAACGTCATCAGTCGTGTTTGCAGAAACCCCTGGATATCCTGCTGGGCCATGATTTACGTACAGGTCTTCTAATGCACCTGTTTGATGGTAACCCCAACATGGACCACACCATGTAGCACTTACGTCCATTACTACTGAATAACCAGCATCTAAATAAGAATAAAGGTTGTGTGTTTCTCCATTGATGTCTTGGACGGTAAAGTCTGGAGCAACGCTTCCGTCAGCAAGTTGCGCATAAGTGTTGTTGGCAAACATAGCCGAACAAACCAATGCTGAAAGTAAAAGTTTTTTCATGTTTTTGATTTTTTT
>Ga0066605_10003031_pt1 | contig 10400 bp, 3 predicted proteins | sample SaaInlLV_DNA_10m_FD_60385 | JGI IMG/M metagenome (GOLD analysis project Ga0066605, IMG submission 60385) | Marine microbial communities from expanding oxygen minimum zones in the Saanich Inlet - SI075_LV_DNA_10m | ecosystem: Environmental > Aquatic > Marine > Unclassified | place: British... | reverse complement strand
AGAAGGGCCACTGTGGCAGCAGTAGGCCCTTCGCTATGTGGTATTGTGGGAGGGGTCGCGATCGGGCCCCTGGGGTAACCCCAAGCGTGTGTGTTGGCGCGCCCCCATTTGACTGGCCGCCTCATAACATTGGTTTTTACTGAACGTGGGCCCATCTGCGCTTGAAACGGCTTTTTGATAGAGAAAAGTTGGTATATATCTACTTTACTGGCTAGGGGCCTTGAGAACTGGACTGGCCATTGACTAGCTGGTATGGGTATATATTACCTAACTGGGCCAGAATGGGCTTACTGTTATAGATTACCCTTATTATCCCTATAGTCCTTATATAGATGTATTGCTATCATGATGACTATTATACCTATGTGGTGTTGGAGTTCCATTTGTATTACCTTACTTATTTGTATGTGTATATGTATTAGGTGTTTACTCTATTCCCTTTGGTGTCTCTGTAGATTCCTGTTGAGATTTGTTGTGCTGTGGTGCCGGCGGTCTGAATGGTTTGGGCTTTGGGCGATACCACCAGTAGCCATTATCCCATCTACAGATCAGTCTATTCATGATGAAGTAGAATAGGCATGTAGTGCCGACTAGGCCTAATCCGGTTAACATGATTACTGTGGCGCTGCCGGGATATTGGCTAGTGCTCTAATATGCTGGATCCAGTGTGTAGAGAGTAGTGCTAGATCGGCTTGGTAACCGTGTTGCCATTGCTCTGGTACTGGGAAGTGTGCTTGTCCAGGCTTATCATGTAGCCATAAGTGTGTTGCTCCTGGGAATTCTGCCAGTGCCTTATATAAGAATTCTACTGCCTGTTGTCTTGGGTATTGTTGGCTACCCCAATTGCCCTGTCCTTTTGGATAGATCTTATGCATTTCTCCTCCATGTGCGCCTTGATCCCAATGAGAACAATTAGCTATGTGTGATTCATATAGGTAGAGTAGTGTCATGTCTAGATGCCATTCCTTACCATGTGTATTTAGATTTGCTTCACATGCTCTTAAGATCATTGTTTGCCATCCTACTCCTCCTCCATTCTTATGTGAATAGATTGTATTAATACCCAGCGCCGGATCGTGTTCTGGTCTATTAAGTAGAGCGTGAACTATCGGGCTATCTAACCGGTGGTTTAACCAAATATCAGTTCTTGGGAAGATGTTAATGTGATCAAATTCTGGCTTGCCTCTTAGGTGGCCTGGTAGGCAGTCTGCTGCTGTGATACCATCATAATGACAAGTATGTGGATCATAAGATCTACACACTATATTCTTTCTACTGATCGGTGGTATTGGGCGAACTGCCATATCATCAGAGTCAATATATGAACCTCCCCATCCCTTCAGAAAGAGGAATCTTAACAGGTCACATCTATCTCTAGCTGATGCCTTATTGTAGAGTGGTTTCCATGCTTCTCCATTTGGCATGTGTCTGTAAATACTATCTGTCCACTTCACCACTCTAATATTGTGCTCAGTAAATATAGGCTCTTGTGAGAATGTATTACTAACCAGGTAGATTGGTCTGTCTGGATTAAAATATCTTGTAGAAATTAAGGAGTCATATAACTGTTGTAATCTCTCTCCTTCACATTTACCATCCCAGTAGAACCATATATTGTGTGGATCTGGATTTACATCATCTATATTTGCAAGTCCTGTATTTAGGTATTCTTTATTATACCAGTCTCTTGTAAAATTAGGTTGTAGTTTAATGGTTGCCTGTTGTCCTGTTTGTTGCCATTGATTTACTCCATCATGAAACTCTTGCATAGTCTTCTGTTTAGATTTATGCGTGAGGTGCGCCGGGCTGACTCCCCATCGATAGAGCATAGTCATCTCTTCAAATTCATGAGTTCTAATATCTGGATAATAGCACATCCATTGATCTTCTCCTGGTGGTTCTGGTGCATTTGCCCAATCTAACCATTCAATAAACTTTCTAGAGAATGTATTCCCGGTATTAACTGCAGAGCCTATACCATTATGAGTAGTATCATTTACTCCAACAAACCAGTGCTTAGATGCTTGATAAAGATCTTTATCTGGGTTAGCAGCCACCTCTCTTAGTACTGTATCAACTGCATTTGGCAGCAAAAGGTCATCATCGTCTAGTCTATATGTGTGAGTATAATGACATTGGTCAAATCCAAACTTAAGCTTTTCCATAAATTTGGTAAACTTAGGTACATTATGAATTTTAACTCTAGGATGATCAAATTCATACTTTACATCCGGGTCATCATTAATAATCACCATTTCACAGTTCTGATTTGTCTGTCTTAAGAATGATTCAAGTGCCTCTTCTAGTAAATGTCTTCGTTTCCATGTCATTACTAAAACACTTAACCCGTCATCTTTTCCTAATCCGGCATTTTCAACTCCTGCTTCTGTTGCACTGTAAGATTGTCTAACTAGGTCTAAATATTTGTGAGATGCCCATTTTTCATTAACATCTGGTGCTCCTGCCGGTGACTTTTTCATGTAAAGTGCCTTGTAAAAAGGCCCGCCATCGTCTGCTTTTACTACTCCAGCATTATGAAATATAGCGTGTCGATCCCACATATCCATGCCCTGTGTACCCCAAGTAAATTCAAAATCTATAGTACATGGAGATTCATAACCTCTTTTCCATAAATTCCATAAAACAGCCCACATATCTGCGCACCAGATCTGTAATGGGTGCCAGTCAGGGTCATCTGCCTTAATTTTGTTAACTTTTTGACTAATTTCTTCAAAAAGTCTCTCAGAATGAACATAAACATCTCGCCAAAATTGGGCTCCGATGCCTGGTTTCATTAAATATTGAGCTCCTCCGGATTCGGATTCTCTGCTCCTTACTTCTTCTGGAGAGATCCCAACAATCTTACACATTTCTTCTAGTAGATTATTCTTAAAGCTATCAATATAGTTAGCACCAATATAAGTTCTTGTATCTGATAGGTAACATATTTTATCCATCTCTAATTTACCCTCCATATTTAGAGGTCTTGATAGAGCAATATCACAATCATGATACATGACAGATTTTTGCGATAACCAGGGGTTAGCCTCCCAGTGTTTTTCTAAAATATGAGGTCTAACAGATGAAATATACTTAGGAATATCTCGTTCGTCTTTGTAAAAAGAGAAAACAGCTCCTTCTTTTTTCCATTTGTCAGCAACTTTCTGAAACCAAGGGTCTATACCTCCGCCTTGTATTGCACAAACTACATGGCATTTACTAAGATCTACATTCCCATTTTCTCGGAAAGATAGCAGCATTGCATCAACTTGCCATGAATAATAGTAAGTTGCTGGCTGTGCACATACAAAAATTAAGTCTGTCATTTTATTAGTTCTAAGGAACCGGTATATTTAGGTATATAAACTATCGTTACTGTTTATTTATCTTACTCACGGCCATCTATTTAACCACCAGCGGCTACCAAGAGATAGCTCCGGCTGCTTTGTCTTCTTCTGGCACCCATGAAAATAATCTAGTCTCTAAAACATCATGGAGCACTATAGTTTTTTCATTTATTTCCCAGTTGTAAAACCATTCATAACCAAAACATGCAACGTCCGGCTCAATTTTTTGAATAATTTTATCGGAGAAAGTCTTGCAACCATGCGCCCAATTAATTCGATCATATACAGATAAACATTCTAAAATCATTCTAGAAGCTGGAGCTGATCCATATACTGTACAGTCATAGAGAGTATTATTTCCTTGTGATGGTTTTAATCCAGAAAAGAATGTGTGTTGAGGAGCTAATGCATCTAGAACAATATCAAATGGTCTAACCGGCATAGCATCTACATCACAGTAAACTCCACCGTAATCTCTTAATAGTAGTAATCTTACCCTATCGGAAATAAATGCCCATTTGTATAATTCTGGGTCTTTAATGTAGTTTTGTAAAAACGGATCATCAACATATAATTCTGTAAATACTTCGTTACCCCACAGCTTTACTTCCCAGTCCGGGTGTAAATCTTTCATCTTCTGTGTGAACTGTTTACAGTGTTCAGGCATTTCTTTTTCGCCTACCCATATTTGATGTATAATTTTAGGTATTTGAGTCTCTGTTGTCATATAATTAATTGATTTTTATCATTTACTAATTATATAACCTCCTTAGAAATTGTTTACTTTAAATTTAGCGAAAATATTTATTATGGTTCCATCGGTTCCAAATCATTTGGATCACTTTTTACTTTACCATCACCGGGGTCGCCGCCTCCGCCGCCTCCAATTGGATCCTGAGGATCAGGATCCCCAGATCCTGGCTCACATGTTTCTGAAGTTGCTGAGAATAATGTAAGATCCCATCCGAACCCTTCTCCTAAATCACCAGTTATTACTTGCATAGGACCTGGTCCTACCTCTGGCGTTACCAAGCCTTCATTGTGATGTGAAAATCTAGCAGCAGCATACGTTGATCTTGCAAACCATCGGTCTCCATTACAGTCTTCAACTCTATAATAGTAATATTTAGTTGTAGCTGCAGTTGCTTTTGTTGTAGCTGCAGTTGCTAGGGTTCGAAGGGTTGTAGCTGCAGTTGCTTGTGTTGTAGCTGATGTTGCCGCAGTTGCCTGAACAGCAATACCATTAATTGTAATAGTTGAGACAGCATCCGAATTAGGAATTGTATACGATACTACAATCTGAGTACCACTACCAGTTGAGCTTCCAATTGATGGGCTAGTAGAAACAGAATTATCAGTTACAGATGTAGCCTGTGCTGAAACATATCCAGTATTTGGCATTAAATATCTATAAAAATATCCGGTTGTACCAGGAACTCCATAAACTGTATCAGCACTCCATGGATATTGGTAACCTGTACCACCGCCTGACGACATGAATGCTCCTGTTATAGATTCTGAGTAAATTATACCTAAGCTTCTTACAGTTTGTGTGGTTGACCCTGTTACCGATGCTGTACCTGATCTATTAGTATTTCCAACAGTAAGTGAAATAGTAATCACACCATTTTTATTATTAATAGAACTAGTTATACCATCTCCTGAATGTGCGATAGCTGGACCAGACGTATAATGATAACCACTATTAAGAGAAAGTGCCTCTGAGAATGTTTGTGTTGTTCCAGGAGCACCTGTAATAGATAATACTCTCTGTCCGCTTGAGTTCGCGTTTACTAATGAAGCATTAGCTATAGATTCTGTTATAGTTACACTTTGTGTATATTGTATCTGGGTTGTATAACCCGAAGCAGTTATTCGCCCGGTACCACCACCAGATGGCATTGTAATTACACCTATTACATTATTTCCAGATACTGAAGAAGTAACAGCACTACTATCATCAGTTACTCCCATTACGTTTAATGTATATCCAGAATTTGCGTAATACCTAGAAGTATAATTATGTTGACTACCTACAACTCCAGTAAATGTTTGTGATATATCTGCATAAGTTATACTTGTATTTGAAATACTATGTACAGATGTTAATGTAAACGAAAATGTTTTAGCAGTTACTGTATCATTAATTGTAACAGATCTACTATTATAGTTAATACCAAATCTAGGATCTAAAGATGGCATTTTAAAATTAAATGCAACAAACTCTACGTCGGCTCCACAATAATTACTACCCTCTGTAGCACTAACTCCACTTAAACTAAAGAAGCTGCCATTTGCTGTAATTGAATCAATCTCGTTATCATAATCAGCAGTATTGTTAGCTCTTACAGGTACTTGTACATTTGTCCATGTTTGGCTTGCACTACCTGTAAATGTTACAGTTTGTGCTCCACCTGAAATAGCAGTTCTTGAAACTCCTGCTGAGTCAGCTCCACCAGAACATGTATGCGCTACCACACCACTATTAGTACTATCAGTAGCAAATGATACTGCAAATGAATATGACATTTGAGCTGGTACTAACAACGTGCCTACTGTTGCACTTCCGCCACCCGATGGCATTGTTAAAACAACTTCCGGAAGAATACCTTCAGTTATTGAATTAGTACCACTTGTTTGAGTTAATGTAGTATAACTTGCATTTGTTAATTCTATCGCGCCTGGTTGTATTGTTACTTGAGGTGATGTTCCTCTACCTATTGCTTGTGAAAAATAATCTTGTATTGTAGTAAGTCCTACTGGTGGTTTTACAGTAAATGTTTGTCCTGCAGTACCTGTTACGGTTGTTGTTCTTGTTCTACCGGCAGGATTACCAGACCATCCATATAATAGCCCATTAGTTGAATCATCCGCGTCCCATGTTACAGTATATGAATAATTATTTGATGTTTCTGATCCTTCAACTGATATGTCTCCACTTCCACCGCCTGATGGCATTGTAACTTTAATAGTAAGAGTAGTACCACTTGCAGTAACTGTTACGTTACTATTACTACTTGTAATTTTGGATATAGCATAGGTAACATCTGCACTAGTACCTTGTAAAGTTTTTGTTCTGGTTATTACTTGTCCCACTGTTCCTGTTACTGTAAAATCTGCTCCATAATCACCTGCGGAAAAATCATCGGTAATTGATAAGTCAAAGACATATTGAGATTCAACACTTGTTCCAGAAAAAACACCACTACCACTTCCACCACCAGCTGGCATTGTTATATTACCACCTACATTTGTATTAGTTGTTATTACTTCTCCAATACCAGAGCCGCTGCCTATCATAAGTGAAACTCCGCTTGACATATTACCATTTGTTATAGTAAATGAATCATAGTTACCTACTTTGAAAAGATTACTTATCCATGGGATTGTATCTCCAGTATATCCATAGTAGCTTGATTGTGAGAAGTTTCCACCTACTATACCAGCTCCTGCAATATTTTCAGATAATTGTAATGTAAATGTGTATTCTGGTTGATTAACTTGAGCATCCAGATAGAAAAGGGCGGATCCTCCACCTTGTGGCATATTAAATGATCCTGTAATACCATCTGAATTAGCAACCCAATTATTTTGAAGAGCAGTTTGTGCTGCAGGGTGACTATATTGTGGCCCTACGCTATTAAGTGTAAATTCATAATCACTTGGATTTTGATCAAAATCCACCTGAAATGAATGAGCTCCCCCAGTAATACCGGAGAACGTATATTTAGTAGCTTGAAATTTAGTAGGATATAGGTATGAGACATTAATCCATGATGTAGCAGGTGTTTGTGGGTCTAATAAAATAGTTCCGTCTGGCTCTTGTGCCTCACCATCTGCATTAGTTCCATCCGGTTCATCTGAAACTACTGTTACTGCAAAATAATGTACATCTTGTATAACTTTAGCATTAATGTATACATTATATTCAGCATCTCCTGTAATAGTTCCATCAAAGCCAAAAGCCTCATCACTCTCTATTAATGGATTATATGTTGCTCCGGTAACTACAGGATTTGTATATACTGTAAAATCACCTAGGGATCCCGATACAGTTTGTACTGTTACAGAACTAATCTCCTCTATGCTCCAATCATTTGCAGCTTCTAATAACCATAGATCTATATTAAAACCAAGACCAGCATATCCAGTAAATTTAAATGTGTTAGAATCTAAATATGCATAATGATCCGTTGGAATATCAGCTATTTCATAATTTTGAGCTCCTGATGAGGTATGTACATTAACTTTAACATCATATTCACAATTTATAGGCCCGTTCCAGCTAGTACCAGTATACCACCATGTTGAAGTATCACCAGGTTCCATATAATAACCAATAGCTGGTGGATCACATGTGTATATAAATGTAGATTCACATAAACTTGTAATAGATTCCTCTAGTCCATCAGTCCATGTAGAATTATAGTTTAAATTGTAATGACCATCTCCAGCAGGTTGTGTTTCTAATAAAACATCGTATCTAGTCTGTGCAGCACCACTAGTATTATACATTACTTGAAAACCTCCAGCATCTAACTGGGATTTTAAAGCAGTAGCATAATTCATATTCCTGTTAGGAGCATCATCAGTAATTAAAATTATTAGTTTTTGTACGCCGTTTCTAAAAGAACCAGCAAATCCATTATTAACTACTTCACTAATTGCAGTCATTCCCCATTCTACAGAAGCTCCCATTGGCATATCTGCTGTATCAATGGAATTAAGACCATTTGTAAATGAAGTACTATTACCAACAGTACTCATTTTTTCTACACATGTAATAATTTTATCACATGACTCGTTAATTTTCTGATTAGCAGGTAAAGAATTATAGAAATTACTTGTGTTATAGTTACATGAACCACCATCAAATAAAACTAGACCAAGTCTATAATTACTATTTGATTCTGTATCAATTGTACTAATTAGATTGCTGATACCTGTTTTAACGCCGCTTATCGCACTGGACATCGAACCTGTATAATCTACAACAAATACAACATCCATACCTCCAACACATACGTCACCTTGTCCAGCGAGGCCATCATCACTGCCCATTGAAAGATTAAATAAATCTCCTGCTTCACCGAATAAAGCCGTCAATGTACCTCCACCGTCACATAATACTTGTGGGTCTGTTGGATGGTACATTACATTTATCTGCTCAGAAGGTTCTGGGCAGTCATTTTCGTGTATGAATCTTTTAACCGATAATGCCATATTGGTAAATTAGTTTATATATTTATTGTTGCCACATTAGTGTTGCCGTATAGCCAGAAGCTGAAGCACCACCATCTGTACATCTAATATAAACAGTCCTACCGTGTAAATTTGTTATTCCTGGTTCTACAGTCACAATATAGTGTTTTACATTAGCTGTATGGTTCCATGTTGTATGTGTAAATACGTTACCAGCTGAATCAATACTCATTAATTGAAAACTTGTTGTCCCAGTTGAAGCTACACCAAATGCTGTTTCTATTTTAACTAGTTGGCTACCATTAAATGTTGTCGGTACAAATACGAAGTTTTCATCAACATTCGCAGCAACGAATGGTTCGTTTCTTGCAATTGGATTTAATGCTATATGTTCATATTGGTATGACGATGCACCTGTTTGTCCTTTTTGACCTTTAGATCCAGCAGAACCAGATGTTCCTGAAGAACCAGATGTTCCATGTGAACCAGCAGAACCAGCTCCACCTTTAGAACCTGCACCACCTGCTTCACCTTTTTGTCCTTTTTGACCTTTAGCACCACTTGAACCTGTACTACCAGATATACCATCTACACCAGATAATCCTGAAGATCCAGAATCACCTTTTGGTCCTAGTCCACCAGTACCACCGGCGGAACCAGCGCTACCTGCTTGACCTTTTTGACCTTTAGCACCAGATGTTCCAGAAGAACCAGATGTTCCTGAAGAACCAGATGTTCCATGTGAACCAGCAGAACCAGCTCCACCTTTAGAACCTGCACCACCTGCTTCACCTTTTTGTCCTTTTTGACCTTTAGCACCACTTGTACCAGATGAACCAGATGTTCCGTCTGAGCCAGATGTTCCTGAAGAACCAGAAGTTCCTGAAGAACCACTACCACCTTTAGAACCTGCACCACCTGCTTCACCTTTTTGTCCTTTTTGACCGGTTGTACCTGTTGCACCTTTAATTCCATCTACGCCAGATAGTCCACTTGAACCAGATGTACCTGAAGAACCATGTGTACCTGCAGCACCGGAAGAACCAGTACCACCTTTAGAACCTGCACCACCTGCTTCACCTTTTTGTCCTTTTTGACCACTTGTACCAGATGAACCAGATGTTCCGTCTGAGCCAGATGTTCCAGCAGAACCAGAAGTTCCTGAAGAACCACCCTGTCCTTTTTGACCTTTAATTCCATCAACACCGGATAGTCCACTTGAACCAGATGTTCCAGCAGAACCAGATGTTCCAGCAGAACCAGAAGTACCTGAAGAACCAGATGTTCCATTTGATCCAGCTAAGCCGCTTGTTCCTGAAGAACCAGATGTACCAGCAGCACCAGCACCACCTTTAGAACCTGCACCACCTGCTTCACCTTTTTGACCTTTTTGACCTTTTTCACCGCTTGAACCGGTTGCACCTTTAAGTCCATCTACACCAGATAGTCCACTTGAACCAGATGTTCCGTCTGAACCAGAAGTTCCTGAAGAACCAGATGTTCCGTCTGAACCAGAAGTTCCTGAAGAACCAGCACCACCTTTAGAACCAGCACCACCTGCTTCACCTTTTTGTCCTTTTTGACCACCAGGTCCAGTTGCACCTTTAAGTCCATCAACACCAGATAGTCCACTTGAACCAGATGTTCCAGCAGAACCAGAAGTTCCTGAAGAACCAGATGTTCCTGAAGAACCAGAAGTTCCATCAGTACCAGAAGTTCCTGAAGAACCAGATGTTCCTGAAGAACCAGAAGTTCCATCAGTACCAGCGTCACCTTTACTTCCATCTACGCCGGATAATCCACTTGAACCAGAAGTACCTGCAGAACCAGATGTTCCATCAGATCCAGCCC
>Ga0066605_10003028_pt1 | contig 10405 bp, 8 predicted proteins | sample SaaInlLV_DNA_10m_FD_60385 | JGI IMG/M metagenome (GOLD analysis project Ga0066605, IMG submission 60385) | Marine microbial communities from expanding oxygen minimum zones in the Saanich Inlet - SI075_LV_DNA_10m | ecosystem: Environmental > Aquatic > Marine > Unclassified | place: British... | reverse complement strand
CCGCTCGTTATTCGAGCAGAACATGCATCGCTATCTCGAAAACAAGGCGCAATTGTGTATTTATGTCGATGACCGCTGCGTTGTCGATCTATGGGCTCGCCCGGCGGATGATGTCACCTTCAATGGTGATGCTTTAATCAACATATTTAGTAGCGGTAAGAGTCTCGAATCGATTGCGATGGCCTGGCTCGTGTCAGAAGGCAGAATCCAACTGACCGATCCGGTTACCCACTATTGGCCAGAATATGCAGCGGAAGACAAAGGTCACCAAACCATCGCCGATGTCATGCGTCACGAAGCCGGCCTTGCGGCACTTAACCAATCACTAGACCCAAAGGACCTGCACCGCGACCGGCTTAAGGACAATAAAATTGGCGCTATTCTCGCCGCCCACCCGACCCAATATCGTTCAGACGAGCCTTCGGCAAGCCGGGAGTATCATGCGCTCAGTCGCGGCTGGATCGTAAACGAGATATTCAGACGCGCCGACGTGCGCGGCCGAACCATCGGAGAGTTTTTCGAAACCGAAATTCGCGGCCCATACAATGCGGATCTCCACATTGGCGTCGCGAACGATGACCTAGCTCGGATTGCCCGATTACAGCCCGTCTCGATCCGAAAGCATCTACTGTACAGTGCCTGGCCTTTTGCCAAGACTCGAAAGACGCACAACAATCTCTGGGTATTACTCGGCCGTCTATTTAATTTTGCCCGGCAGTCGTTGACATCACCCGGAAGTCGTCCCAAAGAGGCTTTTAAAGACTTGCCCATCATTCAAGCCTTTAATGACCCCCTGATTATTCAGGGCGAGACCCCCTCTGCCAACGCCCATTGTTCAGCGCGAGGACTTGCCCGCATCGGATCCGCTTTGGCCATGGGCGGCACCAGCCAAGGCAAAACGTTACTTAAGCCCGAGGCTTGGCAGGCTCTGCATGCTGAACCGATTACTCGCGACATGAATAATCTAAACAGCAGTTTTACCCAGGGCGGCGTGGCCTACTTCAGCCAAGACAATACTGGCTCGGGTGCAATGAACCAAGCACTCAACCAAGGCAGAGAAGGCTTCTATGGCTGGATGGGTCTTGGTGGTTCAATCTTCCAATGGCATCCCGAAAAGAAAATCAGTGTCGCGTTTGTCCCCACATCGTTACACATGTTGGATTTCGTAAACGAACGCGGCAAAACTTTTCAGGCCGAACTGCTGCGAAGTGTGCGTTAGGCTGTCTCATCTCACTGACATTCAATTCCCTTCGCCCGCCCAGGCACACGCTTTATGACTGTAAGGCAGCTTTGACCTCTGACAACAAAGCAATCGTCTTAAGGCACTGCCCCTGATCTCCACTTATGTTTCGAACGATAATCTCTGTATAGCCTTGTTGGTTCAGCTGTCCGAGACAATCTGTGACCTCATCAACAGAGCCAACCAGCAGCGCCTCCGGTGGTATTCCGCGGTAACCTGCCGCGAGGTAAGGCGCAACAGCCCGCTTTGCGGCTTGACTGGTTTCAGAAATCAATATGTCTCGCCGAATCGCAGCAGCCCCCATTGCTTTCTCGGCGTTAGCGCAGGCCGTTTTATATTGTTGGATTGCTGCCGCAGACTCGGCAAGCGTCAGCGACGGCGCGGCCAGCCAGCCATCCCCTAATGTCGCAGCGCGTGTAATCGCTGGCGCAACTAAGGCACCAATCCAGACTTCAACCGGCTCTGATGGCACGGGTGAGATTCGCGCGCGCTGAAGCTGCCAGTATGTGACCTCATCAACCGTCTCGCCTCGCCAAAGTGCTTGCATCACTTTTAGTGCGGCCACAAACAAACCCACCTGTCGCCTCATATCAACGCCAAGCGCAGCACCCTGCCGGGGATCACCCAAGCCGCACTGCATAATGAACCGGCCTTTGCCGACTGCTGCGAGCGTACCAACCTGTTCGGCCAGCAAGACCGGATTCCAAAGCGGCAGCAAATAGAGCGCGCCGAAGGGCTTGTCGCCCCATTCCGCAAGCATCCGCCCCAAAATGACGTTATTTTGAAAGTAAGGCGTTTTCGTTGAATGATGATCACCGACAAACAAATGATCTAAACCCGCCCAGTTGGCCTCACGTGTACGCTCAACCATCCGATCGACCGCGAGGTTCGGCGCGATATCGGGATATGAAGAACTCACCGAGATCCCAATCTTCATCAAAGCGCCTCCTTTTATTTAGACAAGGTGCCAATACTGCAAGGCGCGCCCCAACTTTTTCCCTTGGTCGGCGTCCGCCGGTCAAAAAACCAGTGCCCGAATAAAGACAGACGCTGGTTTTGACCTTTTAAAAAAAGAACCGCTTCCGGCGGGCCGACACTATTGCACGCGCCGAATCACCGCAGTACCGCCCTCGGTCACACCCTGATTCATGATAATCGAGTCAACAACCACAGCGCCGTTACCCACTGCGCCCAAGTTGTAAGTCATTGCCGCGACAAAACTATGATGTTCTGCGTGATACCCTGAATCTGGGATCAGCTGTAATGCCACCTGGTCCTCCGCCTCGGACGTAACTCGAAACTCGGGCTCAGTGCCAAGCGAGCAATAATGCTTCACGACCAAATCGCCGTCATTTTCAGTATAGGTTGTCAGCATCTCAACCCCATCTTCGATCAACGTTTCCACCATCGTGTTGCCATCGGCAATCAACCGGAATTCTGAGCGGGTATCAACCACTTCTCCCGTCACCCGAGTCAATTTCCCTTCCCAAGTGCCCTCCATCTGTTTCATTTTATCGAAAGCAGAATGGTGTTCCGCTTGCGCAGGCATCATCCCCGCTGCACTCATCATAACGACTAAAAAAGCTATTTTCCGGATCATAATTAATTCCTCTATGAAATATTAAGCCCCTCACGCTTGCGCTGAATACAGATTACTATCGAAGTGTCCTCCGCTCAACGAGCATTCTCTAACGCATGAAGCCTGCCTTATGGCCCTCAGGATCAATCCTTAACGTCGACTAGAGGTTGATTACGTTCTGCTGACACGCAATCGTTGCCACCAGCCCCGCCGCGGCCTGGCTTACCACAACAGGCAGGTCAAGCTGCCGCATCAAGCGCTCAAAGGGCCTGTACTCAGCCGTCACCCGCACAGCGACTTGAGATAACGATCCCGCAACGGCGAGATCGCGGCACGGATGTGGGCTTTGGCCCCAATCGATGAAGAACGGCATCCTCGCACCGTAAGGATGGCCCGAGACAAACAACAGTCGCCAGGACAACAAGCTGCCCGTAATCGTCTCTCGGGACATCTTCACGATCCTATGGCCAAACCCAAATTCAGCCAATCGCGGGACAAGATCCTCGAAACTCGAACAGCGCACAGCAAAGGTGCGCAGGCGTGGCGTTTTGTACCCCAACAGATGTTCACCCAGGGTTTCGGATAAAACTTGCGTCGGATCCGGCGCGATCACTTCCAAATAGCAATTATCTGCAAGCCCGAGCAAAGCATTATGCGTTCCCTGGCCTGGGTGGCTACCGCCATCCATCGCCGGCAGCCCGAGCTGATTTTCGATCCACGTTTTACCCAGGCTTAAATCGGATGCGCCCAGCATGAGGTGGTCAATGCTGTAATCGGTGTTTTCTGTACTAAGGGCCAAAACAATCTCCTGCTCGTTACGCTGATGCTGCTCGGTCAGATATCGTCCTGCGCGATCAAACTGATCATCAGTTATTTCTGATCGTTTCGGGAACGCCAATTATAAACGGCAGCCCCAAGCCAATTTAAAGCCAGCCGCTCAGTCCCTCAAAAGATTGCACGGAAACCATCCCGTTTCAATTAAACTGGCAAACTCACAGCGCTGGAACCCCCTCAAATTATGAAACACTACTTACTAATTATCTTCGCGTGTTTGATCACCTTACCGGTATCTGCAAGTCTCAACTACCAAGAACCGGTCGAAGACATTGCAAGCCTCGCAAAGGCCCAATTGGCCCCAAGTGTCCGAGTGAACAGCAAAGGTACGGCCATGCTTTTATTGGCTCGGTCGCTTTACCCACCCATCGCAACCCTCTCCGAACCGGAACTACGATTGGGTGGGCTCAGAGTGAACCCTCAGAAAAATATTGGTAGCCGGGTTCGTTACTATCGCGACATTAAGGTTCAGACGCTGAGCGGCGCCAATCCAAAGGATGCGGTGAAACCTGAATCAGGCCATCCTAGGAGGGCCAAGCCCGTCTCGGGACTACCCGAAAAGCCGCAGCTCGCTTATTTTTCCTGGTCACCCGATGAACAAGCCGTTGCCTTCACCCATACCAGCGCTGTAGGCGTTGAGCTTTGGGTTTTAGACGTTGTAAACGCAAAAGCGCGGCGGTTATCAAAGCGCCTTCTCAACGCGAATTTGGGCTCGCCCTTTACCTGGGCCGCCGACAGTCAATCAATTTTGAGCAAAATTGTTCCTAAGTCTCGAGCGGCACTAATCGATGCCGGGCGCTCAGTGCCAACCGGTCCGACTGTCTCGGTCAGTCAGGGCGAAAAAGCTCAAAATCGCACGTATCAGGATTTACTGAAAAGCCCAGCTGACGCCTTTAATTTTGAACAACTCACCCGGTCTGAGTTATATCGCATCACCTTAAACGGCCGAGCAAAACTTTGGCAATCCGCTGCGCTGTACGCATCCGTTGAGATCTCGCCGGATGGCCAATACGTCATGGTGACACAAGTAAAAAGACCGTTTTCTTATTTGGTCCCTTATTACCGCTTTGCTGCAGAGACCAATATTCATACTGATGCGGGCAGGCTCGTGACCCAACTCATTGACCGACCTGTTGAAGAGACGCGCGCTAAAGGCTTCATGGCAACTACAAACGAAAAGCGCGGCTTTGAATGGCGTGCTGATCAGGCGGCAACCATCACCTGGGTTCAGGCCCTGGACGGCGGTGACCCAAAAAAAACAGTCCCTTTTCGCGATGAACTGCTCGAACTCGAGGCACCCTTTAAGCGTGAACCCAGAGCGCTGGTTAAAACGCGAAACAGACTGCAGCAAGTTCATTGGGGCAACGCCACGATGGCCGTGGTTGATGACATCTGGTACGACAATCGCAACACCAAAAGCTACGCGTTTAATCCCACGGATCCCGGCAAGGGGGTCGTGACCTTATTCGATCGCAATCTTCAAGATGAGTACAGCGATCCAGGCAAATTCGCAACGACGCGTAATGCACTTAATCAATCGGTTTTAGCGCTGGATCAAGGCCAAGGCTATTTGTTTGGCAAGGGATTTTCCGATGCCGGTCAGTTCCCGTTCGTCGACACGATTAACCTCCGGCTTGGCACAACCCAGCGGCTGTACCAGTCCGCCTACACTGACCGGGTTGAACGGCTCTTGAGTGCGATTGACCTAACAACTGGTGATTTACTCGTGAGCATTGAGTCACCTAGCACCTACCCCAACTACTATCTCAGAAATATTCGCTCGCCTTCTCTGACGCCAGTCACCGATTTTGAGAACCCTTATGCCGCGCTAGCCAATACACAGAAGACGTTGATGACCTACCAGCGAGACGATGGCTTGAGTCTTTCGGGCACCCTATACCTACCGGAGACTTATCAGCTGGGTTCGGATGAGCGGCTTCCACTCTTACTTTGGGCCTACCCAGTTGAATATAAAGACGCTAAGAGTGCAGGACAAACGACCCGCAACCCCAATGCTTTTACCTATCCCTATTACGGCAGCCCAATCTTTTGGGTGACCAGGGGTTTTGCAGTGCTGGATGATGCCGCATTCCCAATCGTGGGTGAAGGTGAGGCTGAACCGAATGACAGCTTCCGCCAGCAATTGGTCGCCAATGCCACCGCCGCAATTAACGCTCTTGATCAACGCGGCATCATTGACCCGGCAAGGGTTGCCGTTGGCGGGCATTCCTACGGCGCCTTCATGGTGGCCAACTTGCTCAGCCATTCTAATTTATTCGCAGCCGGCATTGCCCGCTCTGGGGCCTACAACCGAACTTTGACGCCCTTTGGGTTTCAACGCGAGGAGCGCAGCTATTGGGACGCTCCTGAGGTTTACTATGACATGTCGCCGTTTATGCATGCGGATAAAATGAAAACGCCGCTTTTGCTTATTCATGGCGAAGCCGACAACAACTCTGGGACTTACCCCATGCAAAGCGAGCGCTATTTCAATGCTCTCAAGGGCTTGGGTGCACCTGCGAGGCTCGTGATTTTACCGAAGGAGAGCCATGGTTATCGGGCCCAGGAAAGTGTCCTGCATATGCTTTGGGAGCAAGACGAGTGGTTGCAACAACATCTGATGCAGCCCTCAGACGCGCCTTAGGGCGGTAGATCTAGCCCCTGGCTCGGTGCTGCTTTGATTGTTGGAAGCCTCGCCCCAACCGAATCACGAGTGGTTTTGCCATTTTGCTGGCTCGATCAACTCACCGTTTTTCGTGTTGGCAAGGGCTGGCCTCGGTGTCCGTCAGACTTTAACCCGCGGCTAATCTCTGATTAACTCAAACTTCCTTGCCAAGGCCCCTTTGATGTCTAAACCGCACCCCATGGATAACATCATCGTTCGTCAACTTCGGTTTGACTTCGGGCAGGCTGAGCAGCGGTGTGTTTGGAGCCAAAGCTCCCCAGAGTTCTCAATGTTCATCAATGCGCTCGGGCTCCATGTCCCTTATTTCGAAAAATTTCTCGTTAAAGTGATGCGGCAATACCGCGACGCGTTAACCGACCCTACGCTTGCGACAGATGTGAAAGCCATCATTGGGCAAGAGGCCCATCACGCTTACAATTTTGTTCGTTGGAATCAGGTCTTGTGCGCCCGGTATCCCAACTTACGTCGTTTAGAACAATCCGCTGAGTCGTTCTTTCACCGTGCATTTGAAGCCCGCAGCAAGCAGTTCAAGATTGGATTTACCGCAGGCTATGAAACCTTCACCTTTTTGGGCGGCATGATCATTTTGGATCGCTATGAAGAACTCATGGCTGAAGCTGACCCTGATCTTCGAGCGCTCTGGGTCTGGCATCAGGTCGAAGAAGTTGAACATGGCGCCGTTGCCTTTGATTTTTACCGCGCGCTGTATCCAGACGATCAATGGTATCGCAGGCTTATGGTCGTACAGGCCTTTTTCCACATCAGTTGGCAGACCTTTAAGGCCTATCGGCTCATGCTGAAACACGAAGGGTATTATCACTCCGTACGAAAAGCCGGTAAGGGCTGGCGGTTTTTCTTCAGCTTTGCCTGGGATCTTGCGCGCAGCGCGCTGCCTGTTTTTAGCAGGCATTATCATCCCCGAGAACATCCAATCTGCAATGAGCAACAAAACCCTGTAGCCATTGCATGGCGAGACTATGTTCTCGCCGGCGGCCAACCGGAACATCTGGATTCAGAAACGAGCAAGCGTCTGTCTGCCCCTTTACAACCCCGATCTAAAGCAAGAGAGGCCTAACATGAGCAATCTGCATCACACTACAAACCAGCTGTGCTTCTCCGTCATTGGACATGCCATGACCGTTCTTTTTATCGGACTGGTTGCTGGGGTTTTTCTTATTTTTTCACTTTTAGACGCGGTGACTCTTTGGCCACTACCAGCCTGGGAGGTCACCATCCCTGGCTCAACGCGGGGCTGGCAAGCCGCGCACGTCGGCGGCATTTTAAACGGCGTGATGATCGCCGCGGGCGCCCTACTAATGGCCAAACTACAGCTTGAGGGCAAGCCCGCACGATGGGTCGGCTGGGGCCTGATCATCACTGGCTGGGCCAATACGGTTTTTTATTGGGCCGGTAACTTTGCCCAAAACCGTGGGCTTTCCGTTAGCGCGACACCTTTTGGAGAAGGCGATTTGGCCGGCGCGATTGCTTTCTTAGGCGGTGGCGTCGGAATGCTCTTCACGTTTGTCGCCATTGCTTTATTAGGGCGCCGCGCCTTTGAATTGGCGGGCCAAGCTGCCAACACTTTCGATTCATGAAAGCCATTGCCTAAGACCTTGGACCTTGGAACCTTGCCACGATCTTGCAGGCCGTAATCCGGTCAAAACGATCTCTGAACCAGCATTTACGGTTTCACGGTTGATCTTCTCCGCCCGTCCATGAATACTTTGCATATGTTATACGCACTCGTTTATCAGCCTACTGCCCACGGCTTGCTGACCCTTGCAACCGCGCTGCTCGTAGTCGTCAGTGCGGATGCCGCGCCACGTCGTCTGGCGTGCCTGTCAGAGGCCGGCGAGACCTCCGCACGATATTGGTCTGAACAAGCAAAAAACAATCGCAATTTCGGCAACTTCGATAAAGCCAATCAGTTTGAGCAAAATGCGGCTTACTGCGAAGCTTCAGAATACGGTAGAAAAGTTGTCGTCACGTTCGATACCGGATCCAGCGCAACGGATATCCAGTCGGCCGATTTTCAACTGTATACCATCTGCGGGTTCGAAGGCGGGCATATCATTCCAGCAAAAATCTACCAAGATAACGAGACCTACACGGTCTCGTACTATCACAACTACTACCGAATGATGCGCTACTTCCACATTGACCGAGACGATCTAACGGCAGGCTTTGTCGACCAACGGGATTTCCAGTGCCGGTTTGAGTCTTATGACCTCTCAGATAAGTTACTGTAGATCCGCTCAAGAGGTGCGCTGACGTGACCATCATCGACATACTGACCACCGGTGGCACCATCGACAAGATCTATTTTGATCAGAAAAGTGAGTATGAGGTTGGCGATCCTATTATTGGACCGTTACTGACCTCGATGAACGTTGGCTTTGACTTCACCGTTGAACAGCTTATGCGCATCGACAGCCTAGACATGACTGACGCCCATCGCTCAATAATATGCGAACGCACCGAACGGTCATCTTCTCAACAGGTTTTGATCACACATGGGACAGACGGCATGATCAAGACCGCCCAAAGATTGTCCAAAATAGACGGTAAGACCATTGTCTTAACAGGATCATTGCAGCCGGCTGCTTTTGCCCGCAACGATGCGGTTTTCAATATCGGTGCTGCCGTGAGCGCGGTTCAGACGCTTCGATTTGGGGTTTACCTTGTTATGAATGGCCAGATTTTCACGCCCGACAACGTGGTAAAAAACGTGTCAGAAAATCGATTTGAGCCTAAGCCAGCCCTGCTCAGTGACGGCCCCGCACGTACTCGGCCTGTCGCGAACCCGTAATGCCACCTAAATAAATTTAGGGTAGGCTTTCCCGACACACAGGGTTTATTGTCAATCCGTTTTTTAGAACCGAGGTCTTTTCTGTTTGCCCAGATAGACTATGGCTTTATCGACTCCAGCAAATCCTACCGGGCTCGACGGCGTTCGATGAAAGCTTGCCGATCGACTTCAGGCAAAGCTTTTAAGCGCGCCCGCCTATCGGACATGATCTGATCGCGCGCCTCAGGTGACATCGCCTCCAGTTTTGCCTTACGGGCCTCGCGCAACGCATCTCGCGTCTCGGGTGACATCGCATCCAGTTTTGCCTTACGGGCCTCGCGCAACGCATCTCGCGTCTCGGGTGACATCGCATCCAGTTTTGCCTTACGAGCCTGGCGCAACGCATCTCGCGTCTCGGGTGACATCGCATCCAGTTTTGCCTTACGAGTCTGGCGCAACGCATCTCGCGTCTCGGGTGACATCGCATCCAGTTTTGCCTTACGGGCCTCGCGCAACGCATCTCGCGCCTCAGGTGACATCGCATCCAGTTTTGCCTTACGAGCCTGGCGCAACGCATCTCGCGTCTCGGGTGACATCGCCTCCAGTTTTGCCCTACGGGCGTCGCGCAACGCATCTCGCGCCTCAGGTGACATCGCAGACACACTAGTCGTGGGTTCTGCCCGCTTCTGATCCTGCTGCGCCGGAGTCGGTGCGCCCCGGCCCGCCTGATGCTCCGAGGATTCAATATGTGATGCAATCATGCTCGGAGCTTGAGGCTCTGCCTGCTGCGGCAGCGCTTGGCTTGAAAAAACCGGATTTATCGCCAGCAAGCCAATCAAGGCCGTGAGTACGCTTTGGGAATGACTGATTCTAAACATCGCAACGCTCCGAACTGATGAACAACTACTGTGATCGAACCTAACTGAACCGCAGCTGAACCCGAACCAGGTTTCTTGCCCAACGCCAACCGATGAAGCGGCGCCAAGCGGTCTACATCGAATCGGTCGCGGGCGCCCCGCGAGAAGAATCATCCGCCATCATCATCGCCTCAGATAAGGTCTCCAGCATTTCAATGCGCTTGGGATCCGTCTTCTTGACATCAAACATTTCATCAGGGTCGGTATCCAGATGGAATAACTGCTCTTCACCCTTACTGTTACGAGTATAACGATACCCATCTTTAACCAGTGTTCGCGTTCGTGCGGGTATTGGTGTCAGTTTAGCCGTCACCAGCGGCACATCATCCTCGATCAAAACAAAGTCCCGCACTGATGTAGA
>Ga0066605_10003026_pt1 | contig 10406 bp, 9 predicted proteins | sample SaaInlLV_DNA_10m_FD_60385 | JGI IMG/M metagenome (GOLD analysis project Ga0066605, IMG submission 60385) | Marine microbial communities from expanding oxygen minimum zones in the Saanich Inlet - SI075_LV_DNA_10m | ecosystem: Environmental > Aquatic > Marine > Unclassified | place: British... | reverse complement strand
TTCCAATAGCGAAGTTGATCAAAGTATTGGGAGGGACTTTGTCGAAAATGAAGAGCCAGTGGCTACCCAAGAAGAGGACACAGATCTTTCTACTCAGGCTCAGCAAGGAGAGGCATTCAGACCGGAAGGTGAAGATCTGGCGACCGTTTCACCCATCCCAGTTTTTGCAGGTGAGACAATCAAGAGTGAGGAAGGGCCTTCAAAGGATCCACTCTCAAGACCTGTCGATGCTCAGCCCAAGACCTCCGACTTATCGGAGGAAAACCTCTTAACGTCCCTCGATAAGGAGAACTCCGTTAAGGAAGGGAGTGAAAAAAACCTTGCATTGCAACAGAAAATTCTGAAGGCACTGGAGGCAGTTGCCAGAAGAAGGAGTGGCTCGGTGGAGGGTCCCTCGTCTTCGCAGGGAGCTTTGGAGGGAATTGAAGTCAAACAGGGAGACCCGGACAACATGTGGGGGCGAATCCGCCGCTGGTTGGCTGACCGGGTGGTTCAAGAGAGTATTACCAAGTCTAATTCTGGAGAATTGGCGACCAAGGCTCCGGAAAATCTTTCCAAGGGAGGGGCCGTTGAGTTTCTTAAATTTGTAGCGACGCTGCAAAGAAAGGGATTTGGCCAGGCAACTGGATTTGAGGCCAACATGGCTCCGTCCGATGACCTTGAAAATCAAGTTTCTCCAGAAGTTCGTCGACGGCTTCCTTTGCCAATACCCCCCGTGGTGCGCCAAGCTAGTTATGGTCTCCCCGGGCAAGACCCAAGTAGTGCCTTGCTTCAGTACGCAGAGAAAGGCTTTACAGAATTGGCTAGAGAAGCTTTGCCCTCGGATGGAGTGAAGCCGACTCACGAGGGAGTCAGTGGGAACCGGGAAACACAGGATGGACAAGGAGGATCAGAGAAGAGAGGCGAGGCAACAACAACGACTCGAGACAGTTCGAGATGGGACCCTTCAGTTCTGCAGAACTTTGTGAGGTCGACTCGTGCTCAGTTTCAACTTTGGGCAGCCCGGAAATTTGTCGCCATGCAAGTTCAATTGGAACCTGAAGCTCTGGGCCGTATGCAACTTAAGACCATTCTTGAAAATGGCAGAATCGGTGTTCTGGTTCAGGTCGAACAGCACGCGGCAAGAGAGCTTCTCAACAACCATCTCGATCACCTGAAAAGTCTTCTCGAGGAGAGGGGTTTGGAAGTGGCCGCTTTTCATGTTGAAGTGCGCCAACAGCAAACTGGGGGTGGACAAGGATTTTATGGACCTAAAAAGCATGGTCCTCGATTTGATTTGGAGGCTCTGATGCAAGATTCCGAAGGGGAGTTGCAGGTGGAGTCGCCGATTCTTAGGGGTTTGATCAACAAGGTAGCCTGATATGGAAACAAGTAGCATAACCGCAGCAGCGGCATCTAGCACGAGCCCGCGCACCAGCGCGAGGGAACTCGAGGATCAATTCCTAACCTTGCTTGTCGCTCAGCTCAAGAATCAGGACCCAACAAACCCGGTTCAGAACGAAGAGTTTATCACCCAACTGGCTCAGCTTGAGACTCTCGACCAACAGCAACAGCTTGCGGCGACCAACCAGGGGATGCTCTTGCAGTCTTCTCTGGCGACGGGAGCGTCTCTGATTGGTGGCGTTGTTGAAGGTCACGTCTTTCAAGGCGGTGCTCAAGTGACGGCGACCGGAACGGTGACATCCCTAAGGGTCGAAAATAACGAAGTGGTTCTCCGTGTTGAGCAGGAGGGCGGTACGATGGTCAGCATGTCAGCTCAGAACATCATTTCTGTTGCTCCAGCTGCGGCTGCCTCAAATATCATCGAGAACTGATCAACTCTTGAGTCAAACTCCTTCCATCCTCCACCATCAAGGGCGAACGGGCCTTCAGCCTGTCGCACCGGGCCCTCTCGGCCTCGTCGATGGTCAGTTTAAGGAGATGCTGGGGCGTATTGCCCCACAGGAGGAATCTAAGGTCCGCTTTAGTTCCCACGCCCAGGAACGATTGGATCGACGTGGAATTGAGATGGGAGCTTCTCAGATGAGAGCCCTAGAATCCGGATTCAGTGCCCTTAAGAATAAGGGTGTGCGTGACGGTTTGGTTGTGGTTGGCGACAACCGCTTTGTCGTCAGTGTCGAAAACAGCACCGTGATCACGGTGCTTTCATCCAAGGACCGTGAGGTCTTTACTAATATCCAGGGGGTAGCCTTTGAATAAGGCGCCTCGTGTTTTTAACCCAGGCAGGACCCCCCTTGGGGGATGCCGTCACTGCGGAACGATTGAAGCAGTGAAGCAACAATAGGAGAATCTACTTATGGGATTGTCGACAGCCTTGTACGCCGGCATTTCTGGACTGGAGCGACAGCAAACCAGTCTAGATGTCATCGGAAGCAACATCGCCAACGTGAACACTTACGGCTACAAGTCGCAACGTGTTCTTTTTAATGACATGCTATACAACACTCTGAAGTCGGGTACGGCTCCAGCGGGTGTTAGCGCGGGAACGAACCCTTCTCAGGTGGGAAGTGGCGTGAATATCAGTGTCATCGACACCAATTTCAACGAAGGTGAGCTCGAAACCACGGGTATCGCTTCAGACCTCGCCGTTGAAGGCAACGGTTTTTTCATTCTCGGTGACGGAAACGAGCAAGTTTTCACTCGTGACGGTGCTTTCACTTTGAGTCAGGACCGTCGTCTGGTCAGTGGATCGACTGGCATGTCGGTTCAAGGCTGGGTTCAAACCCGTGATAACTCTGGTCAATCCACTATTAATACAGGTGGAGCCATTACCGATGTGGTGATTCCTGTTGGAGACAACCGCATCGCTCAAGCAACCTCAGAAGTTATCTTCAATGGTAACCTGAACAATGCCGGAGACGTTGCTACGACAGGCACGATTCTTAATTCTCAGCGTCTCTTCACTAGCACTAGCGATGTTGAAGTGTCCAGCGGAAGTGTGGATCTGCGCGATCTCTACATCAAGGACCCTGCTGGTGGAGTCGATAACGTTCGTCTCTTCAAGGGGAGTGGCGGTGACGCGACGACTGGAGACAACAATGTTCTCACGGCTGGTGACGAGGTTACGGTTCAGATCACTAAGGGCGGTCGCCCTCTGGAAGCCATTTTTGTTTACGGAGACGGTGACCTAGTCGACAACGCAAGTGGAGCTCGTTCTCCCGATGGAACTCCCGACTTTGGTCTGGAGTCTTATGACGGTACGACCTTGGACAACTTTCTGTCATGGTTTGATGAAGCTTTTGGTCTTCACAAAGTTGAGGCTCAAGGAACTTCGCCAGACGACAACGCTTCCCACGGAACCGATGGGGACAACCCCAACGACCTCGTGGACATGGGTTTTGATTCGACGACCCCCTTTACCGATGAGACGGATGCCGATGGATTTCAATTTGTCGTAGCCTCTTCCGGTGCTGCTTCTGGTGGTTCTTTGCCCAAGGTTGCTTATCAGGGCGGCGAAAAGGAATTTAATGTTGTCGCTGGGGCGAGCTCCGATGTGGGGATTGGCAACAGTTACATCGACATAGATGAAGATGGTGCCTATAACTCCGACAAGGACGTCATGCTTGAAGGCACCGCTAGTTTCGTAGCCAACTCAGTGGCTTCGGTGACTAAGGGCTATCAGCCTAACTCTCCTCAAGCGCTTCTTGTGAGAGCCTTCCACAACACAGCTGATGGTTCTTTGGCAAGTGCCAAAATGGCATACATCGATGCCGATGGAAGTGGTGTCTACAATGCAGATGCTGACATCCTGATACGTGAAGATGAAGCTGCGGGAACGGATTTCGTTGCAGATGTTGCTGCCAATGGATTGAGCGTGGCTGGAAACACAACGCTCGAGACAAATGGCACCCTGACAAACAGCACCGATGATCTTTCTGGTGTTGCTGTGGGACATTTCTTCATATTCAACAATCAAGAGTATTATGTTGAAGGTGTTAGCTCGGCGACCGTTGGAGGAACGACAACCTATACTATAACATTGGATAGGACGATGGACGCCACCTACGCTGGAGAAGCTCTGCAGTTTGCTGGAGTGAACCTCACCACTTTGGGTTATACCGTTTCCACGACCAGTGCTGCTGGTTCAACTGTGACGTCGAGTCTAAACCTTCCTAAGGGTCAGAAGATCGATAACAAGTATCAGGGTATAAACATTGCAAATGTAATGACCGACAATGAAGCTGGCGCAGCAGGTTCCACTTTCACCGGTGGTGATGCGACGATGCGAATTGCTACTGATGTTGATGGTACAACACAGTATGCCTATCTCGACGCCGATGGTGATGGAACTCATGACGAGAAGGTCTTCACGGTCGGGCACGATGGCACCAATCTGACTCTCGACACCGATGGAGATGCGACAACTGATGTTTCCGTGGCGTCTGTGCTGACAGACTTGACGGCTTATGCTGATAACGAACAGGTGTTTGTTGATTCTACCGGTAACATTTACCGCAAGGTGCCCAAGCTTTATGCGACCTCTGAAAACCAGGTCTATCTTGATAAAGGTAACAAAGGAACCTACGACGAGATCCGCTTTAGCGTTGTTAACGCTGGCTCGAGTACCGATACCGGAGGCAATTATGTTGCTGGTGCTGACGGAGAGCACCTCTGGGTTGTAGATGAAGACAACGATGGAGTCTATGATGAGGGTGAGAATACCGTTATCGCTGCGGCAGGGGCTACCAATGCTGCTGTGTCATCGTCGTCGACAGCAACTTTGGAGGGTCCTTCTGGCTCTTCTATTAATGGCTTGAGTACAGGCTCCGGCCGAATCCAGATTCGTGGAAATATTGGAACAGTGAATGAGCTGTCTGATATCTCCTTTATGTCTGGTGTCGACAAGACTGAGCGCAATCTTTTTGCAGCTTCGGCTTTGGCGGATGCATCAGGTCATGGTTATTCCATTTCAACGGCTGCTGATGGAGAATCCGTTTCTCAAAACATCGTGGTTTACGATTCCCTTGGAAAGTCTCACGATGTGACGGTGACTTTTGTCCTTGAAGCTCAGGATAATGACAAGGCGACCTTCCGCTGGTTTGGCGAAACCGCTGACGTTTCTCGTAAGACCGGCATTTTTCCTGCAGGTGATCCCCGAGGTCAGGCTCCTTCCGTTAATGTTGGATCCGGGATGGTTCAGTTTGACAACTTCGGCCGCTTTCTTCGTTCCTCTGGAGCGACAGAAAACAGTGAAGCTGTGTTCGCCATCCCTCTAGAAGGCATGGATACGGATTCGACTCTGAACATCAAGCCCGACTTCTCCATTCTGACGGCATTTGCCGATGTGAATGGATCGTCCGTTGATGTTCGTGAGCAGGATGGTTTTGCCCAAGGCGTCATGGATCGTTACTCAGTCAATGCTGACGGAACTGTGACGGGGATTTACACCAATGGCCTCACCGAAGTCGTCGCTCAAGTGGCCCTGGCAGCATTTGCCAATCCCGATGGTCTGACTCGTGCTGGTGGAAACCTTTTCAAGGTAGGTAGCAATTCTGGAAATGCCATGATCGGTTCAGCCCTCAGCGGAGAGCGTGGAGCGGTTCGAGGAGAATCTCTTGAGCTATCCAACGTGGACGTCACACAGGAATTTACCAACATGATCACCACTCAGCGTGCCTATCAGGCTAACGCTAGAGTTGTGACCAAATCCGATGAACTTCTCCAGGAGCTGATGCAAATCATCAGATAGTCAACTGCTGCCTGAATGACCTTTTGGGCATTCAGAGAAGGTCCTCTTCGTGAGGGTTTTCTTCCGGCATGCTGAGCTCGAAAGCTCGGATAAGCTTCTGAGTTTAGATTAATTTCGCAGGGCGTTACCTTTTGGGTAATGCCCTGTTTTTTTAAGATTCTGCCGGCATGCCGAATCGGAAGGTTCGGCTCAGGTTACAGAGCCTGAGATCAATTTCGCAGGGGGGTAGTTTTTGACGATGGCCCTTTTTTTATAAATATTTGTTTCTAAAGCAGTTGCACCGGAATAGGGTCCACATTTCTGCACTTAGTTCAGTGGAGTTCCGAGAGGCTTGAATCAGCTGTCATGGAACCACATCAAAGCGAACCACATAGGAGATTGGAGATAGCGCGTCTAAAAGTCCTGAAGTCTCATATAGAAAAAGAACAGGCTTCTGCTCTCTTATTCAGAAGATGTGAAAGAAAGTCAGGTGTCATCCAAATTATGACAGCATATCGAGAATTTGAGTTTGGTCTGAGGCATCCCAGCCAGCTGCTTTCGATGGAAGGATGCCAAGGGTGATGGTTTGGGGTGAAGCACCTTTCTTTTCAATTTTGTGAGTGTAGAAAAATTCCTCGAGGATAATTGAGATCTTCTCCTTGAGAGCCACGATCTCCTCATCTGTGGCGAATGTTTTGTAGCAGCCAGCGATGAAGCGAGCATTTTCCCAATCGGAAGTTATCAGAGCTTCACCTTCTCGCTGCATTTCTGTCATCGTGTCTAGCGTGTATCGAAGATAGAAGTCTGATTTTTCCTTATCAGTCATCTGTGCTTCCTTCGAATTCAATGGCTTTGCCAGATACAGCTTCTCGGTAATGCCGTTTGGGCCTAGGCGGGTTTCCTCCAGAGTTACTAGATCGACTTCTTCCAACAGTCTCATGTGGTAGTGAACGGCCGCATTTGAGAGGGACAGGGCTTTGCCGATTTCGCTTTTCGTCTTTGGCCCCTTTCTTCCAGAAAGCCATCCCAGAATTCTCCCCCTTACGGGCTTCTTGAGGACTTTGTCAGGTGTTTTGCTATCTTTCTTTTTCATCATAACGACACAGCAAGCAATAATTAATCGATTAATATTTAACTGTTGAGTTTCTGAGGTCAATATATCTTTAGCATCCCGCCCAACCGGCTCTATATCGACCGTCATCAAGTCTCTTGATGTGAATTCACTTTATAAATCGACCTTCAAAGTAAGCCTAAAAGCTGCTAAAACATCCTTATTTTTCAGCAGTTTGAATGGCTTTTCCATGAGAATGGGCTCGGTTTGACAGCACCATGGGCCCCGTTATCTTGCCCCGTCCCATTTTCGATGGGTTCGCCTCCTTAGCTCAGTGGTAGAGCACCGGTTTTGTAAACCGGCGGTCGTCTGTTCAAATCAGACAGGGGGCTCTTGACAATTTAGCATACTTCCCGGGGAGATTCCAGAGCGGTCAAATGGGGCAGACTGTAAATCTGCTGGTCAATCCTTCACAGGTTCGAATCCTGTTCTCCCCATCACATGCGGGTGTAGTTCAATGGTAGAACCACAGCCTTCCAAGCTGTTGACGAGGGTTCGATTCCCTCTACCCGCTCTTAAACCTCGCTGCTGTAGCTCAGGGGTAGAGTGCGTCCTTGGTAAGGACGAAGTCGTGAGTTCAAATCTCACCAGCAGCTTTTTTTAAAATTTTCATTTTCTCTAACTTTCTCTAGTACATTACACAAGGCTAAAATTTAGGAGTCCATCATGGCAAAGGAAAAATTTGAGCGTAACAAGCCTCACGTTAACATCGGAACGATCGGACACGTGGATCATGGCAAGACAACGCTGACAGCAGCGATCTCGACTTGTCTCTCCGGTGGCTCGAAGAGTTATGAGGACATCGACAACGCTCCAGAAGAGCGTGAACGTGGAATCACCATCAACACGGCTCATATCGAGTACGAAACTGAGAAGCGTCACTACGCCCACGTTGACTGCCCAGGTCACGCTGACTACGTCAAGAATATGATCACTGGTGCTGCTCAGATGGACGGTGCAATTCTCGTTGTTTCGGCGACTGACGGCCCCATGCCTCAGACTCGTGAGCACATCCTCCTGGCTCGTCAGGTTGGTGTTCCCGCTATCGTCGTTTTCCTGAACAAGGTTGACCAGCTCGACCCCGAAGAGCGTGAAGAAATGCTCGAGCTGGTTGAAATGGAACTGCGTGACCTTCTGTCTCAGTATGATTTCCCCGGAGACGACACTCCTATCATCAAGGGCTCTGCTCTCGAGGCCATGCAATCTGGTGGAACTCGTGAAGACGCCAAGGCTGCTCCAATCTTCGAGCTGATGGATACCGTAGATAGTTACATCGAAGAGCCTGCTCGTGATATCGACAATCCTTTCTTGATGCCTGTTGAGGACGTTTTCTCTATCAAGGGTCGTGGAACCGTTGGAACTGGCCGTATCGAACGTGGTAAGATTAAGGTTGGCGAAGACATGGATATCGTCGGAATGCAGGAAAATATCGCGAAAACGACCTGTACTGGCGTTGAGATGTTCAACAAAGAACTCGATGACGGTAGCGCAGGCGACAATGTAGGTCTCCTCGTTCGTGGTGTTGACAAAAATGACCTCAAGCGTGGTATGATTCTTTGTAAGCCAGGTTCAGTTAACCCTCACACCAAGTTTGAGGCTTCTGTATACTGTCTGACTAAAGAAGAAGGTGGCCGTCACAAGCCTTTCTTTGCTGGATACCGTCCTCAATTTTATTTCCGTACCACCGACGTAACCGGAGCTGCTAACCTTATGGGTGGCCGTGAGATGGTTATGCCTGGTGATAACGTCGAGCTCTCTATCGAGTTGCTCGTGCCTATCGCCATGGAAGATGGCCTTCGTTTCGCTATCCGTGAGGGTGGGCGTACCGTTGGTTCTGGTGTTGTTACCAAGATCATCGAGTAGTTTTTCAGACCGGAGCTGAATCATGGCTAAAATGAGAGATGACGTCGCCCTTGTCTGTGACAAGTGCAGTCGTCGGAATTACATGACTAACCGCGACCTCAAAAAAGAGGGCAAACTTCATATTAAGAAGTATTGCAAGTGGTGTCGTGAATCCGTTGTTCACTCCGAGAAGAAAAAGAAATAGAGAGATAAAGGTCAGTAGCTCCAATTGGTAGAGCGACGGATTCCAAATCCGTATGTTGGGGGTTCGAGTCCCTCCTGACCTGTTATTAGGTATATATTTTGATCCATCGTCCTTCAGAAGCCAGAGTCACACGAGGTATCGGTCTCGCCCTCGTGACATCTATCGGTGCGTACTTTGCGTACTGGGTTTTCGTGAACTACGGTGGTGGCCAAGATTTCGGTTCAACCGGAAATTTAGCTGCTCTGGCGATTTTGCTGATCTTTGGGATCGGAGGATTCGTCTCATTCTTTATTAACCCTAAGGTGTCCGAGTTCAGTATCGATGTTGATACTGAGTCGCGGAAAGTCACCTGGCCGACCTGGGATAGGGTGAAGGTCTCCACGCTCCAAGTGACCGTGGTGATGATCTTCCTCCTGCTATTCCTTTTTTTGGTCGACTTTGGTTTCGGATACCTCCGACAGACGGTTCTGTAAAATGGAATGGTACGCTATTAAGACCCAGATTGAGGCTGAGGCCAAGGTCAAGGCTCTCCTTCTTGAATCGGTTAGGAAGCAGAACCTCGAGCACAAGATTGGTAGGGTGATGATCCCAACCGAACAGGTGGCTGAGATTCGTCAGGGGAAGAAATTTATCCAGACCCGCAAGATCTATGCGGGATATATTTTCGTCGAGATGGAGGTCGATGACCAGACCCGAATCGTCGTATTGGAAACCCAAGGGGTGAGTGGCTTTGTCGGAACCGACTCTCGTACGCCTATTCCCATGGAGGACCACGAGGTGGAGCGCATCATGGCTGAGCTTGAAGAGCAGCGGGAGCGACCCAAGCCCAAGGTTATTTTCAGTGTTGGCGAGACAGTGAAGGTAAAAGAGGGCCCCTTCGAGAATTTTGAAGGAATAGTCGAGCAAATCGATCCAATCAAGGGAACCATGCGACTCATGGTGCTGATCTTCGGGCGCCAGACTCCCGTGGATCTGGAGTATTACCAAGTAGAGAAATTGTAAGATGGCCAAGGAAGTAACAGGAATGATCAAGCTCCAGGTGGTGGGTGGCAAATGCACGCCCGCTCCTCCCGTTGGGCCAGCCCTTGGGCAGCATGGGGTAAACATCGGAGAGTTCGTTAAGCGTTTCAATGACGCTACCGGCGATCGAGTTGGGAAGGTTCTTCCTGTTGAGATTTCGGTTTATGCCGATCGCTCTTTCGACTTTGTCGTTAAGCAGCCTCCCGCATCGGCCCTCATTAAAGAGTTCGCCAAAATTGCTAAGGGAGCAGGGAACCCACTTACGGACAAGGCAGGATCGCTTACTGATGCTCAGCTCACTGAGATTGCGACGTCAAAACTTCCTGACCTCAACACCGACGATGTTGAGGCTGCCAAGAACATTATCGCCGGAACCGCTCGCAACATGGGCGTTCACATCGAAGGCTGAGGTAGAAATATGAAACTAAGCAAAAGAATCACAGAAGCTCAAAGCAAAGTTGATGCTCTTAAAGAGTACACAATTGCAGAGGGTGTGCAGCTCGTCAAACAGACAGCAACGGCTAAATTTGACGAGTCCATCGAGATTGCGATCAAGTTGG
>Ga0066605_10003019_pt1 | contig 10425 bp, 11 predicted proteins | sample SaaInlLV_DNA_10m_FD_60385 | JGI IMG/M metagenome (GOLD analysis project Ga0066605, IMG submission 60385) | Marine microbial communities from expanding oxygen minimum zones in the Saanich Inlet - SI075_LV_DNA_10m | ecosystem: Environmental > Aquatic > Marine > Unclassified | place: British... | reverse complement strand
GCAAAAATTAAGATAACAAATGATAGTATTAATAGTTGTGGAGGGTTTAGTTTTATTGATGATAATTTAGAGCTTGCTTTACCCAGTTCTATTCCTACCAGTACAAAGAAATAAAACTGTATAAATAGTATGTAAAAGTTTTCTAAAAGAAACAGTTCTAGTTGTTGCCCGACCCAAAAAAGTATTGATTCATCTAGGAATGAGCGGGATACTGCATTGATAATTATGAGGAACAATAGCAAGCCTTCAAACCAGGTTTCTTTAAAAAAAGTATAAATTTTATACGAGTATAAAATATCAATAAAATATTTTAGGATGTAGAATATAAAGCTGGCTTTAATCGCAATAATAATCCAGTCTTTCGTCTCTTGATCTGGAGAGAAACCGAATTGATAAACGAGTAGAGAGAGAATAAATGAAGCAATAATGAAGCTTCCTATTTTAAAAAGTCTCAATACACTTTCTTTACTATCGTAAAGTGATAGATTTATTTTTTCGCGTATGGATTGTATTGACATCCCGTCTTTTGTGTTAAACTAGATTTGCTTTGAGTAAATCTTCTCTTTGAATAGGCGTAACACCTACTTTTTCACAAACTAATCCTCCTGCTAAGTTAGCAATTCTCATTAAAAAATCATCTTCTATGTTGCACGCCAATGCTAGTGCGGCAACAGAAACAACAGTATCGCCAGCTCCAGAGACGTCAATAATATTTCTTTTATGCGCTTTTTCCCGGTAAACCGCATTTTCTTTTTGGTAATAAATTCCTTTCTCAGAAAGGGTTAATAGAATGCCTTTAGCATTTATTTTATTACGAAGTCCATCCACATTTTTAAGAAGTTCAGCTTCAGATGTTTCATCAAAATCGACATTCAACCCTTCTTTAATTTCTTTAAGGTTTGGTTTGAAAATATCAACACCATGGTAGCTTAGGAAATTCTCTTTTTTAGGGTCTACAATTAAAGGTATTCCTTTGTTTTTAGCTGTTTTAATAGTTGCGCGAATAAGCGATTCGGTAAGCAAACCTTTATTGTAATCTTGAAAAATGATGACATCGAAAGATTGGCTTTGAATCATTTCTTCAAGACTATTTAGGAGATTTATATCCTCTATAGGATTTGTGTATTCTTCATCTACTCTTAAAACGTGTTTGTTGTCGCTAATGATTCTTGTTTTAACAGTTGTTCTTCTGTTTGATATTTTTTGAATGCCCTCACAGCTTAGCTTTTGTTCATGCATCAATTCAATAAATAAGTCAGCATAATGGTCATCACCAATTGCACTAAATAGCACAGGTGTGGCTCCAAGTGACTGAATGTTAAGTGCAACGTTGGCCGCCCCACCTAATCGATTTTCTCGTTTATCTATGTTTACTATTGGAACAGGTGCCTCTGGAGACATACGATTGATATGGCCCCACATGTATGCATCAATCATGGCGTCGCCAATAATTAAAACACGCTTTGTCTTAAAGAGATCTAAAGTTTGGGATAGTGAATTCATTAAATTTGATTCTTGTCCAAATAAATCTGTTGTATACAAAAGAACAAAAAAATCAGCTAATAGTATATTGGCGACTTTTCAACTATGTTAATTTCTCCAGTGCTGTTTTAATCCTACTTGCAGCTTCTATAAGCTTATCGTCAGCTGCAGCATAAGATATGCGCATGCAATTTGGCGATCCAAAGGCTTCGCCAGTAACTGTTGCAACATTTGCTTCATTTAACAAGTACATACAAAAATCGTTAGCATTTGATATGGTTTCACCTTCGTAAGATTTCCCAAAGTACGAAGATACATCTGGGAATATATAAAAGGCGCCTTGTGGAATACTCAATTTTAATCCATCAATTTCTTGAAGTTTAGAAATCATTAAATCTCTTCTTCTTAAGAAAGCAGCACGCATGTCTTTGGTACAAATTGGATCTGCCTGAACTGCTGCTTCAGTAGCTTTTTGAGCTATCGAACAGGTTGCAGAAGTTGTTTGGCCTTGCATTTTATTACACGCAGCAGCCAGCCATTTTGGAGCACCTAAATAACCTACTCTCCAACCTGTCATAGCAAATCCTTTAGATACACCGTTTACAGTAACAACGCGATCTTTAATAGAATCAAATTGTCCGATACTAATGTGTTCACCCATAAAATTGATATGTTCGTATATTTCATCAGAGATGATGATTATGTTTGGATGTTTTTCAAATACTTTTACCAGTTCAGCCAATTCGTTTTTACTATATACTGAGCCTGTAGGGTTACAAGGTGTACTAAATAGAAATGCTTTTGTTTTAGAAGTAATCGCTTGTTCCACTTGTTCAGCTGTTACTTTAAAATCTGCATCTACAGTAGCTTCAATAACTACTGGAGTTCCTTCAGCCATTTTAACCATTTGAAAATAACTTACCCAGTAAGGGGCTGGAACGATAATTTCATCACCAGGATTAACAATGGCCATTAAAAGTTGCGCTAAAGATTGTTTGGCTCCTGTAGAAGCCACAATTTGATCTGCAGCGTAGTCTAACTTGTTATCTCGTTTAAATTTTCCCGAAATAGCATCTCTTAAGCTATTTAATCCTGGAACAGGTGTATAGTGAGAGAAGTTGTTGTCAATGGCTTTTTTTGCTGCATCTTTGATGAAATCGGGCGTGTTAAAATCAGGTTCGCCTAGGCTTAATGAAATAACGTCTATTCCACTGTCTATTAATTCTCTACTTTTACGAGCCATAGCAATGGTTTGCGATTCTTCTAAACTTAGAATTCGGTCAGATAATATGTTCATTTTTTGATGGTGCTTTTTATAGATATTTTGAGTTGTAAATATAGATAAAGAAATTTAGTTGTTCATTGTTTTTAATCTATAAAAATAAGTTCAAAAATGTATGAAATAAACTCTAAAATATAGAATCAAAATGATTATTGATACTCTATTATCGTTTCTATTTATGATTTCTTATTTTAGCTAAAATTTGTAATGATGGAATATCTCATATCACATTTAGATTTTATTTTACCTGCTGTATTGGTAATGATGTTAGCGGTATATATGCTAAATAAGGTTTTAAATCACGACCATACACGTCGTGTTTTTGAATATAAAAAATCTGTAGCTAAAGAGATGGTTCCTTTAAGAATGCAAGCCTATGAAAGATTGGCTTTGTTTTTAGAGCGCATGCAGCCTTCTAATTTATTGCTTAGGGTACAGAAACCAAATATGAAGTCGAGTACGCTTCATGCCGTATTATTAAAAACGATTCGCAGCGAATACGATCACAATATGTCTCAGCAGGTGTATGTTTCGGATGCTGTATGGAAGCTGATCAATCAAGCTAAGGATCAGTTAATAGGTACCATCAACCAAAATGTAACTTCTGTTTCACCTGACTCTGATGCTACTGAATTGGGTAAGTTGATCATAGAAACCTCTTTAGAGCAGCAAAAATGGTTTATTGATGAAGCCCTTAGTTTATTAAAAGAGGAATTGCGGAAGAATTATTAATTGATTCGGACTATATGTCTTCGAATTCAATATTTGTGAAAGAGTTAGAATCTGTATCTCCATCTCCTTTTGAATCATCACCTTTATTGTCTTCTTCTTTGCTGTCTGAACTTTCGTTCTCTTTTGGTTCGTAATCTGAAATGATTTCTTCACCTTTTTCATCGATTATAAATTTTGTGACATCATCAAAAATTTCTTTAAATCGAGCGAAGTCTTCTTTGTAAAGGTAGATTTTATGTTTTTTGTAGTATGCAGAACCATCTTCATTTGTATGTTTCTTACTTTCTGTAATTGTTAAATAATAATCGTCTGCCCGAGTAGATCTTACGTCAAAGAAGTAAGTTCTTCTTCCTGCTCTCAAAATTTTTGAGAAAATCTCCTGTGATTTATTATCGTGTCCTTCCATGATTTTTATTTGTTACTTTTTAATCCTTCAAATCTTGCAAAAATTATCCTTAAATAAAAGGAAAAACAAAAAAAGCTGTTATAATTACTTTGATTCTGCTAATTGTTTTTTTAAAATTCGATTGTACTCTCCATTCTTATTTACCAATGTATTATGGTCTCCTTGTTCTAAAATTTCTCCTTGTTTTAATAAAATAATTTGGTCTGCATGCTTAATAGATGATATTCTATGAGAGATAATGATGCAGGTGTTGTTTTGACTTTGTTTTTTAATGTTATTAAGAATGTGTTCTTCTGTTTTTGTATCAACGGCTGATAAGCAATCGTCTAATAACATAAATTTAGGTTTACTGATAAGTGCCCTTGCAATAGATAGTCTTTGTTTTTGACCTCCTGAAAGTGTAACTCCTCTTTCGCCAATAATGGTTTTAAATTGATTTTTAAATTGCTTGATGTTATTATATATTCCAGCTTTTTGTGCTGCATGTATTACTTCATCTTCTGTGCATTCTTGCTTACCAAAAGCAATGTTATTATATATAGAGTCGGAAAATAAAAAAGATTCTTGTGGAACGTATCCAATAGCACTCCTTAAATCATACAAGTTTACATTTTTTATATTTTCACCGCCAATACTAATTGTGCCAGAAGTGACATCACTAATACGACAGAGCAATTCTGCAACTGTGCTTTTTCCAGATCCAATTGATCCTATAATTCCTAAAGTTTCTCCTTGTTTTATAGTAAAAGAAATATTTTTGATGGCTTGAATACCAGTGTCTTCATATGTAAAAGATACTTTTTCAAATTTAATGTCTCCAAAAATCTTACTCGATTCAGAAATAGGATTTTTAATTTCTGGCTCTTCTTGTAAAAATTCATTTATACGTTTTTGAGAAGCTGCAGATCTTTGCACAATAGATGTAACCCACCCAAGAGATGCCACTGGCCAAGTAAGCATGTTTACATAAATTACAAATGTGGCTATATCTCCAACTTGAATGTGACCAGCTATAGCTTCTAAGCCCCCAATGTAAATTGTAAATAGTGTACTTAAGCCTATGAGTAAAATCATTAAAGGAAAGAAAAGCGCATTTACTCTTACTAGATCCAAATTTTTATGTTTGTAATCTTGAGCTGCATCCATAAATTGATTTTGAACAAAATTTTCTTGATTATATGATTTTATCACTCGGATTCCAGAAAATGTTTCTTGGCTTATACTAGAAAGTTTTGAAAGTTGCCTCTGCACAATTTCACTCTTTATATTCATCACACTACTTACCTTGTAAATAGCTATTACTAGTATTGGTAGTGGGCTCAGTGCGTATAAGGTGAGTTTAGGGCTTATGCTTGCCATTTTTGGTATTATAAGAGCAATACTGATTAATAAATTAGTGCTGTAAAGTATAGCAGGACCTAAGAACATTCTAACCCGACTGACATCTTCACTTATTCTATTCATCAAATCCCCAGTTTTATTTCTTTTATAAAAAGAAAGACTCAATCTTTGATAGTGATCGTATATTTCGTTTTTAAGATCGTACTCTATCATTCTCGACATGACAATAATGGTTTGCCGCATAAAAAACATAAATAAACCTTTACACATAGCAAAGGCTAGAACCAAGAACACATAGTAGGTTAGTTGATTCTTTATGAGGCTTTGAACTTGATTGTCTGAATAGGATTTTTCGTTTAAGGCATCGCTTATGATATTAAATACTTCACCTATGTATATTGGAGGGTATAAACCGAAAATATTAGAGATAAAGATGAAAATCAATCCCAAAATTAATCTGTAGCGGTAGTTCCAGAAATATTTATTTAGATGAATTAGAGCTTTCATAAATAATGTTGAGTGAGATTTATCTCAAAATTCTACAAGTTTAATTCTAATTTCAAAAATACAGTTCTATTAGATATAAATCTTTATGAAGTGAACAAAACATTTATAGAGATTTATGAAGATTGTTTTTTTATATTTGCTGCCAAGATTTTATTGTCAGGTATTTTCCGTTCATTGAACCCTTATCTATGCTAAATAGAAGACATATTAGAATTAAAGTACTTCAAATTTTGTACGCTTTTTTTCATTCAGATAGTGATGATTTGCTAAAGTGTGAGCGAGAATTGGAAAATAGTATTCAACATACTCAGTCCTTATATTTTCATTTATTGTTGTTGTTGGTTGATTTGAAATCGTTGGCTAAAATAAAAATAGAAAAAGGGAGGGATAAGTTACTTCCTTCTCAGGGTGATTTAAATCCAAATACTAAGTTTATTGACAATAAAATATTTAGTCTTTTACAACAGAATTTAGATCAAGTTCATAAATCGAATTTAGAGCCTAATTACTGGCTCGGTCATACTGATATTCAGATGAAATTATTAGATGAAATTCAGGCGTCTGAGTTATATAGTGATTACATGGCCAAGTCGACGCATTCCTTTATTGAAGATCGTAAATTTATTTCCAATCTATTTAATGAATTTATTGCTCCAAATGAAGACTTACATTCGTTTTTAGGTGAAAAGAGTATTTATTGGTTAGATGACTTTTCTATTGTTAATTTATCAGTTATTAAAACCTTAAAGTCTTTTAAGGATGACAAGTTGGAACAGAAAGTGTTATTGCCTTTATTTAAGAATGAAGACGATAAAAAATATGCTTTTAGTTTACTTAAAAAAACCATCGTTAATTCAGAAGATTATAAAAAATATATTGGAGAAACTGCTAGCAATTGGGATGAAGAACGCATCTCTAGTATGGATCAATTGCTTATGCAAATGGCAATATGTGAATTGCTAAATTTTGAAACGATTCCAGTTAAAGTCACTTTAAATGAATACATAGAATTGTCTAAGGATTATTCTAGTCATAAAAGTAAAGTTTTTATTAATGGCGTTATTGATAAATTAGCAGTTCGGTTTAAGAAAGAAAAAAAAATAAAAAAGTTAGGTAGGGGCTTAGTTGAATAAATCTATTAAGAATCCTAAATTTGTTTAAGATAAAAAAGTAAGTATGAAAAATAGTATCGTTATCGTATTTCTAAGTTTTGTTTGTATTGCATGTAATGATAATGCAGCGTCTAAAATTGATGTTTCAAAACAAGAAAAGCGCACTAGTGTAAGTTTAGATCAAGTAGATAGTCCTACAAATCCTAAAATGGATTTTGAGGCTACAGAATGGGATTTTGGCGAAATTGATCAAGGAGATGCTGTTGAATATGCTTTCAAATTTAAAAATTCTGGTACAGACCCACTCATTATTACAAATGCTAAAGGATCTTGTGGATGTACTGTTCCTGAATGGCCTAGAGAACCAGTTGCTCCTGGAGCAGCAGGTGTGATTAACGTAAAGTATAATAGTAAAGGTAAAAAAGGAAAACAAAACAAGCGTGTTACTTTAACGACTAATATGGTTCCTAGTCAGCAGGTTCTTATCGTTAAAGGACAAGTAAATATAAAAGAAGAATAATGTTAACAATTTTATTACAAACAACTCCTGCAAATGGAATCATGAGCTTTTTGCCCTTGATTTTAATTATTATAATCTTCTATTTTTTTATGATTAGGCCTCAAGTAAAAAAGCAAAAAGCTGAGGCGAAGTTCAGATCTGAAATCAAAAAAGGAGATAAGGTTTTGACTATAGGAGGCATTCATGCTAAAGTTTTAGAGGTGCATGAATCTACTTTAATTCTTCAAGCAGATGGGGGTACATCAAAATTTAAGATTAATAAAAATGCAATTGCAAAGGTTTAATACCTTTTATTGGAATTTTAAATTTTGCTTTTATATTCCGGTATAATTTTGTGGCGTTATCTGTTTTAATTCGGCTTTTAAAGCATCACTGACTTCCAATGTATCAATAAAGTCTGAAATACTTGATTGAGTAATCGAAGCATTAGTTCTTGTAAGGCCTTTTAATGCTTCATATGGCGAAGGGTAAGCTTCTCTTCTAAGTATGGTCTGAATAGCTTCAGCAACCACAGCCCAATTTTCTTCTAAGTCACTTATAATATTATCTTCTCGAATAATGAGTTTATTAAGACCTCTTAGTAGTGAACTAAAAGCAATCATTGTGTGAGCAAATGGAACGCCAACATTTCTTAATACAGTTGAGTCAGTCAAATCTCTTTGCAAGCGCGAAATCGGAAGTTTAGCAGCTAGATGTTCAAAAAGAGCATTTGCAACACCAATGTTCCCTTCTGAATTTTCAAAATCAATAGGGTTTACTTTATGAGGCATGGCTGATGAACCAACCTCACCCGCTTTAATTTTTTGTTTAAAATAATCCATTGAGATGTATGTCCATACATCTCGGTCTAAATCTAAAAGAATGTTATTAATTCGTTTCATGGCATCGAAAAGTGCAGCCAAATTGTCGTAATGTTCAATTTGAGTGGTCGGATGAGATCGATCTAGACCTAAAATATTGTTTACAAAGTGATTTCCAAATTCCAACCAGTTCTGATCTGGATAAGCAACAACATGGGCATTAAAATTACCAGTTGCGCCGCCAAATTTAGCCGAGAAAGGAATGGCTTTTAATTGAATTAATTGTTGGTTTAAACGCGCTATAAATACGTCAATTTCTTTTCCCATTCTTGTTGGTGAAGCAGGCTGACCATGCGTTCTGGCTAGTAGGGGAATATCACTCCACTCTGTAGAAAGTTCTTTCAATTTTGAAATTACTTTTTCCAATTGTGGAAGGTATTGTTCTTGAACCGATTCTTTAAGTGATAGTGGGACAGAAGTGTTATTAATGTCTTGAGAAGTTAAGCCAAAGTGAATAAATTCTTTATATGATTCTAGGTTAAGCGTGTCAAATTTTTCTTTGATAAAGTATTCAACTGCTTTAACATCATGATTCGTAACTTTTTCAATATCTTTTATACTATGCGCATCTTCTTCGCTAAATTCTTGGTATATGGTTCTTAATGAAGGGTAAATAGATTTGTTTATATTTTTTAACTGAGGTAGTGGTAGCTCACACAAAGCAATAAAATACTCAATTTCTACTCTTACACGATATCGAATCAGTGCGTATTCTGAAAAATAACCAGCCAATTCTTTTACTGATTTTCGGTAACGACCGTCAACAGGAGAGATGGCAGTGAGTGCATTTAAATTCATATTTGTGTCTTGAAAGTTGATGTGCAAAGGTAATAAAACCCTAGTTTTACAGATTATATTATCATAATTAAGTTTTTTAAACTTTATATGCTAGTTGTCTTATATATTTAGATATGAAACAGGAAGTGGTTATTAGCCGTTGTGAAACAAAAGAAGATTTTGAAATCGCTAAAACCATAACTCATGATTATATGATTTGGCTAGGCATGGATTTAGGCTTTCAAAATACGGATAAAGAATTTGCTGTTTTTAATCGCATGTATGGAGAAGCAGGTGGTGCTTATATTTATGCTCTCATAAATGGAGAGATAGCTGGAGGTGTAGGTTTTCGTAAACTTAGTAATGATATCTGTGAAATGAAAAGGCTTTATGTCTATGAGGATTATAGAGGTTGTGGTTTAGCTTTTCGGCTTTGTCAGGAACTTTTATCTCTTTCTAAGTCTATGTCATATTGTAAAATGAGACTTGATACAATTTCTAGACTTGTAAAAGCAAATTCTTTGTACGACAAAATTGGTTTTAGAGACATTCCTAAATATTATGATAATCCTGATCCAACTGTGAGATATATGGAAATAAATCTTTGATTTTCAAATACCTAAATAATGATTAGTTAAAAAAATGTTATTAGTTTCTTAAATACTAGTTTTATCTAATATTTTTGAACTGAAATTATAAGATACATGGTCACAGTAATTTTTATCATTGCTTTTGTTTTACTTATTCTTGGTTTATTAGGTAGTATTATTCCAGGACTTCCGGGGCCCCCTCTTTCTTTTATTGGGATTTTACTTATTCACTTTTTTACTGGCACACAGTTTAGTACTTCTTTTTTATTGACATGGGCAGTTATTGTTATTCTGGTGTTTTTATTAGACTACTTTATGCAAGTATGGGGTGTAAAGAAATTTGGAGGAGGGCGTAAAGCTATTTTAGGAACTTTTTTAGGGCTTTTTATGGGCTTGCTCTTTCCACCAGTAGGCTTATTAATAGGGCCTTTTATTGGTGCATTTATTGGTGCGCTTCTAGAAGTTCAGGATGATAATACTCGGGCTTTAAAAGTGGCTATAGGTTCGTTTATTGGTTTTGTTACAGGAACAATTTTGAAATTGGTGGTTAGCTCAGTGTTATTGTATTACGCTATTTATAATATTTATTTTTAATGAAGGAAATGATTAATGTTGTTGCGGTATCTTATTTGAACACCCTTCCTTTTATTTATGGAATTCTAAATAATAAAGATTTAATGTCGCAAATAAATTTGAGATTAGAATACCCCTCAAAGTGTGCTGACTTACTTAAATCTGGTGAAGTTGATCTGGGTCTTATTCCAATAATTGAGCTTATAGATATGCCATATTCTGAAATTATTGGAGAATACTGTA
>Ga0066605_10003014_pt1 | contig 10433 bp, 13 predicted proteins | sample SaaInlLV_DNA_10m_FD_60385 | JGI IMG/M metagenome (GOLD analysis project Ga0066605, IMG submission 60385) | Marine microbial communities from expanding oxygen minimum zones in the Saanich Inlet - SI075_LV_DNA_10m | ecosystem: Environmental > Aquatic > Marine > Unclassified | place: British... | reverse complement strand
AAGAAGAGAAATTATCAAAGAAAAGCGTAGTCGAAAATAAAAAGACAAACTGTCTTTTATGCTGCGCGCAGGAATGAATTTAAAAGTTGATGAACGGCGATAGGACTTCTTTTATTGTACCATTTTTATGTTCAACGGAATAGAGAACCTTTTGTTTATAATCTCGAACAATTATTTTGTTTATTCTCGTTTCAGGAGGATCGTTTTCCCCTCCTTTGGAGCGGTAGTAATCGAGATATAAGTACTTAGGGTTTTCAACTGTTTTTAGAAAGTTGTGGTCATAGATGGCTTTCTTTTCATCAACCTTAAAAGGGTTTAAAACCACCAGAGGAGAAGCCGAAAGACGTTCTTCATAAATTCGATACCATCCCTTAGTTGAAGCACCTAGATTATTAATTGTTACCAGTGCCAAATGTGAGTAGTCCTTAAAGTCGACTGTCTTTGGGGTTATAATTTTTGTAGAAGACGCTAAAACAATGGTTTGTTTTTTAACCCCTACAGTTTGAACACCTTCTTGCATAGCTTGCGTCTGAGTTTGACCAAAGCAAACTATTGGGACAACTAGTAAAATAAGAAGTAGATTTTTCATAGAAATAAGTTTTTTTTAAGACACAAAATTGCACCTATTTACAGCATTTTTCTCTAAACCGGACGGACCCTAAAGACAGGTGTAAACTGCGATAATCTTTCCGTTACTTTTTTGTACTTCAACAATTTTATTATAATCGCGAAGCTTCATAAAGGCAAAACCTTCGGTGTCAAATAATAAACTGTGAGAAAAGGTATAACTGTTATTGTATATAATAAAATCTCCGACAACAGGCTCAGCTGAAGCTCCCGAATGATAGGCGATATTATAATAATTAGAATTACTTAAAGAGCATAAATAGCCTTCATCAGCGATTTCTATACTGTTGGAAACAGTTGTCGTTTTATAATTATTTCCAATATATAAGGGCCAGGGGCAACCACTTAAAGCGGATACGCCAGCGGCATAAGGACAACTATCCAGTGGGTCTAAAATCCCATCTCTATCGGTATCGGGTATACAGGTTGGGCAACTTGCAGCGGCCACGTCTCCAATTACGTCATCCAACTCATCTAGAGCTGCTGCTGCGTAATACCAGGTAAATGAATCCGTTTCGTTTACAGCTAAATCATTCATTCGAACATACATGCTGTAAGACCCGTCTATTGTGTTTGAAATTAAAGCACTATCAGGATTTAGAGCTTCTGAGGGGTTAAAGACAAAATCAAAACCAGCATGCGAATTATTTGCATTACTCGCCAAAGTAAAAAATAAAATACCTTCATCTGGGGTTGTAATGCGAAGGGCGGCAGATCGTTCGGTCTGCAGGGTCAATTCTTGAAAAACGCCACCGGCCAGATTACCCCGAACTATGGTTGGCGAGTCGGTACCTCCAACATAGTCATCCCGTGTCCCAATCCAATACCGTAGATTTGTGATTGCTGCTGCACCAATATTTTTCGCTGTTGTTAATACTTCCACAAAATTATCTCCACTACTAATACTATAGGAGTTTATCAGCTCAAGTTGAGCCGTACCCACAGTGATAGTTCCTTTTACGTTAAGAATACCTGACCCACCACTGAAACCACTCGAATCAAAAACCTGACCAGCCATAACAGGATTTGATTGTAAAGTTCCATTCGTATTCCAATTATTAGTTCCATCTCCTCCCACACCAAATTTAGAGTCTAAAGGGTAAGGTATATCGGGAGGTGGCGGTCTAACATCTGTGTATGTTAATTGTCTCCATGTTCCTCCAACACTTAAGTAAAACGGTTGTTTTAAGTTTCCCGATGTATTTATTGATAATTCAACACCGTCACCAAAGCGCATATCACCGTTATTGATTATCTGATTTGCACCTGTATATTGGCAAAAAGAGTAGATGCTATGTAAAAATAACCCCAAGAAAAAGACGGTTTGTTTCATAAAAATAGCGATCTACTGCAGGTGAATTTTTTTGGGAACTTACTTTCACTGAAAGATATGAAAAAAAAACAGCACTAATTTAAGCAGGTTATTTCCTAAAAATTATCCTTTTCAAATGCTTCTAGACTCCAGATCATTTCAGGATCTTCAATAAAATCTGGATCTATTCCCACAGCTCTTGCATGAATGTCTTCATCAGCACCATCAAATCGAACAATCCAATAATCTATTTTGTTAATTTTAGAAATCCCTTCAAGTAGCTCTGCGTCAATGTTGTGTTCTTTTTTTAAGTAATGTGAAAAAAAATAACAGCTTTTCCATGCCTGATCTTTTTTTGGTTTGAAATTTAAAAGAAACCCGTCGATTAATTCCTGTCGTGTCATTTGTACAAAGTATAAATTAGTGTTCCATACAAAGAACGGAAAAGCTTTTGGAAAACACCGAATAAATAGTATTTCTAATTAAGTTGAAATGAGCTAGGTAATATTCCCTACCTTTGTGTCGTAAAAATGGTGCCAAACCACTTTACATTATTAAGGAGCAGAACTTTTTCCGGAGTTCTGCTCTTTTTTTGTAGACAGCCGTTTGTCCATAAGAAAGCAAAGAGATAAACAGGAGGAGATTTTCAATAGCGGGGCTAATAAATATAGAATTAGATGTAAGTTAAAGCTTATTTTTCATCCCACAGAAGCAAGGCTTTATTTTCAATAACACGATTCCCGATGTTTTTTAATTTTGATTGGTCGAGCATTGCTTTTGCAACCCGTTCGCCCCGTATGGCTTTCAGATTTGTAGGCATTAAAAAAGAAAACAGGGGCATTATAATTTGAGCCAACCGTTCGCCAGGTCTAAACTTAGTTCTTTTTCCAAGTAATAGGGAAGGTCTGAATATCGTTGTGGCGTTCAATTTTAGATTCAATACTGCAACGTCAATTTCACCCTTAAGACCCATATAAAAATTTGAACTACCACTATTTGCACCAGCAGAAGAAACAAATAAAAAGTGATCTACTTGCTTTGTTTTGCACCCTAAGGCAATGTTGTGGGTTATGTCGTAGTCTATTTTGCGATATGCTTTTTTGTCCCCTCTTACTTGAGCTTGGGTAGTACCGATACAAGAAAAAACCACCTTGCTACCTCCTATACTGCGCTCAATTTCTTCAGGTTTTGAAAAATCAATTTCAAAAACCTCCATTTTGTCGTGTTGTTTTACAAGTGGCTTTCTTGTAACTACACGGACTTTTGAAATGGTTTGATCAGCCAAGAGAAGGTCTAATAAAAAACCACCAATCAGCCCAGTTCCTCCAAAAAGGGTTACTTGTTTTGTGCTCATTTACTTTTTCTTTCTCCTGTTGGCAACCTTATCTCCTTTTCTTTGTGGCTTACTATACTTCTTGGCGATCTTAAATTTATAAGACCCACCTAAATTGACCTTTCGGTTTTTGGGCTTTTTTTCTTCCATTGCTTCAAAGGTAATAAAACATATACTGCCCTTTCTAAAGGAGTGGATTAATACAATTTATCTTTTTCAGTACCGCTCTATTTTAACCGATATTAAGCCATACGCCCCTTTATTCAATGGGTCTGGTTTATAAATGGATCTTTCAAATAAGAAGGAAGGAAGTAGCTCAGTTGGAGAAGTTCTTTTGTAAATTCGCACTCTAGAATTCCTTTTGAAAATGAAGCAAGAAGACAAAAACAAAATTAAAGCATACAGCAAGCAAACACCTTTGTACCTAAGTAGACGAAAATTTGATGCTAGTGGTGCACTAATCGAAGTGCAATGCAGCAGCTGTAAAGAATTTAAAGTTCTCGATGAATACGCAAAGAATAGAACCCAGATCGACGGATTGGAGCATAAGTGCAACCCCTGCAAAGCGTCAAAGTAGCGGCGTTTTTAACTAATTACACTGCTTATTCCTTGTGTAGCCAAAGTGTGCAATTTTCCATTCTTTATTTTCTTTCACCAAGTAGAATAAATCCACTCCACAGTGTGAAAATTTTCCATTGCTAAAAAAATCATAGGGCGCCCAAACCGATGCAATATTTCCGTCCGTAAGTACAACAGCATCCCAATAGCGCTCACGAAAGTCCTCCTCTATGTCTTTCAGCCTTGTTAGCAGCTTATCATTATCGTAAATTGTAGTGTTGACATCGTCTTGATCCACAAGCGTAACAATACGTTGAATCCCTTGGTATGACACAGAATCAAAAATACTTTTGTCTTTTGAATTCACAGCGGTCATAAAAACATCGATTACCTTTAAAATATCTTTTTTATCTCCCTCTGCCGCTAGAGATCCAAAGGGTTTGCTAGCATAAGGTACCGGAGGATTCTTTGAGATGGCTTCTTGGGCAAAACTGACGGTAATTAGCAGCAGTGCTGCAATAAAAGTTATCTTTTTCAAAGGAATACATTTAAAATTTCTGTAAATAAAGGTAATAAACCTTTGATCAACATTTTAAAAAACCAATTATTAGTTTTATTTTGCAAATAACATAAAAACGTAAAGAATGAAATTTGCTCTTAACACCCTCTTCTTTGGTCTTGTTTTTTGCGCTTGTACAACAAATACCCAACCCTATGAGTCGGTTGAGAAAAATCAAAAGTTTCGAGAAGTAGTAGCGCAAGAGGAGAATGGAGAATATGTGCTTTTAAGTAAAGGATATACCTACTTCGAAGAGGCTAACCCCGATTCGTCAGAGGGAACCGTTGTATTAGTTCACGGCTTTTCAGTCCCCTCTTATATTTGGGAAGTAACATTCAATACACTCAAAGAAAAAGGGTATCGTGTTGTGATGATGGATTTATTTGGACGCGGAAATTCGGACAATCCCGACCTGCCGCAGACGGATGCATTGCGCGCACAACAAGTACTCGATTTAATGAACGCACTTGGAATTGAAAAAGCAATTTTAGCGGGTTTGTCAAATGGAGGGCGAATCATCTCAAAGATGGCCGCTATGGATGCTTCAAAAATTGAAGCTCTTTTCTATGTTTCCTCTTCTAGCTTTTTAGATTATGAAAAACAAACGGATACGACTGTCTCTCCAGAAGAAATAGCAGCGTTTATTGAGACATATCCTAGCCGCTCTGCTGGTCAACTAGAAGATTTTTATGCACCAGAGTTGTTCCCAGAATGGCCGCAAAAATACGAGAAGCTTCTTTTCCATAAAGGCTTTGCTCAAGCGTTGCTCTCAACTCAAAAAAACTTGACAACAATGGACGAGATTCACCAAACCATCGACTCTTTGGAGCTTCCTGTTTACCTGTTTTGGGGCATTCACGATAAGGTAGTAGTCTATACCGATTTTGATAAAAAACTAGATAAATTATTACCCAATAAGAAAGAATATTTTATTGAAGAAGCGGGGCATTTGCCTCATATGGAAAATAAAGAAGCATTTGAAGGTCACTTACTGTCTTCTATAGAAGAAGTGATATCGGAATAAGAATTTGGGGCTTAGAGCAGCTCAAATTCTTTCTTACATCAATGACTAAACGAACGATAAGATAAAAACAATGGACAAAATTAAATACGAAAAAGATGAATCGGTTTGCGCATGCGCAGTATCCCTAAACTTTTTGGGCGATAAATGGTCTTTGATTATTATTCGTGATTTATTCAGAAACAGAAATACCTTTTCTCAGTTCTTAAAAGAGTCGGCAGAAGGAATTGCGACTAATATACTGGTCGATCGTTTAAAAAAACTAACCTCCTATGATATCATTGGCTTCAGAAGAAACGCAAAAGACAAAAAAATCAAAGAATATTATTTGACAGACCGAGGGATTGAACTTTACCCAATACTATATGAACTTCAACTTTGGACTATAAAAAATGTAGACTTCAACCCTTCTGAAAACACCAAGAAATGGAAGAAGTTTACAGAAACAAACTCCGAAGAAGAAGTTGTGAAACATTATATGGAAGAATATAAAAAAACACGTTTAAAGCAGTTTGGATTTTAATTCATGGAAAGAGTAACTTGATTGCTAATTGCAACTAACAAGTAATTTTGTATATTTGATTGTATTAACAAATCAAATTCAAATGAAAAAACTATTATTATTTACACTGCTATCTGCTTTTACACTTAGCACTTTTGCACAACGTAACGCAAAGGCTGAGTATTGGAATACCTTCCACTACAAAGCGAAAGACGGAATGGAACAAAAGTTTTTGAAAGCCGCTGGAATCAAAACTAAAAAATTCAATTCCGATCCAACAAACCTTATTGTAACGTACAGAATCACTACTGGAGATAAGGCCGGAGTATACGAAAGAATTATGCCGTTTCAGACCTCTAAAAGTTTTGATAGAGATGCATCAAAAGAATTAAAATACTGGAAAGACAACGTAAGTCCTTACGCAAATCCAGACGGAGGAAAACAAGTTTGGGTACGCCTCAAATGGGCGGATGTCAATGTTGATCCTAACGACCCTCCTTACAAGCACCTGTCAAAAACGACCTTTATGGTTAAACCAACACACATAAATCATTTTGGAAGATGGATGGAACGCATTGGAAAAGTTTTTGCCAAGAGGATGCCAGATGCTTCAAGAATTGTAATGAGACTTCAATCAGGAGGACAACGCAATATGTACGTTTCTTACATTGGATTCAATACGTTTGAAAACAATAATCCAGAGCTAGACTCAACTTGGGAAGAGGATTACGACGAAATGTTTGGATGGGATACTTGGGCAACAGACCTAAAATTGTACAATGAATCCAAAGAAATGATTTTTGGTGAACAACGTATAAACCTAGAATTAGTTGAAGAATTACTACCGAATAACTAGTAAAAAAACAGTTGATAAAGAAAAAAATCCTCCAAATGGAGGGTTTTTTTATTCAATAAGTTTTTAGGTATCGACCGAGGATTTCCAACACCTCAGGAAAATTTGCTCTTCCAAAACCTACACGAATATACGTTCCACGATGGTTAAACATTTCGCACGGAAGGGTCATTATACCTGTTTTTTCGACCAGCTGATTACTGAACTCTAAGGAAGAGGTTTTGATGTCCAAGGGAACAAATGAGGTTGAACCCGCCTTTGGTTTAGTAAAAGAGGATAGGATGGGATTTTCAGCAACAAAGGCATCGAAAAGGGCGATGTTTCTGCTTATTTTTTCAAGATTAGGGAGTAAGAATGCATCCAAATGATTCAATGCGATGATCGATAGAATCTCACTGGGGGCACTGTTACAAATACTGAGGTAATCCTTGAATGCAATTACTTTTTTAAGGAATTCAGCGTCTTGGGCTACCAACCAACCTGTCCGTAAACCGGCCAATCCAAATGTTTTTGAGGTTCCCCAAAGACTAATCCCTTTTTCATAAACATCCGCTATTGGGGCTATTTCCGGTCTGTTATCAGCAATAAGTTTGTTATACATTTCATCTGAAAAAATATAGCTGTTGTGTTTTCTGGCAAGGCGAACAACTTCGTCCAACTGCTCCTGTGTTAGATAACTACCGGTTGGATTGTGAGGAAAATTTAGGATTATTAATTTGGTGTTTTTTTGAATCAGTTTTTCTAAGTCAGCTGGATCAAATTCCCATTCATCCGATCGGGGCTTCCAAAACGAAAGCTCGCAGCCAATGGCATTCACTACCTCAGATAGTGACTGATAACAGGGTGAAACGCTAACTACATGATCCGTTGGATCGAGCAACACATTCATACTGATAAAGTTCAGTTCACCGGGCGTAGCGACTACAACATTTTCTATGGATTTGATTTTATAATACTGCGCAATGGCTTCCCGTAACAAGGGATTTCCTGCACTTTCCGTATAGCCCAAGGTCATTCCTTCCCATAAAGCCAATTCATTTTGAGTTGCCTGGGATAACAGATATGGCAATGCATAACCGTCACAATCGGAACTGGAGAGTAAGTATTTTGCGGTGAATTCGTGTTTTGCAAAATAGCGTTCTAGCTTAAATTCATTTATTTTCATATGCTTTATGAAAGGGTGTAAAATGCATCAATTTGTATAGGGGTAATAAGATACAATATCGGGTTTTGTTTTCTGGTAGGTGGGCAGTTGCCATAAAAAAACCCCTCTCGCTTGAGAAGGGTTTTTTAAAAAAGTTTAACTGGTTTTAGTACACCGTATACATTGAATTTGGATACACCGTTCTTAGACCTTTCATTCCACCTATTAAAAGAGGCTTCATAAGATCAACTAATTCGGTATCCTCCTCTGTTCTCCAAGTAAGATATGCTGCATATTCTTCATAAGAATCCCAATCCGAAATAACCAAAAGCGTATTCGATTCCTCGTTAAAAGTAGAAACGAGCGAATTACACCCTTTGTAGTTTCTAGTTGCCTTTAGCCCATAGGATTCATTTGCCATTAAAGCAAAAAAAGCATCTTGTTTCCCTGCTTTAATTTTCAATTCAGCAACTACAAGCTTTTTGTCTCCTGTAGCATTCATCATCCCAGTAGCGTCAAAAAAGTCACCCTGCTGTTGAATTAAACCGGCTTCATTGAAATTAAAAAAATGATAACTCTTAAGATTCAATTTTTTCCCACTAGCTACATTAACTCCAGTCCAAGTACCGTAAGTTCGAACACTTCCGTCCAAATTTCCTTCGTTATCTGTTCCAGGTAGCCATACGTTTGCCTCAAAACTAATTTCATCAAAAGCCACATGATAGCCTTTTATTAGATCACCAAATGCTTCTTTATTTAGTGTTCCCATACCGTAAGCTGCAGGCTCCATAGTCATATCGTCACTTAAAAGAGCAAGCTGAGCTTCTAGATTTTCTTCTCCATGTAGGACAAAAATCTTTTTTGCTGTAGCAAGATTTTTTTCATAATTGGGATTGGTTGGTCCCGTACAAGAAATGAAGGGAAGCACCAATAAGGTAAATAGAATTTTTTTCATAAGAAATAAATTTAGTTGTTTGTTAAAAGCAATATACGATTTATTGATTAATCATAAAAATGAAGAGCCTACGAACCTAGGTTCTGTAAACGATTCGAATATTGAAAAAGCATAGATTAACTCCCACCCCAAGAGTCCTGAAAGAAAATACCTACTCCGAGTTCAGCCCATAAATACAGGAGAAGCAAAAGAAGTATTAAAAGAAGGATTGTTCTTTTTTTCATGCGTTTATCCGTTTAATTCTATTTCTTCTAAGGATCAAAGTTAAAAAAACACCTACAAATCAATTGCAGGTGCTTTTTAGGGGTGTAAAACGCTTCATTATAATTTAGCTTAACGTACGGATAAAACTTTTCTCAAAATGTGAGACTTTTTGAGGGTTCGGATTGCATCAATTGATTTCCAAAACTTCGTATCTGCTTCATTCATCGCTATCGCACCGTTTCGAGATTCATAAATGGGTTGAAGGGAAGAATAGAAATCGGCTGTAATGTAGTTTATGGGCTTTTCCGACCCAAAATGATTCAATACTTTGTGAAGGGCCCATCCGTTTCTTATTTTCTGGTCTTTGAACATCGGAAAGAATGTTTCTAATTCCATTTTCTCATAGGCAGCGGTCTGATATGGATCTACTTCCATATAGTTTATCAGGAGTATTAAGGTTGCTTAAATCCAATATATGGCTAGACAAAGAAAGCACGATTTAGATAAGCAAACACACTTTGCAAAGACACACTCAAGAGTATTGAAAGGTGTCTATATGACCGATGTAGATTCGCTGCAAATCGTTAATACAGAAAACAAAGTGTATGAGCAATACAAGTACATCAAGATAAATGGCAAGTCAATTCCAGACGTTCAAAGATACATTGAGATAAAGAGTAGAATGTCTAAGTACTTAGCAAAGATGTTTGCAAAAGAGATAGAGCCAACTCAACAAGTCGTTGCACAAGCATACTTCATTGCACAAGCAAATGCGTTTAAAAGAGCAAACAAACTACGAGAGGTGGACTATTGGTTTGTAGTTGAAGATGAAGGAGAATATCCGTACGAGATATGGAGCGTAACAACAACCTTTGGAACTGGAGAGATACACTTCAAGCAGATAGGCGAAGTAATGAATGACGAACAATACAATGCGTTCTTTGATATAACATAGGTACTCTGCTATTTAACAACTTTAGCAGCTCCTAGATAAGCTAATACAACTACTACTATTACAATAAATAAATTAGCTCCTGAATTTTCTACACCAACAGGACGGAACTTCAACAACTCTACAATGAAGCTTAATATTAGCGTAAATACAAGCGTCAATCCAATTCTCTTAATTATTTTCATACATCTAATATAATTAAATTATAGGTACTCTGCCTACAATCAATTTACTATTGGCATATCTACAAGGATTCTAATCGTACGCCGATTCTCCTAGTGCCATCTTGAAAGCGAAAGATCAGGATGGTATAATTAATTGTATCTTACAAAAGATTGTGGAGCAACAAACTCCCGTCCAGTATGTCTTATAAAAACAGTAATGAATCGAGCTTTAAAAAAACAGTCCAATCG
>Ga0066605_10003012_pt1 | contig 10438 bp, 9 predicted proteins | sample SaaInlLV_DNA_10m_FD_60385 | JGI IMG/M metagenome (GOLD analysis project Ga0066605, IMG submission 60385) | Marine microbial communities from expanding oxygen minimum zones in the Saanich Inlet - SI075_LV_DNA_10m | ecosystem: Environmental > Aquatic > Marine > Unclassified | place: British... | reverse complement strand
ACACAGGGCGCTGTAGTGCGGATTCGGGTGGCGCAAACGGGTCTACCCCATAGCGCACCCCAGCCAGATAAAGCCCATAGGGTGGGCATACAGGGCCGCAGGCAGCGCGATCTCGCGCTTCCAATGCCCGGCGCACATCGTCTGTCCCCCAGCTTCGGGCCCCGACCCGTTCCAATGTACCCACAAGGCTGCGCACTTGATTGTGCAGGAACGACCGGGCCCGAACGTCAAAGTGCACCTCTGGGCCCGAGGGTCCGTCAACAGCGTTGATCTCAATCGAGTCCAACGTTTTGACCGGGCTTATGGACTGACAGATTGTCGACCGAAAGGTGGTGAAATCATGGGTGCCAATCAAGACCTGCACGGCATCGCGCATCGCCGCAAGATCAAGGCTGGTTTTAACTTGCCAAACCAACCCGGCAATATGTGTGGCCGGTGCTCGGCGCATCAGCAGACGAAAATGATATCGTCGCTGGGTGGCAGAGAACCGCGCGTGCCATGCATCGTCGACCCGCGCTACATCAAGGATCGCAATTGGTTTCGGTTTGAGATGAAAGTTCAACGCCTCTGACAGGCGGAATGGCTCCCAATCCCGCGACAGATCACAATGCGCCACCTGCCCGGTTGCATGTACCCCGGCATCGGTTCGGCCGGCAGCTGCGATTTGATGCGGCCCCGTCGCAATTTTAGCCAATGCGGCCTCGACCTCCCCTTGTACGGAAGGTCGATTATTTTGGCGCTGCCATCCCGAGAACGGCGCACCATGATATTCAATTTTAAGCGCAAATCTGGGCATATTTCGGCACTTAAGGCAAAATAACCAAAAGGGAAAGACCGCAAGACCCTTCAACTGCTTAAGACCAATGAAAAGCCGCCGCTGCGGCGACAAAATTCAAACTCTATTTGCCCACATTAAGATCTTTTGTGTCTCGCGGTGATATTCAAATAAACTGAGCGAATTAAGGGTGACAAATACGTCGTCGATCGCTAAGCAGTTCAAGACATCTTACCAAACAATCTTTCTGGAAACTCAACGAACATATGAGGCAACCGACCCGCTGTCCACTGGCCTCAGAAAACAAAGAAAATCAATGTCCCTCTTTGATAAAATGTACCAACTGTGGCCGAAATAGTTGTGACTGACCCGACCTCGTTAGACGCTGGGAAAATTGGAGCGATCCTCTCAGAACATGTTGACATGACGGAATGGCACCCCCGCGTGCACAGCCGCGCCGAGGAAATTCACTTTGCCAGCCGCATGATTGCTTTGGGTTGGGTGCGCGTGGCGCGACTTGATGGCGCCGTGATCGGCTTTCTCGCCTGCGACCGGCACGATATTGTTGCGCTGTACATCCACAGCGGCGCACAGCGTCAAGGGGTGGGCAAAACCCTTATGCTAGATGCGAAACAAAGCAAAGCGCACTTAACAGCCTGGAGCTATGCTCAAAACATCCAAGCCCAAAACTTTTATCAAAGTGAGGGCTTCACCGAAGATCACCGCACCGATGGGTGCCAAAACGATTTAAAACTGCCTGATATTAAGTATACTTGGAACCACAATACGTAATATTAAAGGAAAGGCATTAATAGTTTCCATCTAACCTAATGAACAATTAATCTATTTTATCAGTCCTTTTCCGCATTAATATTGAATTCAAAAAACCTGAGTTGTTGAAATATACTTGATTTATGTAAAGCAAGGTTGCATTTTACCTTTGCAAAGTTACCGCTATCGACCCACTGTTCCTTTCGGCCAGTCACTCGATCTTGGACTGACAGAGCCAGACTGTCGCACTTCCGCGGGCAGTATATTAAAGGAGTCACGACGATGGCAAATGGCACCGTCAAATGGTTTAATACAACCAAAGGGTACGGCTTTATTGCCCCCGATGGCGGCACAAAAGATGTGTTCGTACATATTTCAGCAGTTGAACGTTCAGGTTTGACAGGTTTGGCAGACAATCAAAAGGTTACATTTGACATCGAACCTGGCCGCGACGGTCGCGAATCTGCTGTCAACATTACACTCGCTTAAGCCAGAACCGTCATGGCTTTTTTGCGGGCGTCCGGTTGGATGCCCGCTTTTGTTTACTGCGTGAAATCAACTCTTCGACCTTGGGTCCCAGTGCGGTTACGATCCGCGCGACCCCTGCTTCGTTCGGGTGCAATCCGTCAGCCTGCAAGAACTGCACAACAGACGCGAGCCCGTCGTTGGGGCTTTCATACAAACCCGCTAAAAAATTATCAGCCAAAAGCGCGTCATACTGTGCGGCCAAATCGGGGTATATCGACTCAAAAAGCTGCTTGTATTCTGCGCCATAATTATTCGGGACATGAATGCCCACCAGTAAGACCGGTATCTCAGATGCGGCAGCGACATCCAAAATTCCTGCGAGGTTACGACGGCTCAGATCAGGGTCGATACCGCGCAAAAGATCGTTACCTCCCAATGCGACGATTAACCCATCCACCTCAGGCGTCAAAGACCAACCGATACGTGCCAACCCCCCTGTCGTGGTATCGCCCGAAACGCCCCCGTTGATTAACGCCACCTCCTGTCCTTGCTCCTCAAGCCAGTTTTGCATCTGCGGGACAAACCCCTGCTGTGCCACCAAGCCATAACCTTGGGTCAGGCTGTCACCCAGCGCCAACACAGTGACCGGCTCTGCCACGGACAGCACCGGCATCAAAAGAACCGCCGCAACGCTCTTGCCGAAGACCCGCAAGACACCATATGAAGAAAAAATATTTTGCATTGGACCCCGTTTTATGACCGTACCTGTCGTTAGTGCCGAACTGTTGTCCCTGTCTTTGACGGGGAATGCCGGAAAAATCGATATTCTCCACGATATAACGCTAGATGTGCTGCCTGGCGAGACCCTAGCGTTGGTTGGCCCGTCTGGCTCGGGAAAATCGTCACTTCTAATGCTGATGGGCGGATTAGAACGGGCCAGTTCAGGCCGCATCAACGCCCTTGGGCATGACCTCAGTGCCATGAGCGAAGATCAACTTGCCCGCTTTCGACGTCAGCACATGGGTGTTGTGTTCCAATCCTTCCACCTGATTCCCAATATGACAGCACTGGAAAATGTGGCAACGCCACTGGAACTTGCCGGTGACAAACAGGCATTCCAGCGCGCCCGCCACGAATTGGAAGTCGTTGGCCTGTCGCACCGCATGGGGCATTACCCGTCTGAACTGTCTGGCGGCGAACAGCAGCGCGTTGCCCTCGCGCGCGCGCTGGTGACCCGCCCCGACATTCTGCTGGCGGACGAACCCACTGGCAACCTTGACGGTGCCACCGGTGCCGCCATCGTCGATCTGTTGTTCAATCTCAGCGCCAAACACGGGGCCACGCTGATCTTGGTCACCCATGCGACAGAGCTTGCCGAACGCTGCGATCGAACCATCCACTTGCGCGACGGACGCCTTGAGACCCAGCCAAGCGAGACAGCGGCGTGAGCTGGAAAATCTCTGCCAAATTCGCACGCCGGGAGCTGCGTGGCGGCATCACTGGGTTTAGAATTCTACTTGCCTGCCTTACGCTCGGGGTCGCCGCAATCACGGCCGTTAGCACCATAAAAATCTCTATCGAGACTGGTCTTACCGAACAGGGCGCAACCCTACTTGGAGGCCAAGCAGAGGCTGAGTTTACCTACCGATTTGCCACCGCCGAAGAACGGGATTGGCTGGTAGGTAACGCGCTGGCGATATCCGAAGTAACAGATTTTCGGTCCATGGCGCATGTGCATGGGCCCGACGGACCCGAACAAGCGCTTACGCAGGTGAAATCCGTGGATGACGCCTACCCGCTGACCGGCAGTGTGACACTGTCAAACGACGTTGCACTGAAGGTTGCTCTGGGAGATCAAGACGGAACACCTGGTGCTGTGATGCAAAGGGTGCTCGCCGAGCGGCTGGGTCTGGACGTCGGCGACCGTTTTCGCCTCGGTCAACAAGACTTTGTGCTCTCAGCGCTACTCAAAGCTGAACCAGACCGCGCCAGCGACGGCTATGGTATGGGACCTCGAACACTGGTGCATACAAACGCGCTTAAAGCAGCGGGCCTGTTATCACCGGGGACCGTATTTTCGACTAAATACCGCCTGCTTTTAGCACCGGACAAAGACCTCGAGCAACTTAAGACTGCGGCAGAAGACCGGTTTTCCAACAGCGGTATGCGCTGGCGGGATGCCCGCAATGGAGCGCCGGGGATCGCCCGCTTTATCGATCGTCTCGGCGTCTTTCTGGTGCTGGTTGGACTTGCAGGTCTGGCGGTGGGCGGGGTCGGTGTATCAGCTGCAGTCAAAACCTATCTGGACAGCAAAATCAGTGTAATCGCAACATTGCGCACGCTGGGGGCAACGCGAGCAATTATTTTCCAGACCTATTTCTTGCAAATCGGGGCTCTGTCCGGCGTCGGCATCGCCCTTGGCTTGTTGCTGGGCAGCGCCATACCGCTGGCTCTGGCACCGTGGATTAACGCACAACTGCCGATACCCGCCAGCTTTACTATCTATGCAAAGCCACTTTTTGAGGCCGCCGTCTATGGGTTTCTAACCGCCTTGATCTTTACCCTTTGGCCGCTGGCGCGGGTGGAGGATATTCGCGCAGCAACACTGTTTCGAGATCAAATTAGCCGGCACAAGACACTGCCGGCCCTGCGTTATCTCATGGCTATCGGTGGATTACTCACTGCTTTGCTGGCTTCTGCAGTGTGGTTCAACGACACAATCAAACTTACGCTGTGGATGGCGGCAGGCATCATCGGGGCGCTGTTTGCGCTTGCTGTTGCGGCCTTTGTGATGCAGCGCACGGCTAGACTGGCGTCGCGGGCAGTTCGCCAACCCGTCTGGCGCTGGGCGCTTGCCGCGCTCAGCAATCCCAGCAATGGCAGTGCCTCGGTGGTAATGTCACTCGGATTGGGCCTGTCTGTTCTTGCCGCGGTCGGGCAGATTGATGGCAATCTGCGCGGGGCAATCGCCCGGGACCTGCCGAAGGTCGCACCTTCATATTTTTTCGTGGATATCCAAAAGGACCAGATCAGCGACTTTGTTGCGCGCGTCTCTATCAATCCGCAGGTGACGCGTATGGACACCGCGCCGATGCTGCGTGGCATTATTACCCAGATCAACGGGGTCGACGCCAACGAAGTGGCCGGCGATCACTGGGTTATTCGCGGAGACCGTGGCCTGACGTTTGCCGCTACCCTGCCTGAGCGCACCACTCTGACCGCCGGCACATGGTGGGAGGCCGATTACAGCGGACCGCCACTTTTGAGCTTTGCCGCCGAGGAAGCCGCTGAAATCGGGCTTGAGCTGGGCGACAAGGTAACCCTGAACATTTTGGGACGTAATATCACCGCCGAAATCAAAAATTTCCGTGAAGTGGATTTTTCCAACGCGGGGATCGGCTTTGTCATGACGCTAAACCCAGCGGCAATTTCCGGCGCGCCCCATAGTTTCATCTCAACGCTTTATGCGTCAGAGACCGCAGAAGCAGGCATCCTACGCGACCTCGCAAGCCGCTTTCCCAACATCACCGCGATCCGGGTGCGCGATGCCATTGCCGAAGTCAGCAAATTGCTTGGCGCGATTGCCAGCGCCACCTCTTATGGGGCGGCCACCACAATCCTCACCGGATTTCTGGTGCTGATCGGCGCCGCCGCTGCCGGCGAACGGGCGCGCAGCTATGAGGCAGCCGTTTTGAAAACCATCGGAGCCACGCGGCGTCAAATTCTGCTGAGTTTTGCCCTCAGATCTGCACTTTTGGGCGCGGCAGCGGGTATAGTTGCGCTGGCAGTCGGCATCTTGGGGGGATGGGCCGTTAACCATTTCGTCATGGAGGCGAAATTCGCTGTTGTCTGGCCATCAGCGCTTGCCATTATCTTTGGTGGTTTGCTGGCAAATCTGTTGGCAGGGCTGGGCTTTGCCCTGAAATCACTGGCAAGCAGACCAGCGCAAACGCTGCGCAGCCGAGACTAGGCCATCATCGGACATTTATCTGACCAAAAAAAACAAGGAGCTTCTGTCTTGGCCTCCCTTCCACCAAGGCCAGTTTCGCGGTAAACCAAACACCGTAAGCGTCAAGCATTTTCGCCAGACCATCACCCAGACATACAGATGGATGACAGATAGGATGAGACTGTGAAGCGACGTGATTTTCTTTTGACCGCTGGCGCAATTGCAGGGACTGCGGGTCTTGGGGCGGCGGGCTTGGGTGCAACAGGCCTTGTCTCAGGTGTTGGGCCGCGTAAAGCGCCAATGCCCTATGATTTGATCGTGCAGAAAGCCCGCTATAGGTTCACAGACCAATCAACCCTCGGCATGGTCAGCCTGTTACCCCAGGCACCGCCTCCTGTACTTGTTGGCCATCAGGGCAAGCCAATGGTACTGAACGTCCGCAACACACTGCCCGACTACACCTCGATGCATTGGCATGGGGTGCGTATCGCAAACGCGATGGATGGCGTGCCGTATCTTACCCAGATGCCAATTGCCACCAACGAAACCTTTCCCTATGCCTTTACCCCTCCCGATGCCGGCACCTACTGGTATCATCCGCACTGTATGACAATGGACCAGATGGCGCATGGTCTGACCGGTGTTTTGGTGATTAAAGAAGCGAAAGATCCCGGATTTGACGCCGATCAAGCGATCAATCTGAAAGATTTTCGCCTCAATGAAGAAGGTGAATTTCTGCCGTCTTTTACCGGTCGCGGCGCGGCGCGGGCCGGCACTTTTGGCAACATTGTGACTGCAAACTGGCAAGAAAACCCGGTTTATGATCAACCCGCCGGTGCGCTGCTGCGTTTGCGGGTGGTCAATACAGACACCACCCGCATTCACAAACTCTATCTCACAACGACCGACGCACGGATCATTGCATGGGATGGCCATCCGGTACGCGACCCGATCGCCCTGCCAACCGCCTTGAAACCTGTGTTTGTCGGACCGGGACAACGGCTGGATTTCGCCCTGAGGATGCCTGACTCCGAAGGACAAAAAATCGATCTTATGGCATCACTGCCCGGCCAGCCCAAGGTCATGGCCAGCCTGCGTGCAATCGGATCAAACCTGAACCGCAATCTGAATGCGCTGTCTGCATTGTCGCCCAACCCCGTGGCCCATCCAGACCTAAGTGTGGCGCAAACCCACGAATTTGTCTTCGGCTGGTCACCGGACAGCATGATCGCAAACAACGGAGTTTGTGGGTCCATGGGCTATACGTTTTGGTCGATCAATCGCACCCCTTGGGCGGGCGATGCGGCCACTGGTATCGGACCACTGGCGCAGCTTGAACTGGGGAAAAGCTATATCTTTCGACTGCGCAACGAGTCGCCCCATGCCCACCCGATCCATCTGCACGGGCTGAGTTTTCTGCCGCTGCGCTCAAACAAGCGCAGGCTCAAGCGCAATTGGACCGATACGGCACTGTTACTAAGGGGAGAGACCGTCGACGTTGCGCTGGTCGCCGACAACCCCGGCGATTGGGCCTTTCACTGCCACGTCATCGAGCATCAAAAAACCGGATTGGCGGGCTATCTAAGGGTCAGCTGACTCACCCCCGCCGCTGCAGCAAAGCGCTTTGGAGCCAAAGTCCATATTTAAATATGGGGCTACGAAATCTCATCCCAGCGATTTTGTTGGGACCAAAGCGTTCGTAGCGTTTTGCTTTGTCCAACAAATGCCGCCTCTAAAAGTTGACAGCCATAAATCCGGTCGGTGCGAAAGTGCCGAAACGCTGCGCGCAAATCACACCACCCGACGAGTAAAATGCATTCGATACAATAGACTATTACGATGGGCCGAACCACGCGAACAGTCTCAACCTGCTGCGCATCCCGGTATGTCAGACGCAACTTACGTTCCTCACGAATGGCGGTCCGCAACGCTGCAATTGACACACACCCCTGTGCGGGATCATCAAGCGCGATCCCCCAAGGCGCAACCTGCAACCAATCGATAGGGTCATTTAGATCCGTAATTTTCTGACGAACCCGCAGGGCTGCGCGCTGAAGTGCGCTATCGCCAGTGCGTGCCAGCATCAACAAGCCAACGCGCAGGGCCTCAACTTCTTCAGCGTCAAAGTTCACTGGCGGCAGATCGTAGCTGGCGCGCAGAATATACCCCACGCCCGCCGCACCTTCGACCGGCGTCCGCATCGCCTGCAAAGCGGCGATGTCGCGGTAGATGGTTCTGACAGACACTTCAAGCGTTTCCGCCAAACGCGCAGCGCTGACCGGGCGATCGGCAGCGCGCAAAATCTGGATCAGTTCGAACAACTGGGTCGAGCGGCCCATGCCTTCCCCCTCCTGCAGGTTTATCAATATTCTGCTGACACCCTAGCAAAGGTTCCTGACACCCGATGTCAGCAGTCTGTGGCAAATTTATGTCCTCAAAGGCGCATTCATGCGTGATCGTGACCACGCAGATCTGATGGTATTTCAATTGGGCCACTGGACCCAAACCAAGGGCCATCAATTCAAGGCTGCACGGGGTAGGTAAGATTGCGCCAACCCCAATTGCGCTTGATCAATTTGGCATGAAATAGCTTGGGGAACGCCAGCGCCACGACAGTTACAAAATGCACACTTCAATAGCTGCTTTCTTTATGCGCCGCTGCGAGAAGAAGGCCACAGTGAAAGGCATGTGCTTTAGCTTGGCTCAGCCCTCACCCCAATTGGCCCAGCTTTCAGGAAACGGGTGCCCTAAGGCGCGCCAATATAGAATTAGGTGCCCATGATGCAGCGTTTCGTGAGCCAATAAACGACACAGATGTATGCAAGGGCTCACGTCTTCACCAAACCAACTTACCACTTGACCAGACCCTAAACCGGCAAATGTAGTGATGTGATATTTTTCAAGCTTTTCAAAATAGCTTTTGAGATATTTTGCTGAGGCCTTTCCCGCATATGAACCATCTGCAGGATCAAAGTTGACCTGCCCAGTTTTTAGCGCTGACAGATAATTTTCGTGTACGCGACCCATATGGCGAAATTGTTTCCATAACGGTCCACAGTGGGAATTGAGTGCAAAATCCAAGTCACCTTGTGAGCACGCATCTAACAGATCAACCGTAAGCTGCCGCGTGAATGTCCAGTCTTTCTGAAGCGCATCCATCAGTGCTGACTCCTAAGTAATACCAGTTTTTGCCCAGTTTTGGTTTCGGGTTCGATCAGCCGTTGGCCTTGAGACCGAGCATTCACTGATGAAATGCGCACCTATTGCACCCATGCTGCAGAGGGGTCTGACAGACATTTCAAGCGTGCCTGCCAAAGGCGTGGCGTTCACCCTGCGGTTGGCAGCGCGCAAAATCTGCATCCATTCCAACAACCAGATCTCGCGGCCCATGCCTTCCCCCGCGCGGGTTTACCAAAACTCTGCTGAAAACCTCACAAAGGCTCCTGACACCCACTGTCAGCAATTTGTGGCTATTTTATGCCCTGAAAGGAGCGTCCAATGGGTTATTATGACCATGCCAGTATGATGAAATTGCAACTGGGCCATTGGCACCCAAATCACGGGAGCCCAAACCAAAGACATTCACGCCAAGGCGTCACGTTGCATCAGGCCAGCTTAAATCGAGCCCGTCTACTGACAGCGCCCGCCCAGAGGACGGCAGGTTATGGGGTGTGGACGCGGATCAGACAGCGCATTTTAAGCTTCAAAACAGAACAATAAGCTGATCCTTCAGGAAAGATTGGGTCGCTGAAAATAACTTGCAAACAGGACCAGCAAAAAAATTGCTTTTCATATTCCACTCTCCAAAAATAATCTGTGGCAATCGCGGCTGGGATCATTGCCTTACAAATCAGTCTTAGGCCTCGCAGGACCACCTCTCTCCGCCCTGTGCGACCCTCAAAATCCTATCTTTCACCCACGCTTGCCTGTATAATACAGGCCAACTGTGCACCAATGCCCAAAATCCTGAAATCTCTTTGTGATGGGCAGACTTTGCAAAATACACGCACCATCCATTCGGAGACCCCAATGCTCCTCAGTGACGCCGATACAACCCTGATCCTTGAGACCGTTCGCGACGCCGCAAGGCGTGAAATCATGCCGCGGTTTCGGGCGCTGTCCGAGGCCGATATCAATACGAAATCAGCCCCTGACGATCTGGTGACAGCTGCAGATCTGGCCGCCGAAGCCCTGATCACCGCACAGCTTGGACGGGCTTTTCCCGACGCGCTTATCCTTGGCGAAGAGGCGGTCGCAGCCGACCCCAATCTGCGCGACCAACTGGCAGATGCCGAGATGGCGATTATCATTGATCCGGTCGACGGTACGTGGAATTACGCCCGCGGTCTGGCGCTGTTTGGGGTGATTTTAGCGGTGACCCGCTATGGAATTCCGGTCTATGGGTTGCTTTACGATCCGGTGATAGACGACTGGATCGTCTCGCAGGAACACGCTGTCACCTGTTATACCAATGC
>Ga0066605_10003010_pt1 | contig 10444 bp, 10 predicted proteins | sample SaaInlLV_DNA_10m_FD_60385 | JGI IMG/M metagenome (GOLD analysis project Ga0066605, IMG submission 60385) | Marine microbial communities from expanding oxygen minimum zones in the Saanich Inlet - SI075_LV_DNA_10m | ecosystem: Environmental > Aquatic > Marine > Unclassified | place: British... | reverse complement strand
AATCGTCAAATATTTGAGACACTGGAGCAATCGCTCAATGAATTCATCAATTCACGCACCTGGACGCAGCGAGACTTTTTACCACAAGAACGAATCAAGTGTAGTTTTGTTTTAACCCTCACTTCCTACAGCGACAACCGCTTTGAAGGTAATTTACAAATCCAATCTCAACGCCCCATTTTTGATAGTAACTACGACAGTCCGCTCTTTAACTATCTTGACAACGACATTTCTTTCACTTACCAAGAATACCAACCCTTGGTTTATAATCCAGCTATTTTTCAATCGAATTTAGTTTCAATGCTGAGTTTTTATATTCATATTATCTTGGGTCTTGATGCGGCTAGTTTTGAGAAAAATGGAGGAGCAAACTATTTTGATTTGGCACAGAAAATTGCCAATCTTGCCCAACAATCCAAACTTATCGGTTGGAACCAAAACGACGGAATTCGAAATCGATTTTGGTTGATTGATTCCTTGCGATCCAACACTTTTCGGGAATACCGCCAAGCCTTATATCAGTATCATCGTGAGGGAATGGATCAGATGGTATCCGATCCAATGAAAGCCAAAGAATCATTAGTTTCCTCGATAGAAACGCTCTACAAACTTTACTCAAGACGCCCAAATGCTTTTCTATTACAGGTTTTTTTTGATGCCAAAGCGGGAGAGTTGGTAGATGTATTCACGGGTGGTCCTAGAGTGGGAATCAACAACATGATTGGTCAGCTCCGAAGGATGGCTCCTTTTTTTAACCCGCAGTGGAAAGAAATCAAATTCTAATTGTTTGATTTTGCTCCTTCTCTCTGCTATCTTTGATAAAATTTAATTCGTTTGTTAACAGCTCTTTCCATTGATAATTATGCCTTGATTGAACACCTTGATGTGTCTTTCGACACGGGTATGACCACTATCACTGGAGAGACGGGGGCTGGAAAGTCAATTTTATTGGGCGCTTTATCATTAGTACTTGGAAAACGTGCCGATCGTTCTGCACTTAAGGACAGTGCCAAAAAGTGCATTATTGAAGCACATTTCGACATTGCTTCCTATGGTTTGCAATCTTTTTTTGAACAAGAAGCATTAGACTATTCCAACGAAACGATCATTCGAAGAGAAATCATTCCTTCTGGAAAATCACGTGCTTTTGTGAACGACAGCCCTGTAAACTTGGACGTCCTTGAACAGCTAGCTAATTTTTTAATAGATATTCATTCCCAGCATCAAACCCTAAAGCTGACCAAAACAGAATATCAATTTCAAGTGTTAGATGCATTGGCGGGCAATCAATCCCTGTTGGAAAAATACCAAGAGACATTCACGCGCTACAAGCAAGGAAATAAAGAATTGGATCTGCTCCGCTTAGCTGCTTCACAAGCCCAGAAAGACCGGGATTACAATCAATTCCTATACGATGAATTGATTGCAGCAGATCTACAAACCGACATGCTGGCTCCATTAGAAGCTAAAGTTGAGGAGTTGGCAAGTGTTCATGACATACAACAGAGTTTGGCTGCAGGAATCCAAATTATTGAAGCAGAGGAAATAGGTCTGCTGCATCTATTGGGCCAACTACGTCTGGAATTAAAAACAGCCGTTCAAAAATCCGCCGATTTAGAGGGACTCCCCCTGCGTTTGGAAAATCTGCATGCGGAACTGACCGATATTCATTCGGATTTACAAATGAAATCCGGAGGCTTGGAAAGCGATCCAGAGGCATTGGCTTTAGCTGAAAACCAGTTGCAAAACATCTATACACTCCTAAAAAAACACCAAGCAGCAAGTATTCTTGAATTGATACAAAAAAGAGATTTTTTGGAGACTCAGCTGGAGAATACAGAGCAACAGCAAGAACGCATTGCAAAATTGGAGCAAAGAACTACGGAAGATGAAGAGCAACTTACAAAATTGGCCGTGGAGCTACGAGAGCAACGTCATGAGGCGATTCCAGACTTGATTTCAAAAATGGAAAACCTCATTGCTAAGATGGGAATGCAGAATGCACGTTTTCAAATCGAATTGATCCCTTCGGACACCTTTTTATCACAGGGACAAGATCAAATGGAATTTCTTTTTTCCGCCAATATGGGGGGTAAGTTTGGCTTGTTGAAAAATGTTGCTTCTGGGGGTGAACTGTCTCGAATCATGTTGGCAATTAAGGCTTTGTTGTCAAAATATAAAAAACTCCCCTCCATTATTTTTGATGAAATTGACACAGGAGTCTCAGGTGCCATTTCAGACGAAATCGCACGTATCATGACACAAATGGCAAGCTATATGCAGGTGTTTACGATCACACACCTTCCGCAAGTAGCAGCCAAAGGGAGTCAGCATTTTAAAGTCTATAAAACCATTTATAACGAGGGCACACAAACCCAGATCAAAGAATTGAACAAAGAAGAGCGTATTGCCGAAATAGCCAAAATGGTGTCTGGAAAAGAGTTGACACCTACAGCACTGGAACACGCTAAGGAATTATTAAACTGAGAAAATTTAACAAATGAATCACGCAATATTAAAAGGAAAAAAAGGAATTATTTTTGGAGCTTTGGATCAGGAGTCCATCGCATGGAAAACAGCTGAGGCTGTTCACGCTGCTGGAGGACAGATCGTATTGACCAATGCACCTGTTGCCATGCGAATGGGAACCATTAATACCCTTGGTGAAAAAACCAACGCTCCTGTCATCCCGGCAGATGCTACCAAAATAGAAGATTTAGAAAATTTGATTGATGAAGCTCAAAACCATTTGGGAGGAAAGTTGGATTTTGTGTTGCACTCCATTGGAATGTCCGTGAATGTTCGAAAGGGGAAGCACTACACCGACCTTAATCACGACTGGATGACCAAGGGATGGGACGTATCGGCAGTTTCTTTTCACAAACTTATGCAGGTTCTATACAAGAAAGACGCGATGAATGAATGGGGGAGCATTCTTGCTCTTTCTTACATTGCTGCACAGCGTACTTTCCCAAACTACAATGATATGGCTGATAACAAAGCTTATCTAGAATCTATTGCGCGTAGTTTTGGTTACTTCTTCGGAAAAGACAAAAAAGTACGGGTAAATACTATTTCCCAATCGCCAACATTGACCACTGCTGGAAAAGGAGTTGAAGGTTTGGATGGATTTTTGACCTATGCCGAGAAAACGGCTCCTCTAGGAAACGCTTCTGCGGAAGATTGTGCTAATTACACCGTGATGATGTTCTCCGATTACAGCCGAAAAGTCACCCTTCAAAATCTATTTCACGATGGTGGTTTTTCCAATGTAGGAGTCAGTCAAGAAGTGATAGATGCGTTGACGGACGCTTCCTAAACGAACAAGATGTCCGGACAATTCAATCAATTTAAGCAGTGGGCCAATCGATGGCTTCCGGACAAAAGTAAGGCTCAGTTTTTTTTAATTTTTGTAGTCATATCAGTCGTGTTTTGGGTGTTAACTCGTTTTTCAAATGTTTACATTGCGAGTGTTGACTTTGATGTCGAATTTGAAAACATACCCAAAGAAATCACCATTTCAAACGCTCCCACAGAAATAGTGGCCAGCGTCGAAGCGAGTGGCTTTCAATTGTTATTATATCAGATTTTTGGAAAAACACTAAAAGTGAACCTTCAAAATGCACAATTGGAGGATCGCTCGGGGCGTATAAATCTATTGATTCAACAAGCCTATCTCAGCAGTCAATTGTTCGAAAATAGCCGAATTACGCTTTTGAAAGCCTCCAACTTGTTCTTTGACTTGGAACGGTTGGAGAAAAAAACAGTCCCTGTGTTGCTAGTGTCTGAAATCAGCTTTAAGACTGGATTTAATTTTTCTCAGGCTCCCATAGTTGAGCCAGACAGTATTGAAATTATGGGCGCGGGGTCCGAGATAGGCAAGATTGATGTAATACCAACTGGGATCCTAGTCAAAAGCGAATTGAATCGTGATTTTTCGGAAACTCTAGCCTTGCAGTTCCCAGAAGGTGTTCAGGAATCCTCCCATCAGCTGGTCATCGTTCGAGCGAAAACCGCTAAATTCACAGAAATGACTTACGACATACCCATACAGATGAAGAAACTCCCTAAGAATAAGAGGATTCGTTTGTTTCCGCCTACGGTTAAAATTCGTGGTTTGGTGCCTTTGCGTTTGGTGGATTCTATTTCCCCCACGGACTTTGAAATGACAGTAAACTTCAATGATTCCAAAGCAGTTCAGCAAAAAACACTTTCTGTAACGATGGCCCGACAATCCCCTCACATGCGATCCATTCGTTGGTCTCCTCATTCTGTAAATTATCTTATTCGACAATGAAAATCGTTGGACTTACTGGAGGCATTGGCAGTGGTAAATCCAAAGCCCTTACTTTTTTTAAAAACAAAGGCATTCCTTGTTATCAAGCCGACCTTGCAGGACATAAGGTTTTGAACGAAAACCCTGAAGTAAAAGCAAAAGTAAAAGCCTATTTTGGCTCAGAAATATACACCTCAAAAGGCTTGGATCGAAAAGCCCTGGGAAAACAAGTCTTTAACAATCAAGAAGCGTTGCAATTTCTAAATGGAATTGTTCATCCGGCTGTTCGTCTTGATTTTCAAAACTTTATTGAAGAGCAGCAAGCTCCATTCATCGTTAGTGAAGTTGCCATTTTATTTGAAAATGGAGGGGAGAAGCGGTATGATAAAATTATTTTGCTAACAGCCCCTGAAGCCCTTCGCATAGAGCGGGTAATGGCGCGCGATGGCGTTTCCGAAACGGAGGTTCGGCAGCGTATGCAAAACCAATGGACCGATGCTCAAAAAATTCCATTGGCAGATTATGTTATTGACAACACTGATTGGACGACCACCGAAAACGAATTAGAGCGGGTTTATAAGGAGTTGCTTCAATAAAGCATTAGCAACACTTAACAATCCCTTATGAAAATTAGTAGTAAATTTTACAGAATTTTGTAATTCTATAACATAGATACTTTTGAAAAAAAATAAATTCTTTGTTTTAGTCTCCTTAATGATCACTTCCATCTTTGGAATTATTGGGGTACAGGCTTTTTGGATTTCTACTTCTTGGGAGAACAAGGAGGAAGAATTTTCCTTGGCTGTGAATCAAACCCTTAAATCGGTGGCCCGAGAGATTCAGAATCGAGAGTTGTCTGACTATATCAGTGCCTATCAAAAACTTATTGATTCTGTTGGAAAACCTACGGAGTCTAACTTTACGGATGTCTTTCTGTTTTTAGATGAAGATCGTCCCAACAACCTCTCCACATTTTTCGCTTTTGGAATTCTCGAGGAGGACTATAACATTGATGGGAGCTATTTTGATCCTGTATTGGGGCAGCGCGATTCGGTAACCAACCTCAAGGACTACAAGAGCGTCCGAACGACTACAATACTCAAAAACGAAGTTTTTAATCGCGAAAATCGATTGGCGAGTTCCATCCAAAAACTAAAGCGTATTGACCGACTCAATAGCTATGATGAAGCCAAGTATCGTGATGCCTATATGGATTATGCCAATACCTTGCCAATTCATCGACGGGTAAGCAATCAAGAAGTAACCATGCTTTTGGATTTGGAACTCAAAGAACGCGACATACAAATCCCCTATCAATTTGGCGTGTATAACGATGGCTTGGGGACCAAAATAAAATCGACCAACTATCAGGAAATACAACAGGGAGTTGCCTATAGTGCTCCTGTTTTTTTGGATCAACAAGGCAATAGCCCCTATGAATTACGCGTGAGTTTCCCTACGCGTGATAAATATGTAACTTCTTCCATTATGGGGGTTGCAAGCTTGTCTTTGATTTTGACTGTTTTTATTATTCTGGTGTCCACCAGTGCACTTTATCAGATCATTCAGCAGAAAAAAATCTCTGAAATAAAAACGGATTTCATCAATAATATGTCACATGAATTCAAAACACCTATTGCGACAATCAATTTGGCATTGGATGCCATTGCTAATCCAAAGACGATAGACACCCCCACCAAAATTCTTCAATACACGAATATGATCCGGGAGGAGAACACACGTATGCTGACACAAGTAGAGAATGTGCTCAAAATCTCCCAGTTGGAAAGAGGCACCACTTTGCTGGATTGGGAAGTTATAGACTTACACGAACTCCTCGCAGAGGCAGTAAACCACGTCAGCCTTATTGTAACCAATAAGGAAGGTTACATAAAAACCCATTTGGATGCTACAGCACCCATTTTTGAGGGTGATTTTAACCACTTCACCAATCTTGTGGTTAACATTTTAGACAATGCCATCAAATATACAGAGGGGCCCCCTAAAATTGATGTTTATTCAGAACACAACGAAAAAGAAGCTACCCTTACGATTCAAGATCAAGGCATCGGTATGGATTCAGCAACCCAACGGATGGTTTTTGAAAAATTCTATCGTCAAGAGGGGGGTAATATCCACAATATCAAAGGACATGGATTGGGCCTTTCCTACGTCAAAAAAATCGTTGAACTCCATCGCTGTAAAATTCAAGTTGAAAGTAAAAAAGGCGTGGGGTCAAAATTCATTATTACAATCCCTTTAAAACCCCAACACCAAAATGCTAGCTAATTATGAATAATAAGAAAATACTGGTTGTAGAAGACGACCCAAACTTCGGAAGCATTCTAAAAGATTACTTGACTCTAAACGAATACGATATCGTATTGGCTAAGAATGGAATCGAAGGTTATGAGAAGTTTAAAAAAGAAAATTTTGATTTGTGTATTCTCGATGTGATGATGCCGTATAAAGACGGTTTTACGCTTGCCAAAGAAATCCGAGAAAAAAACGACTCCGTTCCTATATTATTTTTAACAGCCAAGAACCTGAAAGAGGATGTCTTGAAAGGTTTTAAGCTTGGTGGGGACGACTATATCACCAAGCCGTTTGATTCTGATGTTTTGCTGGCAAAAATCAAGGTGTTCCTCAACCGTAATCAAAAACCCATAAGTACCGAATCCGCTGAATTTTTATTTACTATCGGACGGTTTGCCTTTAACTCTAAGTTGCGAACCCTTTCCTTTTCCGGTGGTGAACCGATCAAGTTGTCTCCTAAAGAAAGTCAATTGTTACGGCTTTTAGCACTGCATATCAATGACTTGCTGCCAAGAGATGTTGCGTTGAACAAAATCTGGAGGGATGACAATTATTTCACCTCTCGAAGTATGGATGTGTATATTGCCAAATTGCGGAAGTATCTGAAAGAAGACAGTCAAGTGGAAATTTTGAACATTCATGGCGAAGGATTTCGCTTAGTTACTTCTGAATCTCAGGGCTAAAGACGGGGGTGAAATTGCTCCATTACTTTTCGTAAGTACCGGGTGTCAATATGGGTGTAGATTTCCGTTGTTGTGATGCTTTCATGCCCTAACAGTAATTGAATGGTTCTTAAATCAGCTCCATTTTCTAGGAGATGTGTTGCAAAAGAATGGCGAAATGTGTGTGGACTCACGGTTTTTTGAATGCCTGCAATTTCGGCTGTTTGTTTGACAATAATGAAGATCATATTTCGTGTCAGGGCCTTTCCCCGACGATTGAGAAAAACAAAATTTTCGTAGCCTTTTTGGATAGGTTGCTGCTTTTGAAACTCATCCAAGTAAATATTGATCTGCTGTAGGGCATAATCTCCCAAAGGAACCAGTCGCTGTTTGTTTCCTTTACCGGTCACCCGAAGGAGTTTTTCTTTTTTGTAAATATCGGATTTCTGAAGATTGATAAGCTCACTCACGCGCAAACCACTACCATAGAGTGTTTCGAGTAATGCTTTATTGCGGTGCCCTTCCTTTTTACTCAAATCTACCGCATCCAAAATTAATTCCACCTCTTGAATGCTCAAAGTATCGGGAAGCTTTCGTCCAATTTTGGGAGCCTCCAACCACTGGGTGGGAAGGTCCTCTCGGTATTTTTCAAAAATCAAATATTTAAAAAAGCTTTTGAGACCCGAAATTCTTCGACTTTGAGAATAAGCGCTTTTTTCTTTGGCCTCCTCATAAATAAACTGCTGAATTTCCTCTGCTTGAATAGTGATGGGAGAAACAGCCTGCTGTCGATGCTCTAAAAAACGCATTAAAGCCTGCACATCCAGTTGGTAGTTGGTGATGGTATTGTCCGACAATCCCCTTTCAATACTCAGATAATGTCCGAAATCTTCAAGTGCTTTTTTCCACTCCATAATGAATTCTATGATGCTTCTTTTGGCAAGGCGTTCAAAGTACTTAAAAAGATACGTATTTTTGAAAAAAAGAACATGAATCTAGCCATAGTCAACGGTCCCAATTTAAATCTGTTGGGGACGCGGGAACCTGGAATTTACGGAGCAGAAACTTTTGAAGCTTATTATGAAAAGCTTCAAGAACAATACCCGCAAGTTCATTTTAGCTATTTCCAATCCAATGTTGAGGGAGCGTTGATTGACGCCTTACAAGACTTTGGTTTTCGCACCGATGGGATTCTTTTAAATGCCGCGGCCTATACACATACTTCTGTGGGACTTGGTGACTGCATCAAGGCGATTGACGCACCTGTTTTGGAAATACATATTTCCAATACGTTTGCTCGTGAAGATTTTCGCCATACGTCATATATTACCCCCGTTGCCAAGGGATTGATTGTCGGTTTTGGACTGGACAGTTATCGCTTGGGAGTAGAGAGTTTTTTAGCTGGGAAATAGCCTTATTTTCGAATGATTTTCATAAAACGATAAGAAGCGTACAGCCCAATCAAGGAAAAAGTAGCCAAAAACAAAAAAAGTTGTTGGTGTCCCCAGATACCTGGCGAGCCATCCAAGAAAAATCCCATTATAGGTCCAACAAAGATATCGGGGGTATATCCTACCAAGGAAATTAATCCCACTGCTGTTCCCGTAATCGCAAAAGGAATTTTGCCCTCTTCCATGGTTGCAAAATAGACAGCACGAAGGGCATAGGTGCCGAGAGCGGTTATCACTAAGGTTAGAATAAACAGCCCTATAGCTGGTTCGACCACCCAACCTGTAGCAAACAAAAGAGCTCCTAGCAGCATGCAAGCAAAGGCATAACACAAGACCAACGCATTACTGGTTCGGTCAGCAAAAAAGCCAACAAGCACACAGATAAACGGTCGTAGATACATTTGATAGCTGCCAACTTTGGCAGCATCTACTTCGTCAAACAACATGATTTCAGAAGCGTATAGGGAAAACACATCCGTGACCTTATACCCTATGGAGGCTGACAAAACGATGAGCATCAAATAGCGAACGCTAGAATTAGAAAAAGCTTTTTTGATATCCGTCCAAGAGCCTAACCCTTTGGTATCGCCAACGGTTTCCTGTTTGGGGTCTTGAAAAAACAACCAAAGCAACAGTCCAATACCAGCACAAAAAAAAGAGGCAGCCAGAATTACCCATCGAAAGGCTTCTTGTCATTCACCTAGGGATATTGTCCCAATTTCAGAAGGAATCACCCAGGCAAATATAAGTACACCAAGAGTACCCAAACTGGCTGCAAAAAAGCCTCGTCCTCCTTCTAAAAAGCCAAAAGCCTTCCCTTGATGCGCTTGACCGCCCCAAGCACGAGTAGCTTTTATCATGGCTGACCAAAACAGGAAAATCGAGGTAAATCCCCAATAGGCATATAATAGCCGCAGCGCTTCAAAGCTTGGAAGGGTGTACATATAAAAACCCCCAAGGGCAGTTAAAAACAGAGCCAAAGCCATGAGTTTTCGTGGTGGAAAGTGGTCGGCTACAGTACCCCCTAAAAAATAACAGATCAGCGCTACTATCCCATAGAGCGAGTAGCAACTTCCCAATTGAGTATTGCTAAGTTCAAATACTGCAAGGAAGGTGGGACGAAATACACGTGCCAGCACAAAGGGTAATAAAAAAATGGCCTCTCCTGATAGAATGAGGAGGAGGATCCGTAAAGGATTTTGCATACCCCCCAAGATAAAGGCTTTTAGACACAAAAAAACAGCCCTAAGGCTGTTTTATTTATTGACGAGTAGAGTTCTACAAATGAATGACCTCATCATAGGCGTCAGCTACAGCCTCCATAACCGCTTCACTCATTGTCGGGTGCGGGTGAACAGCCTTTAGAATTTCGTGTCCTGTGGTCTCAAGTTTTCGTCCTACTACGGCCTCAGCAATCATATCGGTTACACCTGCGCCAATCATGTGGCAGCCGAGCCATTCTCCGTATTTGGCATCAAAGATTACTTTCACAAACCCATCAGAGGTGCCAGAAGCTTGTGCTTTACCAGAAGCAGAGAAAGGAAACTTTCCAATTTTGATATCAAGACCTTTGTCAAGAGCTTGTTTTTCGGTGAGTCCAACGGAAGCAATTTCAGGCGAGCAATAGGTACACCCAGGAATATTACCGTAATCAAGAGGCTCAACATGCATGCCTGCTATTTTCTCTACACAGAGAATGCCTTCGGCTGAGGCTACGTGAGCCAATGCAGGACCCGCAG
>Ga0066605_10002995_pt1 | contig 10477 bp, 8 predicted proteins | sample SaaInlLV_DNA_10m_FD_60385 | JGI IMG/M metagenome (GOLD analysis project Ga0066605, IMG submission 60385) | Marine microbial communities from expanding oxygen minimum zones in the Saanich Inlet - SI075_LV_DNA_10m | ecosystem: Environmental > Aquatic > Marine > Unclassified | place: British... | reverse complement strand
TGAGGGCCAAGACATTCTATCTCCCAATGTGGACCTGACGGCTTTGCGACGGGATGTCGGAATGGTTTTTCAGAAATCTAACCCTTTCCCTAAATCTATCTACGAAAACGTGGCTTATGGTCCTAGAATTCATGGGCAGAAGGATCGGGAGGTTTTGGATGACATTGTGGAGAACAGTCTGAAGGGAGCCGCTCTTTGGGATGAAGTCAAGGATCGGTTGAAGACAAGTGCTCTCGACCTATCGGGGGGGCAGCAGCAGAGGCTTTGTATTGCAAGAGCATTAGCGGTGAACCCGAAAATTCTGTTAATGGATGAACCAGCGTCTGCTCTGGACCCAAGATCGACGACAAAGATTGAAGACCTGATTGCCGAACTCAAGGAAAACTACTGTATTGTCATTGTTACTCACAATATGCAGCAGGCCTCACGAGTATCTGATCGGACGGCTTTCTTTTTTGAAGGTGAGATTGTGGAGTTCGACGATACGGAGACGATCTTCACGAATCCGAATAAAGAACATACAGAAAACTACATTACAGGGAGATTTGGCTGATGACCCAGCACTTTCAGAACGAACTGCAGGGACTGAAGGAAGATCTCTCAAGGCTAGCCACTCGGGTGGAGGAGAATCTGCATCGGGCCATCCGAGCGATGAAGGAGCGGTCGCCAGAACTGGCCAAGGAAGCTCTTAAGGCTGATCGTGAAGTTGACCGTATGGAGATGCTTCTGGAAGAAGAGGTGCTAAAGGTTTTGGCTCTCCACCAGCCGGTAGCAACCGACCTTCGGTATGTGATCACTGTCTTGAAATTAAATAATGAGTTGGAGCGAATTGGAGACCTGACAGGAAATGTGGCAGAGAGGGCGCTTTCGATCCTTGAGGGGGAGAGCTTTGAATTCGAACATGATTTCGAGACCCAAAGTCGTTTAGTCTGCCAGATGGTGAGGAAGAGTCTCGATGCCATTTTTCAAATGAATCGAGAGGGTGCCATCGAAGTTTTCCAACTCGATGATGAAGTGGACAACATTCATCGAAATATGTACGATCTCGTGCGTAAAAGGTTGGTTGATGATCCACGCCAGGTTGCTTTTTTACTGAACAATCTTTCCATCTCAAAGCACTTGGAAAGAATTGCTGATCATGCTGAAAATATGGCTTCAGACATTCTTTACATGTTCGATGGAGAAATCATCCGGCATGAACGAAAAAACGAACTGAGTCAAAAGAGCGAATCATGACAGATAAGGATCTTCAGCGTAAAAAGCTGAGGAACGATTTTATCGCCAAGTGGGTGATCACTTGTATTGGTGTAGCGACGATCTTTTCGGTCCTCGCCATCGTTCTCGTTGTCTTCATTGAGATCATTCCCCTCTTCTCCGGGAGTGATCTGAAGATTCGGTCTGAGATCAACACTGAGAAGCCAGTGCTTCTCAGCTCTCAGGGGCCTTGGCTTGAAATGGCCTGGAGTTTAGATCAGTCAGGAGAGGTTTCTGTCCACGATCTAGATAAAGCAAAGATTGTCGAGAGCTTTCCGCTTCGCCCTGAGGTGTCAGCCACCATTATTGGAATTCATACGGGTTTTGATAATGTCTCAACACTCACCTGGAGTGACAAAATTGTTACGAGAGTGGATCTAGGTTTTAAGCCTATTTTTGATCAAGAGAGCCGTCGGAGCATCAAGTTAAAAAGTAATACTCCCACAACACATACATATAAGTCATCTATGGCCTTGGTTCATTCCTTCAGTCGGCTCAATGAAGAAGGGGCAGTTCTTTTTGTGGGCCTGACGTCGAATGGGAAAATAGTTGGGCAAAAAATCGTTCAGGAAGAGGACTTCTTGGGAAATATTAACGAAGAGGTGAGTGAACTCTCTTTTCCAATGAATAAGGTTTCCCATATCGGAGCCAATTCTTCAGGGACAACTGTTTTTGCCTTGACTGAGAAGGGCGAGTTGGCCTTTTGGGGGTTGTCATTTGGTCTGAAAAAGAAAGGCTCGCTTCAGTTGGATCTAGATGGCCGAAAGGTGACGGCCATGCGTTCATTGATCGGAACTGACGAGGTGGCAATCGGATTTAGCAGTGGAGAGGTGGAGGTGGTCGCTTTGGCGAGTCACGAGGGGGGAACTTTAGAGCCAACCCTCATTCATAGTTATGTGGTCAGTGAGTCCTCCATTCAGGAAATTCATCCTTCTCCTAGAGACCGAACCCTGTTCATAAAAACTTCTGCAGGAGAACTGGTCGCATGGTACTCTACAAATCAACGCACTCTATACGAAGAAATGGTTGATATGAGGGACTGGCATATGTCTGTTGCTCCACGTGGCAAAGGCGTCACGTTGTGGTCTGATGGTGGAAAACTCCAAGTTTCAGAATGGTATTCTCCTCATCCTGAAGGAGGCTGGCGAGCCTTCTTTCAGGAGATATGGTACACGGGATATCCTGAAGCAGACTATGTATGGCAATCCTCGTCAGGAAGTGACGATTTTGAGCCCAAGATCAGCCTGATCCCTCTCATCTTTGGCACCATCAAGGGAGCCTTTTACGCGATGATTTTCTCGGCTCCTCTCGCGGTATTGGCAGCTCTTTATACGAGTGTCTTTGCAGGGAAGAAGGTAAAGGGTGTGATCAAGCCAGTTGTTGAAATGATGTCGGCTGTTCCGTCGGTGGTCGTTGGATTTTTGGGTGCTCTATGGCTGGCGCCGATCATCGATGACCATCTCTTGTCTATTGCCATTGCGATCCCACTGACCTTGCTCATGCTGTTGGCATTGCCGCTCTTTTTTGGGAGAGGCTCAGGGAAGGATCCTCTTTTGAATCGACCTCAGCTTATTTTAATATTGGCCACAGTCGTGATCTTTGTGGCAGGCTACAGCTCATCTTTGATTGCGGAGGGTCTGGAATCACAAGGAGCCTTCGGAGGAAATTTTAGAACCTGGCTTTTGGAGGGAGTTTTAGCTGGTAACTATGACATGAGAAACTCCCTGCTCATTAGCATTACCCTTGGCTTTGCTGTTATTCCAATCATTTACTCCATCTCTGAAGACGCTCTTTCCAGTGTTCCTAAGGGACTGACATCTGCCTCCCTAGCATTGGGGGCAACACCTTGGCAGACGGCCTGGAACGTTGTGCTTCCAACGGCAAGCCCGGGTATTTTTGCTGCCATGACCCTTGGGTTGGGTCGGGCGGTAGGAGAGACCATGATTGTGCTGATGGCGACGGGCAACACTCCTATCATGGACGTTAATATTTTTGAGGGTTTCAGAGCTCTCTCAGCTAACATTGCAGTGGAAATGCCAGAGGCGCCAGCTGGTGGGACTCTTTACAGGACCCTCTTTTTGTCGGCCGCAGTTCTTCTCTTATTTACCTCAGTCCTCAACATGATCACTGAAATCGTGCGTCATCGTTTGGCCAAGAATTACTCCAAGCTCTAGAATGAAACTCGATCGTTTTTTTATTGCCATCACCGGGACGGCCCTAGCGGCGGTAACGCTGATGCTCTTGGCGTTGGTTTATGTGGTGGTGATCAATGGGACCAAAGCGTTTTGGCCTGGAGACCTGCATCTGTTCACTTTTCAGGACGGATCAAAGGTCATCGGTGAGATTCACGAAACCGAGGCGTCTCGAGCGAACCCCGGTAGCGAACGATTTCGTGTTAAGACTGGGAATCGCGACCTATATGGACTGGACTTTCGATGGATCGAATCAGCCGACATCAAGAGTTCTTCATTGGATGAGCATCTGACGGTCGTGGAAAGAATGGAGTATGGCCATTTTTTTGCCGATCGTGTTGATCGGGAGGACGACCTTCTGGTCATGCGGGATGCGCTTGGTCGAGAGAAAACGGTCGAGGTCGATCAAGTGGTGAGAGAGTACCAACCCAATGCACTCTCCGTATTTTCAAAACTGGGAATCTATGGTGAGAAAATTCTTGAACTCCTCATTGAGGAGCCAAGAGAAGCCAATACAGAGGGGGGGTTATATCCGGCTATATTTGGAACGATTCTCCTTATTTTCGTCATGAGCATCGTGTCGTTTCCTTTTGGAGTCATTGCGGCAATCTATATGCAAGAATATGCTAGGGATGGATGGTTGCTGAAGATTGTGCGAGTGGCAGTGAACAATCTGGCAGGAATTCCTTCTATTGTTTTTGGAATTTTTGGCCTAGGTTTTTTTGTTTATGGGATAGGTGGCAGTTTAGACCAGATTTTCTTTGGCGACAACCTTCCAACTCCGACCTTTGGTACTGGAGGTCTGTTGTGGGCTTCCCTCACTTTGGGGTTACTGACGGTTCCGGTGGTCATCGTGTCGACCGAAGAAGCCTTGAGCGTGATCCCTAAGGGAATTCGGGAAGGGGCATTGGCCTTGGGCTCCAGTAAGTTACAGACCCTAGTTCGGGTGGTGATTCCTATGGCTATGCCGGGGATGCTAACGGGTTTTATCCTCGCCATGACACGGGCCGCAGGTGAAGTGGCACCATTGATGATCACGGGCGTCGTGAAGTTGGCTCCAGAGCTCCCTTTGGATGGGAACTTTCCTTTTATTCATTTGGATAGAAAGTTCATGCACTTGGGTTTTCATATTTACGACGTTGGCTTTCAATCTCCCAATGTTGAGGCGGCCAAACCGATGGTTTATGTGACGACACTGCTCCTTTTGATTATCGTCATCTCTCTCACCAGTGGAGCGATCCTCTTGCGACGTCACATCAAGAACAAATTCACCACTTCCCATATTTAATCATGACGGAAGAGCAGAGAAAAACGATCCTCATTATCGAGGATGAAGTCGACATCCAGGAGATGCTCAGCTTCAATCTTAGAAATGAAGGCTTTCGAGTTCTATGTAGTACTTCTGGGGAAGAGGGTCTTCAGAAAGTCGAAGAAAGAAAACCCAACATTGTTTTGCTGGACTTGATGCTCCCGGGGATCAACGGTTTAGAAGTTTGTCGACGTATACGGAGGCAGCCCGAACTGGATTCTACCAAAGTGATCATGCTCACGGCTAAGAGTGAGGAGGTCGATGTGGTGAGTGGTTTGGAGTTGGGTGCAGACGACTATGTGACGAAACCCTTTAGCAACAGGATATTGTTAGCCAGAATTAATACGCTTCTGAGGAGAGACGGAGGGGGCACTCAGGCTCCGGAAGAGGAAGTTCTAGCGTTCAAAGGAATGCAGATTCATCCTGGTCGACATGAAGTCATGCTGGATAGCGAAGGAGTTGAATTGACTTCGAGTGAGTTTAAGGCGCTTCAGTTGATGGCTTCAAGGCCTGGTTGGGTGTTTTCTCGGTATCAGATCGTTGATGGTGTTCATGGCCCGGGTCATGTTGTTACGGGAAGAACCATTGATGTGATGATGGTCTCCCTGAGGAAGAAACTCCGAGATTATTCGTCTTGTATTGAGACGGTCAGGGGAGTGGGTTACCGGTTTAAGCAGCCATGAAAAGAGCGACCCAGCGATTGGCCTTGGGTCACTTGGTTTTGTTTGCTTTCTGGGTCTTGTTTCTCTTCTCTGTATCAGAAATCTCGGTTTTCTCTTTGGTAGGATTCTTGCTTCTTAGTGGGATGATCATTCTGCATTATTCTTTTTTCCGGATGCAGGTTCGACCATGGAAAGAGCTTGAAAAAGGTTTGTCGGTGGGATTTGAAGCGGTATCACCAAGACATGAAGAAGTGTTCAACCTCAAGAAGAGTTGGCTGACAAAAAAGGGGCTTTTTGAAGAAGAACTTCAGAAGAATACTCGAGAGCGAGCTCAGCTTCAAGGGTTGACGGAAACCATGACCGACGGGCTGATCACTTTGGATTCCAAGGGGGTTATCACCTCTCTAAATTCCTCAGCACATGAAATTCTCAGTCTGAGTGGGAACTCCATTGAGGGGACGACGCTTTCAAGTCTTCTGCGTTCTAATGAATTGGACGCTCTGCTCAGGCGAATGACGTTTTACAAAGAACCCTTTGAGACTGAGCTACTGCTCTACGCGGGTACCCTCCAGGAAAAAACCTTTCAGGTGAAAGGGTCTCTCTTTCTGGAAGTGAAAGAAGGCCAGCACACTCTGGTGGTTTTCACCGATGTCACTCAACTTCGTCGCCTAGAGCTAGTTCGTCGCGACTTCGTGGCCAATGTTTCCCATGAATTGAAGACGCCTCTGACCTCTGTTAAAGGTTACGCAGAGACCCTCCTAAACTTGGATGAGATAGATGGTGTACCTCGAAGGTTCATTGGAAAGATTGCTAATAACGCAGAGCGCTTGCATCAGATAATCGAAGACTTACTAGTTTTATCTAGTTTGGAGCAGGATGGGATTGATCGAGACAAAATGGAACAGATGAGCATCAAGGTGGTTTTCGACAATCTACGGGGAGAGATCAAGGAGGAAAATCTAGAAAAGGTGAACTTTCAGGAGCCTCAAAGTGGAACTTTTCTGCTCCACGGGCCTCTGCTTCACCTGGCCATTTTCAATCTGATTGAGAACGCCATAAAATACTCTAAGACTGATGTCGTTGAGGTCAGAGCGGAAGTTTTTGAGAACGGTGGGTTCGGCATCAGCATTCGTGATGAAGGGGTAGGAATTCCAAGGGAGCATCTTCCTCACATCATGGAACGTTTTTACCGTGTCGAAAAGGCTCGAAGTCGGGAGAATGGAGGAACTGGCCTTGGACTGTCAATCGTGAAAACAATCATTGAAGCCCATGGAGGCAAGGTTCAGGTTGAAAGTGAAATGGGGAAGGGCACCCTTTTTCAGTTATCATTTCCCTCTGACCTAAATCTAACAAACGCAACATCTTGAGCAAACATTTCCTCATAAGCTAGAAGCATCATTTTTTACTTCTTTCGTAGAGATTTGCGATGTTGAATAAGCTGAAGATTGCCACTGGCGGTCTGTTTGTTGGTCTGGTTGGTTTTTGTGGAACGGCTCATGCTCTTGATGTCGACCCCAAGCTTCCAGATTATAAAAAAACTGTCTCTTGTTCAGGGCCTCTCAACAGCGTAGGTTCAGACACCCTTAATAACCTCATGACCCTGTGGGCTGAAGCTTTCCGTAAGGTTCATCCAGATGTTAAAATCCAGATCGAAGGGAAGGGTTCCAGTACGGCGCCTCCTGCTTTGATCGCTGGCACTTCCCAACTGGGCCCTATGTCTCGAATGATGAAGGCCGAAGAACTTGAGAAGTTTGAGTCAAAGTTTGGCTACAAGCCAACTCCAATTGGTGTCGCTCTCGACTCGCTGGCGGTCTTTGTTCACCGTGATAACCCCATCAAGGAACTCTCTCTTCAACAGGTCGACGCCATTTTTTCTAAGACTCGAAAAGGAGGACTTCAAGATATGAATACTTGGGGACAGCTCGGGCTTGGAGGAGAGTGGTCTAATCGATTTGTCAGTCTATATGGACGAAATTCGGCCTCCGGAACTTATGGGTATTTCAAGAAGAAGGCTCTATTTAAAGGTGACTTCAAGAAAACCGTCAAAGAACAACCAGGCTCAGCCTCTGTTGTGATGGGAATCAGTGAGGACCTGGGTGGAGTTGGTTATTCTGGGATCGGGTATATCACCTCTAGTGTGAAGGCTCTCCCTCTGAGCAAGACGAACGACAGCACAGCATATGAGCCCAATTATGAAAATGTGCTGAAGGGAAAGTATCCCTTGGGTCGTATGCTCTACGTCTATGTCGCCAAGAAGCCCAATCAGCCTCTCGACTCGATTGTAAAAGAATTCTTCAAGTTGGTTCTTTCAAAGCGTGGTCAGGAAATTGTGATTAAAGATGGATACCTTCCTTTGCCTGCGGTTATCGCTGCTAAGCAACTGAAGGTTCTGGACTGATGACAATGTGGCCTTCTCGTCGAAAGCTTAATAGCGATGGCGAAGTCTTTATTCTAAGACTCTGATTGGGGAAGGCCCTCGAGGTGAAGCAGTGATCTTTGACGTGAACAAGAAAGAGCCTGAGGTGCTTCAGTCTTTGCTGGTGGCTCACGGTCCAATGAACCATTCGTCACTTAACCTAAATCTAACCTATAGCTCATCAACTTACAACAGCTAACGATATTCTGTTAGCATCTTTTAACCCACTCCACATTTAAGGAGATATTATGAAATCACTCATCAAAAAGAGTGTGTTAGCAGCCAGCCTGGTTGCGACTTATGCAGGAAGCGCCATGGGTGCTTGGTATGAAGACGTAACGCTGAAGGGAGACTTCCGTTTTCGTTTTCAGAAAGATACGGACGATTCCAAGGCCGCGACCATGGAAGACGACCGCAGTCGTCAGCGCATCCGATTTCGCTACGGAGCCTACGGAGCTGTTAATGAGAAGATCGACTACGGATTTCGTTTTGCTTCTGTTGTTGGGGGAACCGACTCTCGAAATCAGACCTTAAGTGGAAACCTCGACAATAAGAGCATAGGCCTCGACATGGCCTACGTAACGATGAAAGTTAATGATGTGACGACGGTCACCGCCGGTAAGTTCAAGAACCCCTTCTGGAAACCACAGAAAAGCCCACTCATGTGGGATGGGGATTACACCCCTGAAGGTCTGAGCTTGGGCTATAAGAATGGGTCTCTTTTTGCCAATTTAGCATCAATTGCCTTGGACAGTGACAGTAAGAGCAACAACGTCCAATGGATCAATGCTCTGCAGGTTGGTTTCAAGACAGGCGGTTTCGCTGGGGCCTTGGCTTATTATGGTGCTAGCAGTGATGTTGCGGGAGGAGGGACCGATCTTACCAATGGTTCTGAATTCCTTAATGTTGGGCTGGAATATGGCTTCAGCATGGGTTCATCTAAAGCAACCCTTTTCGGTGATTATGCTATCAACCAAGATGAGTCTGTTGGGGCAGATTCAGAAACCGCCATGTTGTTGGGAATCAATGTTAAGTCTGGTAAGTTCAAGTATGGTTTGGCTTTCATGGATGTTGGAGATGAAGGAGGTTCCGGCCTTCAGGATTCTGACTTCAATGGAGGGAAAGCTGACACCCAAGGATACAGGGTCAATCTGGGTTACGCGTTTGCAGAAAACTCCTCGGCTAGTTTGACATATTTTGCTTGGGAAGATCAACAGTCTGCGGCTACAGCGGTCGATCCTAAAGCAACGACTCTCCAGGCTGACTTGAAGTTCAAGTTCTAAGTCAAAATCTAAACAGTCTTTTTTTTGGCGTCCCGTTTAGACGGGGCGCCATTTTTTTTGCAGTATATTTTTATAAAGAACAGGCCAAAGGTGAAGGGCCGAAAAAGGAAATGATTTTAATGCAAAATTTCAGTTCCTTGGTGTTGATATGTCATGACGTCAATATAATGAGCTTTTTATCTTCCCCCTCAGAATGAAAAAGATTAAGGTTAATGAAATCCTGATTCCTGTGTCGAATATGGAGGATGATAAGGTCGTCGTTGACAGAGCTCTTCAGCTGGGGAAGAGGCTCAAGGCCAACCTGACTTTTCTTCATATCAAAAAAGGAAGGTTGATTAAACAGGGGGCTGGACTGAACTTTATGGAAACTCCGGAAGAAGATGATTTTTCCAAAAAGGAGATCATGGCTTATATCAAGTCTGAAAAAATGAAGAAGAAGATCTCCGTCGAGGTGGAGACGATCGAGCACTTTAATATTGGAGAGGGCATTGCCGAGAATGCCACCGGATTTGAATTGGTGGTGATTGGTCACAAGAAAGAGGGTTTTTTGGACCGAATCTTTGGCGGACACACCCTAGATAAAGTACTGAACCACGTCAACTGTGATGTTTATGTGGTGAAGGTTCCCCATTAATCTGGATTCTGGGGAGAGGGAAATAACCCTCAAATTTTTTGGGATTGGAGATTAACGAGCGAGTAATCTGATCTCGTCCTCAGTTAAGGCTTGATCAAAAAGTATAGCCTGCTCGAGACGGCCATCGAAATACTCGGGAGAAGCATGTTCAGACCTCCCCAAAAAGATTTTATTTGTTTGAGACTTGTTTAACTTTCCTGAAGAGGATGTCGTGTCCTCGAGTAGACCATTTAGATAGACTTTTAGGTCTGAGCCATCCCAAGTTCCGGCAACATGATTCCAGCTGTTAACGGTCATCGTTCTGGTGGAAGTGGTCGATATGGGTGTGCCACTTTCATTGTAGACAATAAAGCTGATGGTTTCATCGGTGTTCTTTCTCAGTTGCCAGACTTGGTTTGTGCCACCTGAAGTTTGGTCTTTGGTAAAGAGCTGGAGGTTGGTGCCTGTGGTATTGGGGTAGGCCCAGATCGCCACCGTCAGCTGATCCATCTCGTAGGCTGTGGAGTAGGGAATAGAGATGTGTTCATTGGTGCCTCCTAGGTCCAGAGCCTCATGCCATTTGCCCGATGTTGAACTAGCATCAAGAGTTGTGTTGGTGACGTTGCCATCATTTCCTGTTGGGCTGGAATCTGATACAGATGTCCCCTTCGTTTCATTCAGTTTCCACCAACCGATGAGATTGCTTGAAGAGATGGACGTGTCGCCATCTCCAAAGAGACCCAAAGTG
>Ga0066605_10002991_pt1 | contig 10481 bp, 10 predicted proteins | sample SaaInlLV_DNA_10m_FD_60385 | JGI IMG/M metagenome (GOLD analysis project Ga0066605, IMG submission 60385) | Marine microbial communities from expanding oxygen minimum zones in the Saanich Inlet - SI075_LV_DNA_10m | ecosystem: Environmental > Aquatic > Marine > Unclassified | place: British... | reverse complement strand
CTTGTCAGCATCGAACCGCAAAAAGGCGCGCGGGTGTTCTCGCTTTCTGAAGAAGAGGTGTCCCAAATTTGTGATTTTAGACAAGCGATCGAGATTGCGGCATTCGAACTGGCGCTGGCGCGTGACCCTGTTGGCTTGTCGGTTGAGATGAGTCGCGTCGTTGAAGAAATGGCGCGCAAGCGCGACAAGTCCGATGAAAGGGGCTATTTATCGCTAGATACGACCTTTCATCATTTGATTTTTGAAAAAGCGGGAAATATTTATCTGACCGCAAGTTACGATCGGTATACGGGAAAGATTGCCGCTTTACGCACCCATTTGGCAAAGTTTCCGCAACACACAGATCTTTCTTTCATGGAGCATCAGCGCATTTCCGCCGCAGTGGGTCAAGGCGATATGGCTGAAATCAAATCGCTTTTGATTGAACATATCGATCGTACACGACAAGCCTATAAAAGCGCATCAATTGTTCAAGAGGCTGCTTTCGCCTCCTAATCCAAGCATCTCAGCATTTCAAACAAAGGCGGTTTCCCTGGGAGCCGCCTTTTTATGTTTATAGGAGGTGAATGATTATTTATTGACATCTGAGATATCAGATGTCAATTATTCCGGCGGGAGTATAATCAATGGTTGTAGCTTTGGAACGCGATACGCGGAACGCGGCCCCTCTTATCCAGCTGGATGAAGTGGCAATGGAGTTTGGCGCGAATACCGTTCTTGAAGGCATTAATTTTGACCTTAACCCAGGCGAAGTGCATGCTTTATGCGGTGAAAATGGCGCTGGAAAATCCACGTGTTTAGGCCTTCTTTACGGCTTACATCAGCCCTCGCGCGGCAAACTTCTGCGTAATGGGGTTGAACAACGGATCGAAAACCCGTCGCATGCGCAAACACTCGGGATCAGCTGCGTTTTTCAAGAACTAAGCCTTGCTGGTGCTCTCTCGGTTGCCGAAAATATTTACGCAGGCAGGGTTCCCACGAAATTTGGAATTGTGGATTGGGCAGAACTACGCCGGCGTGCCGAAGCCTTATTGGCTGAATTTGGATTGAACGTTGATGTCTTAATGCCGGTTGAAAACTTACCGGTCAGTTCTCGGCAGATCGTTGAGATCGCAAAAGCGCTATCGTTAAACGCGCGCGTTTTATTGCTGGATGAGCCAACATCTGCGCTTGCACCGGATGAAGTAGAGGCTTTGTTTGAGGTCTTACGCGGATTGGTCGCAAGAGGTATCGGCATTGTCTATGTTAGCCATCATCTTGCCGAGGTTTTTCGAATTTCCGATCGTGTGACTGTTCTGAGAGACGGCCGCCATGTCAGTACGTTAAAAATTTCGGAAACATCGCAAGAGCAGCTTGTTTCAGAGATGATTGGATCTTCCCCTACCGGCGAAGTTACAACATATAACCGCAAACATGGCGCCAAGGTTCTGAGCATAAAAGGGCTCGGTCAGCCTGGTGTTTTTGACGATATTTCTTTTTCCATCAACGCCGGTGAGATTGTTGGCATGGCGGGGCTCATGGGCTCGCGCCGCAGCGAAATTATGCGCTCAATTGTTGGCCTGATGCAAAGTGCCAAGGGCGATGTCGAGTTGAATGGAACCCCTGTGACCTTCACGTCGCTGCGCCAAGCAATGCGGGCCGGTGTTGGCTTCGTGCCAGAGGACCGCAAGACTGAAGGCTTATTTTTGGAGCAATCCCTCAGCGATAACCTGATTGCTGCCAGTCTCTTAGAGCATTCCAAATTGGGCTTCATGCACAAGCGCTCAATCAAGCAAGCAAGCGAAAAGGCCATTGCTGCTTTTAGCGTGAAAGCTCAAGCGATTGGCCAGCATGTTGGAGCCCTCTCTGGCGGCAACCAACAAAAAATCATGTTGGCCAAATGGCTAAAACGTGCGCCAAAATTACTGATCATCGAAGAACCCACCAAAGGCGTTGATGTGGGGGCAAAATTTCAGATTCATGCGGAGCTTTTACGCTGTGCCTCAGAGGGCATGGCAATCTTGGTGGTCTCTTCAGATTTTCCTGAACTTGTATCGTTATCGACCCGAATTTTGGTTGTTCATGAGGGACGGCTGATGGGGGACATCGCAGCCCATGAGGCCAGCGAAACCGCGTTGCTGCAAATGGCAGCTGGCAAAAAAACACCAACACCTTCGGCCTCTCTCGAAACCTCAGGAGCTCAGCAGCGCCAATGACCACGCCCGCTCAAACATCTGTAAAACCGCGCTTTTTACGGCGTATATTTCAATCCTTTATCGATATCCGCGAGCTGACTTTGATTGCTCTTATCGTTGCGATTATTGTCGTGATGGCCAATATCAACCCATATTTTTTTAGCTTTTCTAATTTTCGCGCCGTTGCCGTCGGCATGACCCCCACGGCAATTATCGTCATTGGTATGGCAATATTATTAGCATCAGGCGGCTTTGATCTCTCGGTCGGCTCAGTGATGGCTTTATCTTCTACAGTCGTCGCCATGCTCTTATTGACTGGTATGCCGATACCTATCGCAATTTTTTGCGGTTTGATTTTGGGGGGTATTGTTGGCATCGCCAATGGTGTTTTGGTTACCAGCCTTGGTATCAATCCTTTAATAGCCACTCTTGGCACCATGTCGATCGCACGCGGAATCGCGCTCGTGCTCACAGAAGGGTTCTCTGTCTCCAGCCTTCCGCCTTCTTTTGCATGGATTGGTAAGGCAAGCTTAGGCGGCTTTCCAGTGATTGTCCTTTTAACCTTGCTACTTGTTATTTTCTTCGACTTGGCCGTTCGGCATACGCGCTTTTTTCGGCAAGTGTATTTCATCGGTGCTAATGAAAAGGCTGCGATGCTTTCAGGTATCCATGTCGACCGAGTCCGCATCACGCTTTACGCATTAACAGGTGTTTTAGCCGCTTTGGCAGGCGTTTTATTGGCGTCGCGCTTGATGAGCGGCACGCCAACAGCTGGCAACGGTATCGAGCTGCAGGTTTTGGCTGCAGCTGTCATTGGAGGCGCATCTCTGCGCGGCGGCGAAGGCACTATTCTTGGCGCGTTCCTCGGCGTCGTTTTCGTGGCGCTAATCAACAACACCATGACCATGCTCGCTGTATCGATCTACTGGCAAATGATCGTCATAGGCGGCGTGCTCGTCGCAGCAGTAGCGCTCGATATGCTGATCCGAAGCAAACGAGGCTGACGTGCTCAATCCACCAATTTAACAACCAAAGATCCAAAACAGGGAGATCAAAAATGACTGGATTAAAGGTAAACCGACGCAAGCTTTTAACTGCGGGTGCAGTTACGGGGCTTGCAGGCGCATTTGGATTGCCAATGCTGTCAAAACAGGCGCTGGCAGCTGGGGAGGGCATGGAATATGTCTTTCTATCAGTGGTTACGCAAGTACCATTTTGGGTAGATCATAGAGCAGCATTAGATGATGCCGCAGCCGCCTTAGGGGTGAAAACCCGTTTTACCGGGCCGCTCGACTTTGACACTGCAGGTCAAGCGCGCCAGCTTGATGAATTGATTGCGCGCCGCCCGGCGGGCATTATGATTTTTCCGGGTGACGCTGCTGCAATGGCACCAGGGATCGATCGAGCTGTTGAAGCCGGCATCCCCGTTGCTTGCTTGACTGGTGATGTTCCAAATAGCCGCCGTTCAACATTCTTTGGAATCAATGGTTTCAACGCGGGTCGCATGGGCGGCGAAATGCTTGCCAAGGCGATTGGTGGCAAGGGTAAAGTCATATTGGGTACATTTCCAGCTCCTTCCGTACTTGAGCGGGTTGAAGGCTATAAAGCAATATTTGCTGAAAAATACCCAGAGATTGAAGTCGTCGACGTGGTCAATGACAAAGCCGATCCTTCATATGCGCCAACTGCCTATCTGCAAGCAATCCAAGCCAATCCTGATATCGTGGGTATTGGCGGCACCGATGGCGATAGCGGCAAAGGGGCCGCGATCGCGGTTAATGAAGCGGGCCGTAAGGATATTAAAATTGTGGCTATGGATCGCAATGATGACATGCTGCCTTATATCGAAGATGGTACGATTCACGGCGCGGTGGCGCAAAAATCTTATATCGAGGCATTCCTCGCAGTACATATGCTGCATTGGCAAAATACCGATGGCATCAAAGTCGTTCCCGATTGGAGAGCCGCTGGAATTAACCCTCTACCAGAAACTGTTGATACCGGAGTTATGCCGATTACGGCAGAGAATGTCGGGCAATTTAAACACGTTTAAAACCTTTCCCCGGCGCAGAAGTTTGTGTCGGGGAAAACTACGTTTAAGGATCGTAGTATGGCTGATCGTTGGGACGTAATAACGCTGCAGGTGGAAAATCTTCACCTTCAGATACTTCCTGGCATCGGAGGCCGTCTCTGGGATGTCAAATTTCACAACCGGTCTTTGCTGTTTCAAAACTCCGATCTGATTGGGCTTTCGGTTGATGAGACCAATTTAACCGCACTGCCCACGCGCTCCCCTCAATTCAAGTTTCCCTTATGGGGCGGTGAAAAAACATGGATCGCACCCGATTATCTATGGGCAAAGGGCGCGCCTTATACAGCCCTTGATAGCGCGCCATTTCAAATCACCTCTCTCAGTGCAACCCATATCGAGCTTGAAAGCCCGGTTTGCCCAATATCGCATCTTTCGGTGAAGCGCCGTATCGATGTGGTTTCAGCCCAGCGATGGACGATCCGGCATCACGTAGAAAACCATGGCTCAGCTGCGCGGCCTACCGGGATATGGTCAGTCATGATGATTGATAGGCCCGCAACGATTGGCGTGAAAATGCAGAATTCGGATTTTCAGCTTGTTTTTGGAGCGGTAGGAAACTCGGTTGTTGAGCTTGAGAGCGGCCGTATTGCGCGCTGCTTAGCACCGCAAGAGTTTAAAATTGGTCTGCCAAATCCTGATGGAAAATCGCTCATTAAATTTGGACCAAATGGACCATGGTTAGAATGTTGCGTACCGCCACCACAACCCGGTGAGGCCTATGCGCATCAATATCCATTCGAAGTTTTTAATTCGAAAGATTACCCTTATTGCGAGGCAGAATGGCATTCGCCGATCGCGCTCTTGCAGCCAAACGACATAATAACCTACCAGCAAGAGTTTCAATTATGGGCTGATGACGCAACATTTTTTGGCACAGAACGTGAGGAAATGATCAGATGCATGTCTTTATAACGGGCGCTGGGGGTCATCTGGGGCGCAAATTGTTTGATGCACTTGAGCAAGAGACAGGTTTTCATGTTTCGGGCATTGATATGCGTCCAGTCGATCATCCAAGAATATACACCGCTGATCTTTCAGAAGATCACAGTTGGATTGAGTATCTTACGGGCGTAGATGTCATCGTGCATTTGGCGGGTGACCGAGAACCCACTGCAACATGGGCTTCTGCGATCAAACATAATATGGATGCCACGCTCAGTTTATACCACCACGCTGCGGCCTATGGCGTAAAGCGGGTTATCCTTGCCAGTTCCAATTGGATCCATGGCGATAAGCGGTTTACGAATGATATATTGAACGGCTCCGCCGCCCCAGGGCCTATTAATGCCTATGGGATGTCAAAGCTTTTTGGCGAAAGGAGCGGCGCTTATTTTGCCAAATATTACGATATTTCAATCATTTGCCTTCGTATTGGATGGACGCAATGGACGCATGACAATAAGCCCGGGGCCCATATGGCGATGGGCCGTTGGGGACAGGAAATGTGGTTGAGCGATCGCGATTTCCTCAATGGTTTGAAAGCTGCCATCGCCGCGCCAAAGGTGCAGTTTGCAGCGTTGAATTTGATGTCGAACAATCCTGGCATGCGCTGGGACCTTGAAGAAACCAAACGCGTTATCGATTATACTCCGCAAGATGGCAGTCCGGCAGAAGTGCCTTTTTTAATCGCTGCTAAATCTGCGTTTAAAGCTGTAATCACTTCCAAATTACCGCGGTTTTTCGAAAAGCATTTTCCGCATTGGTGAAAATATATAGGGGTTTATTTTAAATTGAGCCTTAAGCCTCGGTAAAAATTAAACCTAGCCTTGATTTCGGTACAAATCTATTTTCATGGATCAATACGGCTTGAGCGAAAGCAAATAAATGTTGCGGCTTGGGCTTTAAAATCGAGGAGCTTTTCAACTTTTGAGGGCGCTTGGCTTTTCAGCCAGAAACAGCATAAAGAACTTATAGGCGCTTAAGATGAAAAATTAATACTTAAATAAAATCAATTACTTATCTATTTTATTACTTTCTTCGTTCTCACCAAACAAGTGGTATGCGAAGCGTCAGACTGTGAGTGTGCGCGATACCCGTGTTTTAACTTTAACGCACAAGTGCCACCTGCGGACCCCGCTTCAGGGATACCCGCAAAAGATAATCCCCCCGATAAATAAATGGCAGCGGATTACTTGGATAGGCTTTTCTCCTTTAACTAATGACACGCGGCGCGTGCCGTGTGTTTGGGAATCTTTTTAATGTCAAACATAAACATACGCGCGCAGGGCGCTTACATTGCATTGTATGCGCAGTCCAAAAAGCCTGTGGGTGTTAACTGGCCCGATGAAGGTACATCACAAGAGCAAGCCCTTGCCACAAACGGCAATCTTGGCCTTCTGCTTGGGCCTAAATCTGATGTCATGGATGTCGATTTAGATTGCCGAGAAGCAAAGGGCCTTGCTGAACTGATACTGCCAAAACCTTTTGCACAGTTTGATAGAGGAACGCCTGACAGCGGACACTATCTTTATAAGGCGATTACTTGTGGTCCGACGAAGAAGTTTTCTGGCAATGGCCCTAAATCGGCGTTGCTCGAACTACGCGGAGATGGTTTTCAAACAATGATCCCGCCATTTATCCACCCTGATGGAAATCGTTTGAACTTCACAGATATCAACCAAGATGCACCTGAAGTTGAATATGCTAATTTGCTGAAGTCGGTGGCGTGTCTAGCTGCTTGCTCTGAAGTCGCTCAACTATGGGTATCAGGTCGAAGGCATGAGCTTGCACTGTCCTTTTCGGGCCTTTGTCTGAAGCAAAAAGTTGATCCTCAACTGCTCATAAATATTATCCAGCGTATTTGTTAGACAACGGGCGACAGAGATGAGCAGGATCGTATGAACTGCGTGAGAACTTCTGTTGGCAAACCTCATGACGAACTTCGAGGGTATAATGGCTTAGTGGACTGCATTTGAAAGGCTGCAGCGGATCGTATAGCAAAGCTTGTTGGACAATACTGCGGTCGAGAAGAAGGATCGTTAGCGGTTATCCAAGAAGCCAAGTCTGAGATTATTAATTTTGGGCGGTTTACTGACGGGTCTAATATTACAGAGGCAAAACTGGGCGAGACCTTCGGTCAATGGCTTGATGGAAAAGCAGTCTATGTTTTCCAGACTAGGCAAGGGATGATTTGGAATGGGGCCTATTGGCGCGCTGACGAACGTGGGTTGATGATCAAGTTTGCGTACAATTTCATAAGAGAAGCGAAGCAGGCCCTTTTTGATATAGGCAATCACAGTGCTGCTGGAAACTTATCGTCCTTTGAAAGCCTCAGCATCTCGACGTGTCCGCCAAGAGCGCTGCCACAGAAGCTCAGCCTTGATCGTCTTGAAGAACGTTTCGACTGCCGCATTGTCATAGCAAGTCCCGGTCCCGCTCATCGACACCTGGAAGCCATGTTGGCGCAGGACTTTCTGGTAGTCATGGGAACAATATTGGCTGCCGCGGTCGGTGTGATGGATGCAGCCCTTGGGCGGCTGCCGTAAAGCGACGGCTATGTTCAACGGCCGGATCGCAAGGTCGCGTTTCATCCGGTTACTGACGGCCCTGCCGATCACGCGCCGTGAGTGCAAATCAAGGATGACGGCCGATACAGCCACCCCTCCTACGTCCAGACATAGCTGATATCGCCCGCCCATTTCCGGCTCCAACGGTTGGCACGGAAGTCTCGGTTCAGAAAGTTCGGCGCGATATTGAAGCTATAATTTCTATCCGTGGTCGCCTTGAACTTCTTGTTCCTCTTTACCTCAATGCCGTTCTCGCTCATCAGCCTGCCGACGCGGCGATGCTCTACTTCCAGGCCGAGTTCCTTTAACTTCTTGGTCATGCGCGGTCGGCCATAACTGCCCAGGGATAGGGTAAACTGCTCGCGGATATGCGCCAAGACAACCATATCCTTGCGTTGGCTTTGGCTTGGCGATTGGCTGTGATAGGCACGATACCCTCTTGGGCTGATATCCATGATCTGGCACAGCCGTTCGACGGCCAAAATGTCAGAGTTCCTTGCGATGAGGCAAATCGCATTTGCTTCGCTCCGCAAAGAACTGGGTGGCCTTTTTTAACACCTCCCTCTCCTCTCGGAGCAGACGATTCTCTTTCCGCAGCTCCGCGACCTCACGTTCGAGATCGGACTGGATGGTTGGTTTCTCAGGATTTCGCCGATCCTGTTGGATCCAGCGGCTCAGCGTTGAAAAGCCGATTCCAAAATCAGCGGCCCCTTGTTTACGCGGTAGTCCGCTCACCAATGCGACGCGCACGGCTTCCGCACGGAATTCGGGGGTTGGTGTGTGTGCCATGATGTTTCTCCTTTGTGGCAAAATACCAAGTCAAAGGAGCGGAGCAATTCCGTGGCAGGTCCAGATCGCTTTTGCGGTTACTGGCATTTCACCCGCTCATTAGACGCTTAAATGCATTCCAAAATAATACTATACTTTCGGGTATGAATTAAGGAGGCAACTTATCTAAAGGAAGATATTTAAGTTGGTATTACTTCTAAAATTAGCTTCTGATCAGCCATCCAATATTTTGGCCACTGGCACAAAAAAACGGCAGATAGGGCTGTAAATATCAAGAAAACCAGATTAGACCATCGTCTATGGAAGATAAAAAGCGCTGGCTTGTAAAAGGTTACTTGGAATTTTTCAGGTACCTCAATAAGAAATTTTTATAATAGGCAAACCTTCACTTATTTACTAATAGTACTAAATAGAGATTATTAATTTTTATATCAGGAGGGAAGGAATTGAAAAACTCAGTCTTTTTATGAGCGCTTGCCTAATTTACGGCCCAGTCCAAGCAGATATCTACAAGGTATTTTGGCCAGAGGAAAATATGAGGGGTACCTCTGGATGGGATGCAGTGAAAATTGTAAACGTCAGTTCCAATACCATTTTAGATGGAAGCATGGCCGGCGTATACACACAAGATTTATCATCGTTAACTGCCGGAGCATCTACAGCTAATTCCGGTGCTACTTATCAGATGACTCATTCACTAGATGCTGTAGGTTCCGGTGGTCCGACGGTAATCGATTTTTCAGGAGAGAACATAACGTTTCGGGCAGAGCAGGGGATTGCAATAAACCCTCAAGGAGGCGCTAGCCCAGCTTATGTTTATGACGTGGTTTACAAGGTAAACGCAACAACCGGTGCAGTTTTAGAAACCAAGCTTGTGGCGTCTAGCGAAGCCGAACAAACATTAGCCGACGCTGCCGGCTTCACAGTAGATCTTGAAGAATCGGACTTGAACCGTAGTGGTGCAAGTACATCATTCCAATCTTATGCATCTAATGTGACGACCGAAGGGACAGTTAATATCGAGACAAAAGGTGGCTTGGTAACTGAACAATTAAGCAATCCCGACGGTACGTCTCTTCTTCGTAAGGAAGACGATGGCACTGTACATATTGGTCAAAACTCTATCGTCTTGTCAGATGAGGCGGTAAGTGCGAGTGGGAATGATGAAGTCTATTCTTCAAGCGGCACATTGCAACTTGGGAATAACGCCAGCCATAAAACGATCATCAAAGGTACTTTAGAGGTTCCTAAGCCCAAGACTGGGAATGAAGCGGCCAACAAGAGTTATGTTGACGGTGTTGGCGCCATGGTAATGGCTGCTGCACAATTGAATATGATGTATAATCCTGACAGCGTACTAGACTTGGGGTTTGGTCTTGGCTCGATGGACAATGAAAATGCAATTGCAGTTGGTCTTGGTGGTGTTCTCCCAGATTCGAATATGAGATATTCTCTGAGTGCGACTTACAGTGACTACACTGCACAAGTTTCATATGGTGCAGGTTTAAGTTTTAGTCTTAAGTGAATGGCGCTTTCATGAGCTCAGCTTGATAATAAACTTAGAAAAAATAAAGGGTATGCATTCAATTGTGTATCCTTGCTCATAACTATTCCTAATTGAGCTTACCGACTCCCACCCACCAATCTGATCAATCAGATCCATTGGGCATTCCACAGCTCTCAGACGGTCTCTGAAGGTATGCCTAAGGCAATGCGCAGTAAGACCATCAAAGTCCGTTGCAATTTCAGAAAGTTTAAAAGATCTTGGTTTGAAGCTGAATAAAATAGTTGGAATATCAACAGGCTGTATTGAGGTCGTATTACTCCAAGATCCCTCCAATACATTACCCAGACGTTTTACATAAGCCTCAGCCTCTTCCGGGCATTTGGATAAGGCTTGCCTGATGAACGCACCGTAAG
>Ga0066605_10002985_pt1 | contig 10488 bp, 12 predicted proteins | sample SaaInlLV_DNA_10m_FD_60385 | JGI IMG/M metagenome (GOLD analysis project Ga0066605, IMG submission 60385) | Marine microbial communities from expanding oxygen minimum zones in the Saanich Inlet - SI075_LV_DNA_10m | ecosystem: Environmental > Aquatic > Marine > Unclassified | place: British... | reverse complement strand
CCAATTAATACTTCTGCCTGCTTCGCTGCTCCCATTGCCACTACTAAATCAGGGTCTAGGCTACATTTGGGCTGACGATCAAAAAGCTCTGCCACTTTTTGCCCTACTCTTGGCATTCGAGTCGAGCCACCTACGAGAACCACTTCCTCAATCTGATTAACCTTAACCGCCGCATCGCGAATGGCGCGCTTACAGGCAGTAAGGGTTTGATCAATTAAACCATCTACTAGCTCATGCAACTGATCTTTGGTAAGAACTAATTTTTCATCCAAAATATCCAGTTGGACGCTATCAGTTAGCGTAAGCTCTTCTTTAGCACATTTTGCAGTTTCCAATAAAACTCTCTGCTCTACAGGATTTAAATCGTGAGTCATACCCAGTTCTGTGCATAGCCAATTAGCAATGGCATGATCTAGGTCGTCACCCCCCAGCGCTGAGTCACCGCCAGTGGCTAATACTTCAAACACACCTTTTGAAAGCCTGAGGATACTAATATCAAAGGTACCGCCACCCAGATCATAGACTGCAATTAGACGCTGCGCAGAAGTATCTTCATTCTCTTCCGCATCAAGCCCGTAGGCAATGGCTGCTGCAGTTGGCTCATTTAGGAGTCGCAGCACTTTTATTCCAGCGAGAGTTGCAGCGTCTTTAGTTGCCTGTCGCTGAGCCTCATCAAAATAAGCTGGCACAGTAATCACTGCACCATCGAGCATTCCTTCAAAGGCTAATTCTGCTCGCCCGGCAAGTTTGCGTAGAATTTCCGCTGATACCTGAATCGGACTAACGGGGCCATGGGCAGTTTTAATCTTGGGCATACCGCCCTCATCTGCTGCAAAATCATAGGGCAAACTATTACCTAGACGCTTAATGTCGTCTAAACCTCTGCCCATCAATCGCTTGATTGACGTCAGGGTGTTTAATGGATCGCTACTGTTATGCTCTGCGGCCTCATAGCCCACACAGCTAACCCCTTCAGTCTCGTAATGAACCACTGATGGCAGCAAATTTCTGCCCTGCTCATCGGGAAGAATGTCGGCAGAACCACTTCTAACAGTGGCAACCAACGAATTCGTTGTGCCCAAATCGATACCTACAGCATGCTTACGCTGATGCGGTTGTGGCGACTGACCTGGCTCTGAAATCTGTAATAATGCCACGGCTTATAAATCCTCTAGCTCTGCTTCAAGACTACTAATATCCTTAACAAACTTACAGGCGAACTGCATTTTGGCAAGGGCATCAAAGGCTTGATTGTATTCTTTAGTATTAAAATATTGAGCGAAATCTGCTTGAATCTTCGCTGCCGCCTGCTGAGCTTCGATACTCAAAGAAACCAGCGCATCTTTTGGGTTAGCACTATCTTTTGCATCACTTAAAGCCTCACGTAATACCATCTGCTGCATCAGAAACTGGCCATCGGAGGTGATGTGACTTTCTTGATCTGCATCAAACCCCTCTAGCTTGAGAAGATATTGCGCACGAAGAAGAGGCGAACTTAGTGTTTCATAGGCTTGATTAATGGTCGAAGCCGTTTGCACAGCTAAGCGTTTTTCAAAATCATTCTTATTGGCGTATCGATCAGGATGGAAAGTCAATTGAAGCGTACGAAATTTTTTATCCAATACATTGTGGTCTATCTCCCAGCTGGCTGGGAGAGAAAAGATTTCAAAGAAGTTTTTGGCAATACTCACTGTATACGGCCTGAATAATTAAGTTGTCTGAACTACTTCAAAACTAAATATGGAAGCTTTCTCCGCAACCACATTCGTCTGTAACATTGGGATTTTTAAACTCAAAACCCTCATTCAAGCCCTCTTTAACATAATCTAACTGAGTTCCATCTAAATAAACCAAACTCTTTGGATCAATAATTAGCTGGACATCGCCGCAGTCAAAAACCACGTCTTCATCGGCTTTTTCGTCAACAAATTCGAGCACATAAGAAAGTCCGGAGCACCCTGTGGTTCTAACTCCAAGGCGAATCCCTATTCCCTTATCTCGATGCGCCAAATGCCGAACCACATGGGATTCGGCAGCCTCAGTCATGGTGATTGCCACGCTTACTTCTCCTGCTTTTCTCTAACGTCTCTTACTGCTGCTTTAATCGCATCTTCCGCTAAAACAGAACAGTGAATTTTAACAGGGGGTAAGGCTAACTCTTCTGCAATAGCTGTATTTTTAATCTGTTCAGCTTCATCAATATTTTTGCCTTTTACCCATTCAGTTAGAAGTGAGCTTGAGGCAATTGCAGATCCACAACCATAGGTTTTAAATTTGGCATCTTCGATTACACCTTCATCATTCACTTGAATCTGAAGACGCATTACATCACCACAGGCCGGCGCTCCAACCATACCGGTACCCACATTTTTAGAATTGTCGTCCAACTTGCCGACATTGCGTGGGTTTTCGTAATGATCTATCACTTTCTCACTGTAAGCCATTTTTCTATCCTATTTTATTACTTCAAATAATTCTTGCGTTAAAATTAGTGGGCAGCCCACTCAACCTGATCTAAATCGACACCATCTTGGAACATATCCCATAGTGGCGAAAGCTCTCTAAGCTTTTCAACTGCATGACGTACCTTAGTAATCGCATCATCCACGTCTTGCTCGGACGTATAACGACCAATACTAAAACGAATTGAACTATGTGCCATTTCATCATTTAGGCCCAGCGCACGAAGCACATAAGAAGGCTCTAAACTTGCTGATGTGCAGGCTGAACCCGATGAAACCGCTAGGTCTCTCAGAGCCATAATCAATGACTCACCTTCAACATAGGCAAAACTGATATTAATAATGCCTGGAACATGCTGATGCTCTGACCCATTCAGATAAACTTCTTGCATATCCGATACACCATCCCACAAACGCTTTCGCAAAGCGGTAATTCTTGCGGATTCATCGGCCAAGACCTCAGCACCTAATTTGAAGGCTGCACCCATACCCACTATCTGGTGAGTCGGCAATGTCCCGGAACGCATGCCACGCTCATGACCACCACCATGCATTTGCGCTTCGATCCGAACACGTGGCTTGCGACGCACATAAAGTGCACCTATACCTTTAGGGCCATAAATTTTATGCGCCGAAAACGACATCATATCCACCTGCATGGCTTCGACATCAATCGCTGTTTTACCGGCGCTTTGTGCAGCATCCACATGGAAAAATACTTTATTTTCACGGCATAACTTCCCAATTGCCGCAATATCATTCAAAGTTCCAAGCTCGTTGTTCACGTGCATAATCGATACAACTGTCGTGTCTTCACGAATTGCATCAGCAATTGCTTGAGGCTGAATAAGGCCACTTTTATCTGGATTAAGATAGGTAATTTCGAAACCTTCACGCTCTAATTGACGGCAGGTATCCAGTACCGCTTTGTGCTCAATCTTAGAGGTAATAATGTGTTTACCTTTTCGTGTATTAAACTGTGCGCAGCCTTTAATGGCTAAATTGTTAGCTTCGGTCGCTCCCGACGTCCAAACAACTTCACGAGGGTCAGCTCCGATTAAGTTGGCCACATCAACGCGCGCATCTTCAACAGCGGCTTCTGCCTGCCAACCAAACATATGTGAACGAGATGCAGGGTTACCAAAGTGGCCAGATGGGGTCAAAAACTCAACCATGCGGTCAGCTACAGCGGGGTCTACTGGGGTAGTAGACGCATAATCCAAATAGATTGGAAGATTCATTTATGTCTCCAAATTAACAGGCATCAGCCTGTATGTTATCGTCAATCATCAGTAATTGGTCAACTTGTCGTTGAGCAATTTGCTGTGTATCTCGCCTAACTACTAAATCTGCCAGTGAGATACTGTTTAAAAAATCATGTATGCGCTCACTCAAGTCATGCCATAAATTATGAGTAAGGCAGATGTCACCGCCTTGGCAATCACCCTTTCCTTGGCAACTGGTTGTATCTATAGACTCATTAACCGCATTAATTATCTGCGCCACAAAAATATTTTCACTAGCTCTAGCCAACTTATAGCCACCACCGGGCCCGCGCACACTTGATACTAGACCTGACTGACGCAACCGAGAAAAGAGCTGCTCTAGATAAGATAGCGAAATAGACTGCCTCTCCGAAATTCCAGCCAGGGAGATAGGTCTATCTTTCGCGTGCAATGTTAAATCTAACATTGCTGTGACCGCATATCGTCCCTTTGTAGTTAAGCGCATTTTAGTGACCTACATATTGCCTGTTTCAGGGTTGAATTATCTAATACCTGAGTGTTTTAGTCAATTAATACCAAGTCTACTTTATTTTACGCTGCACCGCTGATAATAGACCTCTTAAAATAGAAACTTCCATTTCATCCATGCGTGTACGATTAAATAGTCGACGCAAACGGGTCAAAAGTTGTTTTGGGTTATCAGGGTCATAAAAGCTGAGTTTAGCCATGGTATCCGATAGATGGTTATGAAAATGCTCTAGTTCCTCAGCCGTTGCCATGGGTTGGTCCCATTCGCTAAGGGCTGGCATCTCACCTTTGTCGTCAGTAAGACTAGCCATTCGAACCTCATAGGCTAGCACCTGAACTGCAGTCGCCAGATTCAACGAGCTATATTCCGGATTTGAAGGAATATGCACATGGTAATTACACTTTTGAAGCTCATCATTGGTCAAACCTCTATCTTCTCGACCAAATAATAGCGCAACCTTGTGGTTTTCAGCTTCTGCCCATACGCGATCACCACATTCCCTTGGGTTAATTAGTGGCCAAGGAATTCGTCTTTCACGAGCACTGGTGCCAATAACAAGTGAACAATCGGCAATAGCCTCATCAACAGTATCAACCACCGTGGCATTTTGCAGAATATCGCGCGCACCAGCAGAACGCCAAATCGCTCTGGGCGCTGGATATTCTCTGGGTTCAACCAAGCAGAGCTCCGCTAAACCCATGTTTTTCATCGCGCGAGCGGCACCCCCAATATTGCCTGGGTGGGCGGTATTGACAAGTACGATCTTAATATTGGCTTGGCGAGCAGCTGTGGGCACGGAGCACCTCTTAATAATTGCTTGAAGACGAAAAAATTCGTCTCTAATTCTGAGGGTCGCGATTCTACCAGAATTATTGGCTAATTTTTATAGCTAAAACCCAAATTAGTAGTATCGGCAGTTTTGACAGGGAAAAACGACGCTTTAATGAAATTTTCAATCTGGTACAATGCGCGCGCTCTTTAACTCATTTGGAACTACCACTATGCAACCCATGGTCAATATAGCGCTTCGCGCTGCCCGAGAAGCCGGCGAGATGATTGTTAAGTCTGCCGATAATCTCGACTTAATAAAAGTTGATGAAAAAGGTCGCCATGATTTTGTCACCGAAGTGGATAAACGTTCCGAAGAGACTATTATTTATCATCTCAAAAAAGCCTATCCAGACCATGCATTTTTGGGCGAAGAGACCGGCCGAAGCGGTAACCCAGACAGTGATACTGTTTGGATTATCGATCCCCTAGATGGTACCACTAATTTCGTGCGCGGCATTCCCCATGTAGCTGTTTCAATAGCTTGCCAATTTAAGGGTAAACTTGAACATGCGGTAATCTTGGAACCCTTTAAGCGAGAAGAATTTACCGCCAGCAGAGGTAAAGGTGCTCATTTAAATGGTCGTCGCATTCGAGTCTCTGGTCGCAAAGAAAAAGCTGGTGCTCTCTATGGCACTGGCATCCCTTTCAGCAATCCATCTTTCGCCTACATGACTGAATACCTTTCCTGTATGCAAGAATTTGCCGACAACTCAGCTGGAATTCGTCGTATGGGAGTAGCTTCTTTAGATTTAGCCTATTTGGCGGCAGGGAAAATTGACGTTTTCTGGGAAATGTATCTAAAACCTTGGGATATAGCCGCTGGAGTACTTGTGATTCGTGAGGCTGGCGGTATGGTCAGTGACTTTAATGGTGGTGAATCATTCCTTGAGAGCGGACATATTATCGCTTCAACTCCACGACTCTTTAAATCTAGCTTGCAGGTGGTATCCAAGCACCTAGGTAAAATTAAGTAGCCTCTTGTTCCGCGGCTACTAGGGCGCTAAGTGACTTTTTGGTCTGAGGTCCAACCAGCCTATGAATTAGCTCACCCTTGGTATTAATAATTAAGGTTTCAGGGAGAACTGAAACTGGATCAAGATTCCAAATGCCGCGCGGGTCATGCAATAAATTATCGAATTCTATCCCTAAAGATTGCATCTGCTGGGATAGCTCCTCACCCATCACCTGATCGAAGTTAACACCAATAACGATTAACGATTCACTTAATTCGTGGGCGAGCTCATTGAGTTCAGGAATTTCATCGCGGCAAGGGGCACACCAGGTAGCCCAATAATTAATAATCACTGTTTTCGATGGCGAGACCAAATTAATTGTTTCACCGTTAGTTAGTCTATGACTTTTTTCCCCAACAGAGGATGGTTCAATGCCGCAACCCAGCAATAGAAAGCTGACAAGATAAATAATCCGTATCATAATGCTTAGTAGTCTCTTAAAATGAAATCAGTGTCGCCCAAAAAAGCGCCGTTAGTTACTATAATACGATTAGCCATTTATAGATTACTTTTTAATAAATAAATTTTAACTAGGTTTGCCCCCTATGATAACTATTTACCATAACCCGCGATGTTCAAAATCTCGGCAGACCCTAGAGCTTCTCAATTCAAGAGGTATAAAAGCTGATATTAGACTTTACTTAGAACAGATTATCAGTGCCGATGAGCTCTTAGGCCTTTTGACTCTGCTTAATATGACAGCTGACCAGCTTGTGCGTAAATCTGAACAGTATTTTAAAGATAATTTGCGCGGCAAAGCACTAACTGAGGATCAACTCATCAAAGTTATGATTGAAAACCCCAAATTAATACAACGCCCTATCGTAGTCGCTGATAATAAAGCGGCTATTGGTCGTCCTCCAGAGGCAGTATTGGAGATTATTGAATGACTGAACCCTACGTACTCATCCTATACTACAGCCGCACTGGGCATGTAAAAATGCTTGCCGAACAACTCGCACAGGCTGTCGAAATTGCAGGTATGGAAGCTCGCCTTCGAACTGTTCCCAGCGTATCGGCAGACCATGAAGCGACTGCTGAAAGCATCCCAGAGAACGGTGACCTGTATTGTACCCAAGAGGACCTTGCAAACTGCCACGGGCTCCTACTCGGCAGCCCCACAAGATTTGGCAACATGGCAGCTCCACTCAAATATTTTCTTGATAATACAGGTGGCCTATGGGCCAGTGGTGCTCTCATAGACAAGCCTGCAGGGGTTTTTACTTCTTCAAGCTCTATTCATGGCGGCCAGGAAACAACCCTTCTGTCGATGATGATACCGTTGATTCATCACGGCATGTTGATTTCCGGCGTTCCTTATTCTGAAAGCGCATTAAGTACAACCCAAAAAGGCGGCACCCCCTACGGAGCTAGTCATGTAGAAGCTGATCAACTGACACCTGATGAGCAGGCAATCTGTCAATCACAGGGTAAAAGAATTGCTTCACTTGCTTTGCAACTTATCAAAAACTCAAAAAAGGTTTAAGCCATTGACTACCCAAAACACATATAACAGCCTAAAACAGCTAGTAAGAATCAGTTACCTACTCCTGATTTTGGTATTAGGCGCCAACCTTTGGCAGCAAAACCAACCCCCTGTTATTTATTTTATTGTCCTGCTGCCATTATTGATGTTTGCTCCAGGGCTTTGGTTTAATAACTTAAGAACCTATATTTGGATGGGATTTGTGTTGCTGTTGTATTTTGCATCGGCAGTATTTGGCGTCACTAAACCCCAACCAACTTCTCTGGATTTAGCGGAACTAGTGTTAACAGTGGTGGTTTTTTGTGCTGCCATGCTCTATACCCGCAGAATACAGGTTAGTTTAAAAGACTAAGGAAACTACTAGCTATGGAAGCTCATAATCCCTCAATATTTAGACGCTTATTGGGTTATATCAGTAAGGTTTTTAAAGCCTTTAAGCTGATGTTAAGCATTATTTTTTTCGCCATTTTTGCCTTGTTTTTAATTGGCATTTTTTCCAATCAACTACCCCCTATCCCTGAGGAAGGGGCGCTTTATCTAGCACCCTCTGGCGTATTAGTTGATCAAAAATCTTACATTTATCCTATTGATTCGTTGTTTGCCGATCAAACCATGTCCAATCAAGAAACCTTGGTTAGGGATGTTGTTGAATCCATAGATTCAGCCACCTATGACCCAAGAATTACTCATCTGGTAATAGTGACTGATTTTCTTGAAGGCGCAAGTATTGCGAAATTAGAAGAAATTAGTCAGGCACTGATGCGCTTTAAGGCGACAGACAAACCGATAATAGCCGTTGCTGATAATTTCACCCAATCACAATACTTTCTCGCCGCCCATGCAGATGAAATACTCATGAACCCCATGGGATCTGTATTAATTACTGGGATTGGCGCCTATGGTAGTTATTTTCGTAACGCCCTAGATAAACTCGATATTAAGGTGCATGTTTTTAGGACTGGAGACTATAAAAGCGCCGCTGAACCCTTCTTAAGAAATAATATGTCCGCTGAGGCCAAAGAAGATATCTCCGCGGTGATTAACCAGCTATGGCAGTCTTATACAGATAAAATTGAAAGCCTGCGCGGACTCGAAAAAGGCACCATCGACAGCCTAGCTAATAACCTGCATAGCCAACTGCAGACAACTCAGGGTGATACCGCGAAACTGGCTTATAACGCAGGGCTTATCGATTATGTTGCAACCCGCAGCGAAATGCATAATTACCTAAATTCGCAAATCCCTAATGACATGCATGGTGAATTTGTTGCCATTGATATGTCCTCTTATGTTGCCAATATTCGCCGTGAAAACAGTCATGAACAGGCTGCAGATAAAATAGCGGTTGTGGTTGCCAAAGGCACCATATTCGATGGCGAGCAGCCAGAAGGCGAAATCGGCGGCGACACCCTCTCTCAAATACTATCCGAAGTGCGTTATGACCCTCAGGTTAAGGCGATTGTGCTTCGTATTGATAGCCCAGGCGGTAGCGCCTTTGCTTCAGACAATATCAGAGATTCACTTTACGGACAGGGCAATCAACAGGTTCCGATTGTAGTCTCGATGGGGAGTTATGCCGCTTCCGGAGGGTACTGGATTGCCGCTGAGGCAGATAAAATTGTCGCCATGCCCTCTACGATTACCGGCTCTATCGGTGTCTACAGTATGATTCCTAACTTTGAAAAAACACTGGCCACATTGGGTGTCAACTCAGATGGTGTTGGCACAACCGATATTGCCGACATCATGCAACTTGATCGACCGATGAGCAAACAGGCTAAAGTTATTCTTCAATCCAGTGTTGATCATATTTATGATCGATTTATCAATCTGGTAGCCAATGGACGGGGCCAAAGCCCTGAAGCTATTCATGATATTGCTCAGGGACGTATCTGGACCGGCCAGCAGGCACTTGAAAACGGTTTAGTTGATCAGCTAGGTGATTTAAAAGACGCTATTACAGCTGCGGCAGAACTAGCAGGCATCCAAGAGTATTCGGTCACTTACCCGTCACGGGTTTTGACGCCACAGGAACAGTTTTTTCAAGATATTAGCCAGAATTTTTCAGCCTCAATCAGTAAGATAGGGTTTTCAAAATTCGCTTCAAGCCTTGTAAACAGCGAGACCATAACGGCAATTAGCCCTCTCAAACACCTTAGTGAATTTAATGATCCACGAGGTGTTTATCTGCGCTGTGATAATTGCTCTATGTAGTTTTTGGGCTATATATCTAAAGTTGCTTTTACGAAGGGAGTGGTTAATCTTCGCTGCTCTCTTAGTGAAGCATTGTCTAGTGCCTCAAGAGCACCAATCAGTGTATTAGTATCCCGCGATAGTCGGGTCAGTAAAAACCTTGCAACCTCATCAGAAAGATACATACCACGCAGGTTACTGCGAAACTGAAGGAGTCGCCTAAGGTCATCATCACCAAAGTCGATTAACCCATGAATCAGTCCAGATTGTAATCTTGATAGTAGATCGGGCAATTGAATTCCCAAATCCTCCAACAGTAACGAACTAGAGAAAATTAACTTAGTACCACTTTGCTTACATTCATTGAAGAAATTAAATAGCGGCACCTGCCAATCTGGGTTATCAGCAACAGCCTGCAAATCATCTAGACATACCAATGAAGCCGCTTCAAGCCCCTCGAATATATGTTGCGGCTGGTATTCCTTAAGCTCTTTAAGGGGCAGATAAATAGCATCGCCGGAACGATCGAAAGGCCCTCTCTGACAGGAGGCCTGCAACAAATGTGATAAACCACTACCTGAATTACCCACTAAACAAACAAACCGCTGACCGCTTTCTTGCAGTAAAAATTTTGCTAACTGCTGCGTAGAGCCATTGGGTGCATAAAAATTATCAAAGGTCGCTTGATCATCAAGCTTTACCTCTAAATTCATTTGATGTAATTGACTCATTGATTCACCCAGCGATA
>Ga0066605_10002957_pt1 | contig 10551 bp, 7 predicted proteins | sample SaaInlLV_DNA_10m_FD_60385 | JGI IMG/M metagenome (GOLD analysis project Ga0066605, IMG submission 60385) | Marine microbial communities from expanding oxygen minimum zones in the Saanich Inlet - SI075_LV_DNA_10m | ecosystem: Environmental > Aquatic > Marine > Unclassified | place: British... | reverse complement strand
AGATCCAACAAAATTTAAATTATGTGTTCTATTATAATGTGGTAAATAAGTACCAAAAGCATCTGTTCTAGTAACCTTCCCTAAAGAATAAACCATCCACAAACTGGTTCGTTGATCATTATACTTAAACAGAAAATCCAAACCTTTGGCTAAACCAGTCTCAACGATAAAATCTTTTTTCAATTCGTCATCAATATCAAAGTTATTTTCATCATCCTCGTAAAGTTTATTTCTATTTAAGTTTATCAACTGATTAAAGTCTTTTACATAAGCTTCGACATTAACAGTCCATTTATCATTGATATCATATTCTAAACCAACAATAGCATGTTTTGCTCTCTGAAGAAAACTGGTTCGATCTTCACCATTAAGTTCGTCGGGTAAATTAGTTGTACTTGAAATAAATCCTTGAAATAGATTAACGACTTCACGACCAGTATTCACAGCAATTAAATTTTGAGAAAATACACCTCCAGCAGATTTTAACCTTAAATTCTCTGTTAAATTATATTTTAAACCTAAGCGTGGCTCAAAAGAAGATTCACCTAATGAAGTATATGAATGGTAGCGAACACTAGGCTCAAGTAATAATCTGGTTCCAACGTGTTTGTATTTAACAAAACCAGCGAACTCTGTAGTGTTATCATTATGATCAACAAGTATATTAGAGGGGGTATAAAAGTTTAACGTATTTCCAAAGCCAAGAACTTCAATACCATATTTAATTTGACTTTCTCCCTCAAGGAAATACGTAAAATCTAATCCAGAATTAAAACCTCCTATAGAACTTAATTTAGGTTTAGCACCAACATTTGTTTGTTCTGTATCGTAATTTGAAAACGAAAAATTACCTTCAACTAACATAGATGCCCCACTAGGAATTAAAATAAAGTTACTACCAAATCCAAAGGAATTCCATGAGTAATTAACCAGAGAAGAATACAAGACATCATCGCCATAGTTAAAACCAAACATATTAAATTTACTTCCATTGGAACCTGTAAAAGAGGCTTTACCATAAATATCCAAAAAGCTATATGGTAAACCTTCATCAGATATATATGAGTAGAGAGATTTTGATGTTTTATCGAGATACGACGTTTTAGTAGAAAGAATAAATGAACTACTAGAACCATTTTCTTTCTGTTTAAATAAAGGTCCCTCAAGCAGTAGTTTTGAACCAAAAGTACTCGCAGACACTTTACCTGCTAATCGCTTCTTATTTCCATCACGGGTTTTAATGTCAACTACCGAGGAAATACGCCCACCATACTCAGCATTAAATCCACCTGTATAAACGTCTGCAGTTTTAATAACATCTGTATCAAACACAGAAAACAATCCTATAGAGTGAAATGCATTATAAAGTATCATCCCATCGAGCAAAACTACATTGTGAATAGGTGCACCACCACGAATGTATAACTGCCCTCCTTGATCACCAGTAAATACAACCCCAGGTAAAACTTGTAAGTATTGAGCAATATCAGGATCACCACCAATAGACGGTAATCTTTTTAAAGATTTTGAGGTTAACTTAATAACGGAAGTATTGACACTTGTTTTTGCTTCCTGGCGTTCAGCAGAAAGCTGTACAGTATTTAATTGGATACTCGATTCAGATAAATAAAATTTCTTATTTAATATTTTATCAGCTTTAACTTCTATAGTCTCCTCTTTACTTTCAAAACCAATATAAGTAACCACAAATTTATATTGACCAGCAGGAACTTTGGATAAATTAAAAAATCCATTAGCATCAGTAACCCCTCCTATTTTGGTGCCATCTAAAACAATATTAGAAAACATAGCAGGCTCTCCAGAGGTTTCTTCGTATACAAATCCACGCACTGTTCCTGTTTGAGCAATTAGTTCTGTTGAACTAAAAATTATAAAAATAAAAAGGACGAATCTATTCATAATGATCATTTTCAATGCGCGAAGATAAAAATTAGCAGCTAAATTTCTATGCTCTAATCAAACAACTATCATTCCTTTTATGTAATTAATTATAAAAGTGTGCTTTAATAAGTGATTCTTGACCATTAAATATCGAAAACTCAAATTGAGATACATTAATCTCTTTATTAAATTAAAATCATACCAGCCTGAATTAAATATTAGATTAAAAGGACATAAATAGTATATTTGTTTGAATTCCAAAACGATGACACACGAGAAAATATTATCGGATTTAAAGGCAAAAAAATTCGACAGCATCTATTTTTTAGCCGGCGAAGAAACATTCTACATGGATCTTATCTCCGACTATATAGAAAAAAATGTATTGAGTGAAGCTGACAAAGGATTTAATCAAACCATATTATACGGAAGGGATATAGAAATTGGTGCCTTAATATCAGCAGCAAAACAATTTCCAATGATGTCTGATCATACAGTTATCATTGTTAAAGAAGCACAAGATCTTAAAAAAATTGAAGAATTAAAATCATATATAGAACAACCCTTAGAAAGTACATTACTTGTTTTATGTTTTAGAGGCAAAAAGCTAGACAAGCGCAAAGCACTTTACAAGAGCTTGCAAAAAAATGGAATATACTTTGAAAGCAATAAACTTTATGAAAATAAAATTCCAGAATGGATAAAATCATTTTTACGAGCTAAAGATTATAAAATAGGTAATAAATCTGCAGCAATGCTCACAGAGTTTTTAGGAAATGACTTATCTAAAATTGCCGGAGAATTAGAAAAACTTTGTATTCTAGCTCCAAAAGGGTCTGAAATTACAGATAAGCTAATTGAAGAAAATATAGGAATCAGTAAGGATTACAATAATTTTGAACTTCAAAATGCTGTTATACATAGAGATATTTTAAAAGCAAATCGAATTATTAAATACTTCGAATCTAATCCAAAAAACAACCCTATTGTTGTGACCTTATCAGTACTTTACAATCTTTTTAGTAAAGTACTTATTTACCACGGACTTAATGATAAAAACCCTCAGTCTGTAGCTAAAAGCTTAGGTGTTAACCCTTATTTCGCAAAAGACTATCAAAAAGCAGCGCAGATTTATTCGCTTAAAAAAGCAGTAAATGCATTAGATTTACTTAGAAAATCTGATGTCATGTCAAAGGGATACAAAAATCCTTCAACTTCTCATGGAGACTTATTAAAGGAAGTTATCTATAAAATTTGTTACTAATCAAATCGTAAATGCTTTACGGTTAACCCTTGATTTTTGAGTTCCATAAGGGCATCTATTCCGATTTGGATGTGATCTTTCACGTATTCACTGGTCACCTTTTTATCACTTTCTGAAGTTTTTATCCCCTCTGGAGTCATTGGTTGATCAGAAACAAGCAATAAGGCGCCACAAGAGATCTGATTTACAAAGCCAACAGTAAAGAGCGTAGCAGTTTCCATATCTATACCCATACAACGGCTGTCTCTTAAGTAATCTTTAAACACTTCATCATGCTCCCAAACACGTCTGTTTGTTGTATAGACTGTCCCAGTCCAATAATCGCGTTTATGATTACGAATGGTTGTAGAAATTGCTTTTTGTAATGCAAAAGAAGGCAAAGCAGGTATCTCAGATGGAAGGTAATCATCAGAAGTACCCTCACCTCTAATTGCAGCAATAGGAAGAATAAAATCTCCCAATTCATTTTTCTTTTTCAAGCCGCCACATTTACCCAAAAAAAGAACAGCTTTTGGGTTAGAAGCACTCAACAAATCCATTACAGTAGCAGCATTGGCACTACCCATTCCAAAATTAATCATTGTAACACCCTTTGCTGTAGCATTAGGCATGGCTTTATCCAAACCATTAACAGTGGTTTTATGAATTTGTGCAAACTCATTTAAATAATATTGAAAATTCGTAAGCAAAACAAAATCACTCATTTCAGACAAGTCAATACCTGTATAGCGTGGTAGCCAGTTTTCAACAATTTCTTTCTTATTCTTCATAAAGGTCTTAGTATAATATTATCTCTGATTAATGTATCTTCGTAGCTCATCATAATTTATGCAAAAATTAAATTTACCCATTTATTCCATTAAACTCAAAAAGGAAGGGAATAAAACACTGATTTTCGATCCAATTCGAAAAAAACACATCATTCTTACACCTGAGGAATGGGTGCGTCAAAACTTCATTCAATTTCTGATTGAGGAAAAAAATTATCCTGCATCCTTAATGGCTATAGAAATGGGGATAGATCTTTTAAACACAAAAAAAAGATGCGATATCGTGTTATACAATACTAAAGGATTACCCCATATGATTGTGGAATGTAAAGCCCCTTCAATAAAAATTTCGCAGGATACTTTTGATCAGATTGCACGTTATAATATAACACTCAAAACAGATCTACTGGTTGTAACCAACGGTATGCAACATTATATCTGCATAATGGACCACCAAAACCAACGTTATCATTTTTTAAAAGAAATTCCAAATTATGTGAGTCTATAGAATATAATTATCTCATCTTATAGAAATAAAAATACCGAGAAATTCTCGGTGTTTTTATTTAAATGGTCAACATATTGACTTTTGTAGAGTCAATAAATTATTCAATTGCCTTTATTTTAATTTTTGATAAACTTTAGCGTTTTTAAGGTTTCGTTATTTAAAGTATTTACTCTTAGCACATAAACTCCAGGGCTTAATGATGCAATTGGTACAAGGGTTTCAACTGATTGTAATTGCCCCTTAAACAACCGTTTTCCATGCAAGTCATAGATTTCATAATAGAAGAGCTTATCTTCATTTAAATCATTAACCACCAATGTTAATAGGTTTAAATTAGAATCAAAAAGTAAAGAAATGTCCATAAAAATTATACTTTGTCCATCTTTTATGCTTTCTGATGGTGCAATTAAGCGTTGGTTTTCTTGCGCGCCCTGACATACACAGCATTGTTCTAAAGCATTAAATTCATGAGAATTATAAGCTCCCTCACATCCATGTGAACCTGGATATTCGTTTACATCATACCATTCAGTACAGGAATCTCCATAAGTATCTGTACTAGAATCATCATTTTCACAGGAAGACTCAGTACAATCTCCGCCATCATTATCATAACAGCTTAAATCAGCACCATAGACTTGCTCAGGACCATCACAATATCCATCACCAAGCCAATGTTCAGGAAAATGTTCGCCACTGCCATCACAATCTAAAATGTGACCTGCTGGTGCTGGTAGAGATGAGTTACAATCGCCGGCTTCATTATCGTAACAGCTTAAATCGGCTCCATAGGCTTGTTCAGGTCCATCACAGTATCCATCGTTTATCCAACTTTCAGAAAAACATTCTCCACTACCATCACAATCTAAAACTTCTCCAGGCAAACAAGAGTTAGCATTGGTGAAATTACAATCAGTACTAAGAATATAGTCCCCAGAACTTGTGGAATAACCTTCTAATAAGAGATAATAAATTCCCTCGGTAAGATTTATTTCCACAATAGATTGGAAATTGCAAGCATCATCATTTTCAGTTAACTGATTCATATTGTCATCATAAATTCTCAAATAGGTGTCGTAATCTGAACCACAGGTTGAAAATTCATAAGTGCCAGAAGTCGTTACTTCAAATTGATAAATATGGTCAGGAGAACTATTCCCATAATTGTTTTGAGAATTTGATGTATTACCTGTCACTGTCATTACACAAGAAGATTCCGAAAAATCAGAAACTTGTAATAATCGAAGATCTATATGATGTGGTGGATGATGAATAAATTGATGATGATTTACATCATCGTCACATACCATATCAGTATCTTCAGTAGATTCTATATCATTATCACAAAGTGTAATTAATCGAACTAAACGAAGATGTGCAGTCTCCTCATTATCATTAATAAAACCACTATAAATATTATGAGGAAGATCTCCATTAATAGGACTAAATTGAAGCACAAGATAACCATCAAGATGCTGCTCAGATGTCCAATAAGAATCATTATCACCAGTATTAAAATAAATAAAGTTCGGATCCATATTAAGAGCATGACGATAAGACGAAATCTGAGTCATATCATTAAAAGTTGGTGTTGTCCAACCATTCAATATTTCCTCATTATTTACATTTTGTACATCTAATATATTACCAATTAGATGATCTTCCATTTCTACAATTTTAATTTGTTGTATGTTTCCATAAACTATATCGTAATAATGGTTTACATCATAAATAATACCATCTTCATATGTATCACCAATTTGATATTGAGCAGTAATATTTGTTGAAAGAAATGTAAATAATAGTAATTTGTAGAGATTTTTCATCCTGTGTAGGTTTAGTTATAAATTTTATTTATTGATAAATATATATAATTATATTATTTAAATGGTAATAAAATTTAATATTTATCAATAATTAAATTATGCTTACATAAGCAAATGATTTATTATTTTTGAGAAGAATAGATTTTAATTAAATCTTAAACAATGAATAGAACGCAAATCCTTAGTGCCAAACAAATTCAACAAAAATTGAATCGCATTGCATGGCAAATTTTTGAGTCGAATTATCAAGAATCTAATATAATAATTGCGGGTATAAGTGGTAATGGATTTTTAATCGCTCAAAGATTAGCGTCTATTATTAAAGAGATATCAGATATAGATGTGCTCTTAACAGAGATTAAAATCAATAAAAAAGAACCTTTTAATTCGCCTATTGAATTAAATATTCAGGAAAAGGATTACAACGGAAAAGTGGTCATACTAGCAGACGACGTAATCAATTCTGGAAAAACAATGATTTACGGTGTAAAGCATTTTTTAAACGTTCCTGTAAAAAAGATAAATACAACAGCTCTAATTGATCGTAAACACTTACGTTTTCCAATTCGTACAGATTATGCAGGTCTTGTTCTTTCAACCTCAATTAAAGAACATGTGGCAGTTGAATTGGGAGAAAACGAAGGTGTCTATGTAGAGTAAAACACAATTGTCATTTATGACAACTATACATTCACACTGATAACAAATTGAAGTATTTGGAATTTAAAAATAATAAAGCCCACTTTACAGTGGGCTTTAATAATTATTTTCTTCGCTCTCTTCGACTTCTAGAACCAGATCTATTTCTCGACCCAGAACTTCCTCTTCGATCTCTAGATGAATCTCTTCTTCCTCCTCTACGTCGATCTCTACCTCCACCAGGTCTATCAGGCGAGTTAGATGTCTTTGTTAATTCTAAACTTACTTTTCTATCGCCAACACTAAAACCTTCAAAAGCTTCAAAAACGCCTTCTACTTTAGATTTAGATACATTAAAAAATGAAAAAGCGCCTTTTACATCAACACCACCAAAATCGTCATTAGTCAAGGAAGTTTTTTCTCTTAATAAATCTTTTAAAGTGGCCCAATCAAAACCATCTTTCTCACCAATATTGATGAAAATTCGTTGAGAATCACGAGATTTTTTGTCTCTACCAGACTTTCCAGAAGCATTTAAATCTTTGGCATCTTTGTAAAAATTTAAAATCTTAGAGGAATTTAAGGCAATAAATTTTTCCAATACTTCCGTCACCGTCATTTGCTCCGAAAGCTCATGAATGGCTTCAGTAAAAGGTTTTAATGCTTTAGGGTGAACCTGAGTATTAATAAGATTCTCCATGGATTGAAAAACCATAGCCTTCATCACTTCTTCACCCGAAGGAACCATCTTTCGTTCCATCCTGCACTTAATGGTCTTCTCTATCTGAACAAGTTTGTACTTATCTCTCCCTCCTACCAAAGCAATAGAAGTTCCTTCTTTACCAGCACGCCCAGTTCGTCCACTTCGATGCGTATACACCTCATTATCATCGGGAAGTTGGTAATGAATAACGTGAGAAATATCATCCACATCAATACCTCTAGAAGCAACATCAGTAGCGACAAGAATCGTAATGTTCTTGGTTTTAAATTGTTTCATAACGCCGTCTCTTTGTCCTTGAGACATGTCGCCATGAAGCCCTCCTGTATTATAGCCATCAGCCATCAATCGTTCGGCTACATTTTGAGTTTCTGCGCGTGTCCTACAAAATATAATAGCATATATACCAGGATAGGAATCGACAATACGCCTAAGTGTTCGATAGCGGTCGCGGTTGTCTATTAAATAATATTCATGATCGACAGTTGAAGCTGCTTGATTTTTAGTTCCACAAGTCACCTCAACAGGATCCTTCATGTAATTCGAAGCAATTTTAGCAACAGCCTTTGGCATGGTTGCAGAATACAACCAAGTATTTCGATCTTCAGAGGCGGTTTCTAAAATCTCATCAATGGCGTCTTGAAAGCCCATATTAAGCATTTCATCGGCTTCATCTAGAACCAAATAATTAATGTGACTTAAATCCACCAACCTACGATTAATCATATCTTGTAGACGCCCCGGAGTGGCAACAATGACTTGAGCACCTTTCTTTAATTTCTTTGCCTGATCGGTAATACTTGCACCACCATAAACTGCTACGACGTTTGTTTTCTTAAAACAAGCAAAGTCTTTAAGATCGGCAGTTATTTGAATACAAAGCTCTCGAGTTGGAGCTAAAACTAAGGCTTGTGTTTTTCTATTTTCATTATCAATCTTTTGGATTAATGGCAATCCGAAAGATGCTGTTTTACCAGTACCTGTTTGAGCTAAAGCTACAAGGTCTGTATCTTCATTTAAAACAATAGGAATACATTTCTCTTGAACAGGAGATGGTTTTTCAAAACCAAGTTGGTCTACTGCCTGAACGATGACATCTTCAAGTCCAAGCGCTAAAAAATTCTGATTCATTTCGTCAGATTAAGTGATTAATAAACAACCAACACTCAACCCTTTCGACGAAGTCCCGATGGACTTCCTAATAGAGCATTAGTTTGGCGCGAAACTACAACAATTTATTTAGTAATGGGTTTAAATACAAAAAGTATACTTGTTTTCATTATTCAAATTTATCTCGTAAAAGTAACCCTAAGCTTTAAACTCATAGTCTTACATAGTAAAAACTAGAAAACAAATTCTTAACTTCGCATGCTAATAAAGAACTCTATAAAATAGTAAAAGATGAATTTTGATCTTATTGTTGTAGGAAGTGGTCCTGGAGGGTATGTAACTGCCATACGCGCTTCTCAGTTAGGCTTAAAAACAGCCATTGTTGAAAAAGAAAGTTTGGGTGGTGTATGCTTAAATAGGGGTTGTATACCAACGAAAGCACTATTGAAGAGTGCTCAAGTTTTTGAGTATATCAATCATGCAGAAGATTACGGCATTAAAGTAGGTAAAGCTAACGCAGATTTTTCGGCTATTGTTAAAAGAAGTCGTGATGTTGCTGGTGGCATGAGTAAAGGAATTGAGTTCCTAATGAAAAAGAACAAAATTGAAGTTCTCAAAGGTATTGGTCAAGTTGCACCTGGCAAGAAAGTAAAGGTTACAGATGAAAAAGGTAAAATGACTGAGTATACTGCAAAAAATATCATTATTGCTACAGGTGCACGCTCTCGTCAACTACCAAACCTTCCTCAAGATGGTAAAAAAATTATTGGTTATCGAGATGCAATGGTTCTTAAAGAAGCACCAAAGAAAATGATTGTGGTAGGTTCTGGAGCTATAGGCGTTGAATTTGCCTATTTCTACAATGCTATGGGTACAGAAGTTACCGTAGTAGAATACATGCCGAATATAGTACCTGTAGAAGATGTAGACATTTCTAAGCAATTGGAACGTTCATTTAAAAAAGCAGGCATAAAAGTAATGACGAATGCTTCAGTTGAAAAAGTAGACACTTCAGGAAAAACATGTAAGGCTACTGTTAAAACTAAAAAAGGAGAAGAGACCTTAGAAGCTGATATTGTTCTGTCTGCAGTAGGTATTGAAGCTAATATTGAAAAAATTGGATTAGAAGATGTTGGTATTGCAACAGATAAAGGGCGCATCTTGGTAAACGATTATTACCAAACAAACATTCCAGGCTACTATGCCATTGGTGATGTTATTCCTGGACCAGCTCTTGCTCATGTAGCATCAGCAGAAGGTATTATTTGTGTTGAAAAAATATCAGGTATGGCAGTTGAACCAATGGACATGAACAACATTCCTGGTTGTACTTACTGTTCACCAGAAATATCATCTGTTGGCTATACAGAAAAAGCCGCTATTGATGCTGGATATGAAGTGAAAGTAGGTAAATTCCCTTTCTCTGCTTCCGGAAAAGCTAGTGCTGCTGGACATAAAGATGGATTTGTGAAAGTTATTTTTGATGCAAAATATGGCGAATGGTTAGGTTGCCACATGATTGGATCTAACGTTACAGAAATGATTGCTGAAGCTGTGGTTGCTCGCAAACTAGAAACAACAGGACACGAAATCTTGAAAGCTGTTCATCCGCATCCAACAATGAGTGAAGCGGTGATGGAAGCTGTTGCAGATGCTTATGATGAAGTGATTCATATGTAAAACATAGTTCAAATATTAAAAAAGCCTCCTAATGGAGGCTTTTTTATTATCATAAATATCGAATGATTATCTTAATAAAGTAACTATACCGTATTCTTGATAAATTGTATCATCATAATATTTTTTTACCA
>Ga0066605_10002952_pt1 | contig 10557 bp, 5 predicted proteins | sample SaaInlLV_DNA_10m_FD_60385 | JGI IMG/M metagenome (GOLD analysis project Ga0066605, IMG submission 60385) | Marine microbial communities from expanding oxygen minimum zones in the Saanich Inlet - SI075_LV_DNA_10m | ecosystem: Environmental > Aquatic > Marine > Unclassified | place: British... | reverse complement strand
CGGGGGTTGCACCAATCCCCCAATGGCAACTAATATCGCTATCCCTCACTAAAAACATGAGAATGTCTTGAACGCAAAAGTACACTCCCCAGCCCCCGTTGGCATGACTTACAAAAAGCTCTTCGAACCACTGAATCTGGGCTTCACTAGCATCAAGAACAGGGTAATCATGGGCTCCATGCATACCGGCCTTGAGGAATCGGAGAATGGCTTCGAACGCATGGCGGCATATTTTTCCGAGCGTGCCCGTGGCGGTGTTGGCATGATCATCACCGGCGGTATTGGACCTAATGAAGAAGCGGCCCTTGGCTCGGCAATGCTTTCAAACGATAGCGAGGCAGCGCAGCACCGCACAGTGACCGAGGCCGTGCATGCGGCTGATCCCGACGTCAAAATCTGTATGCAAATTCTGCACACCGGGCCACTGGCTTACAACGAGAAGCTGGTAGCACCCTCAGCAATAAAATCACGTATCGCTCCATTCGTGCCTAACGAACTGGATGCCAATGGCGTGCAAAAGCAGATTAACGACCACGTGCGATGCGCAAAGCTGGCGAAGCAGGCTGGCTATGACGGTGTTGAAATTATCGGTTCCGCTGGCTATCTGATTTCTACTTTTTTAGTCGAAAAAACCAATAAGCGTACCGACGAGTACGGTGGTTCTTACGAAAATCGGATGCGCTTTGCGTTAGAGATTGTCCAAAAAATTCGCGCCGCTGTAGGCGATGAATTTATTGTTATCTTTCGGATTGCCGCCATGGACATGTTGCAAGGCGGGATGAGTTGGGACGAGGTGGTACAGCTTGCACAAGGACTGGAAAAGGCTGGTGTAAACATCATCTCTACTCATTTCACCTGGCATGAAAGCGCTGTTCCCACCATTGCCACCATGGTACCGCGAGCGGCATTCAGTCAGGTAACTGGCCGTATTCGCCAGAACGTCAACGTACCGATGATCACCTCTAACCGCATTAACATGCCACATGTTGCAGAAGAAGTGTTGCAGCGCGGTGACGCTGACCTGGTATCCATGGCGCGCCCTATGCTTGCTGATGCCGAACTGGTGAACAAGGCGCGCGAAGGACGCGAAGATGAAATAAATACCTGCATTGGCTGTAACCAGGCTTGCCTTGATCACACCTTCGCAGGCAAATCTGTTTCATGCCTGGTGAACCCCAGAGCCTGCCATGAAACCCTGCTCAGTTATGAAAAAACCAGCTCGCCTAAGAATATTGCCGTGGTGGGTGCCGGCCCGGCCGGCATGGCCTATGCCACCGTAGCCGCCGAGCGGGGACACAAGGTCACCTTATATGATGCGGCTAATGAAATAGGCGGCCAATTCAACCTGGCCAAGCAAATCCCCGGCAAAGAAGAATTCTACGAGACACTGCGCTACTACGGCAAGATGATTGAAAAGCTCGGCATCAATTTGCAACTAAATACCCGCGCAGATGCCGACATGCTCGCCGCAGCGGGCTATGACAATATCATCATTGCCACGGGCATCAACCCTCGTACTCCCGACCTGGAAGGTATTGATCACCCTATGGTCATGAGTTACATCGACGCGATCAGGGGCAATAAGCCTGTGGGGAAAAAAGTCGCCATCTTGGGCGCCGGCGGCATCGGTTTTGACGTGTCCGAATTGATCAGCCATAAGGGTGTGTCAGCCGCCATGGATATCGACGTTTTCGCCCGGGAATGGGGCGTAGACTTCGCCAATCATCCCCGCGGCGGTGTTACCGGGGTCGAACCGGTTACTGCAATTGCTGACCGCGAAATTTTCCTTATGCAACGTAAAGAAACACCGGTGGGACGCGGCCTGGGTAAGACAACAGGCTGGACCCATCGCATGGCTTTAGGCAGGCGCGGTGTAAAAATGTTGAATGGCATAGAGTATGTGCGCATCGATGATGATGGCCTGCATATCATGCGAGAGAACAAACCAGAATTATTACCTGTCGATACCATTATTGTTTGTGCCGGCCAGGACCCTGCCCGCGAATTGTATGATGCGGGGCAGGCTCAGGGCTTACCGGTAGAACGGGTAGGCGGCGCCTATGAGGCGGCGGAGCTGGATGCTAAGGCCGCCATCAACCAGGCCTGCCATATGGCGGCCCAGATCTAAGCCTTCAAAGACGAATTTTCTGACGGCTTTGAGGCATTAGCGACTTTTTAGGGAACGGGAATACAATCGATACTAAGCACTTATTCCCGAGCACGCTCGCATCAGGGTTCTTGGCACAAGGATTGTCGATAGCATGCTATTTGCCGATTCGGCTTTCTACGAAAGCGGCAATGTTCCCGTTAGCGCTCCGGACACGGCAGACCAGTAGAAGCGGGTAATGCTATCTCGAACTATTTCTGTTCTAGTATTGGGAGCTTAACCGTTGCCAACGCACCACCGGCCCAGTTCGTCAGCTCGATTGTTCCACCCGCCTTTGCAACAAAGCCTTGACTGACTGACAGACCCAAGCCGGTGCCTTTTCCAACTTCTTTTGTGGTGAAAAATGGCTCCAATACTTTGCCTAATAAAGTGCTTTCGACACCCGTGCCAGTATCCTTAACAGTCAAAACCGCCTGCTTAGAATCAGTACTGACGCTTATTTCAATCCGCATTGCGGACGCCTCATCGGGCGAAGAGTGAGCCCTTCTTTCCTCGATAGCATCGCGCGAATTTGATAGAAGATTCAAACACATTTGTTCCAGTTTCAACTCGTCACAACTGACAGGTATGCTTGTTGTCTGATAGGTTGTTTTAACGGTGATATTGTTGTCTTGAAGCAACTGACCAAACATCAGCAAGGTGCTTTGCACCGCCACAACAAGGTCACCCTCACAATTTTTATCATCCACAGTTCTACCGAAAGATCTAAGTTGATTGATTATTTGGCTCGATCGATCAACCTGCTTATCAATCATTGCGAGTTTCTTTTGGATGTAAGTCTGATCAGCGCTATCGCCTCGTCCTCTCAAATTTGCTACTGCCAATTTAATCACGTTGAGAGGCTGATTGAGTTCATGGGCCACTCCGGCTGATAATTCGCCAAGAGCCGCGAGTTTGGAATTCTGTATAACTTGTGCATTCTGCTTTCGGTTTTCTGAATCGTCTTTCATGATAGAGCAAATGTACTGGCTGCCGAAATTTTCTAGCAATACCTTTGAGGCAATATAGTATTTTTTTTCCCCACCGCGCTCCATAACAAGTTCTACATTATCAACCGGCTCGCCGCTCAAAAGCATGCTATCAAGTCGCTGCCCCTCTTCCACAAAGGCCGAATCGATTATAGAGTATATGGAAGTTTCATTATCTATTTCGGACGTATTCATGTCTAAACCAATCGTTTCTTTCATTAGATCGTTGGAATATACATGGCGACCGTCGACATCATGAATGCCAATTGCATAATTGATTTTTTGCGCGACTAATTCAAAGAGGTTTCTCTCGGTCGCTATTTCTCGAAGTAATGCTCTCTCATCAGAAATATCACGCACCAATCCCTCGACGCCCGTGATATTGCCATTCTTATCTCTTACGTAATGCGCTGATGTTGAGACCCAGATCCCTTCGCCTTTATGGTTCTTTAACTCTGCTTCGAAGCCCTCGACGCCATTTTCATTTTCAGCCAATTTCTTTAAGAAAAGATCTCTACCGATTGGGTCAACATACTGATCTGCAATAAGAACACCAATTATTTCGTCCACTTCTGCAAAGCCCATAATAGAAAGCATTGCTCGGCTGGCAGCAACTACCTTGCCCTCTTTATCGGCACGGTAATAGGCATAGGGGAGCGAATTAATAACCTCCAATACGTCTTCATTTGAACTCGATGCAAACTCAGCTAAAAGCTCTGTGTCTTTCATAAATCTCGCAACACGTCATGTTAAGATTGATATCTCATTCTTATCGTAACAGAAAAGGCAGACGTATTTAAAAACAGTGAATGTAAAACAACCTTCGTGGCTATAAATTACCTTTTGTTATTTTTATTATTACTCGGTATACCACAAACGATACAAAGTGATTCGGCTCAGCTACACCCGCAAACGCCCTCGCCCAAAGTATCTCTAATGACCTCTCGCCTCTACACAGCACCGGCAGTGTAACTCGTGGCGGCCTATAGCCGATACATTGATCAGCGTCGAGTCGCTCGCGCAGGGCCCAACGCACGCTTTCGCACTATCGGCTGACGTTGTCGCGCCGGCGATGTCACGTCCTGATTCTCAGCAGTAATGTCGGGTAGAAAAACCTGATATTCCACCGGAAAGTCCAAGCCTGCTCGGTCTTCGCTGAGCTCCAGAACGATAGGCTGGTCCAGAGTTAGCCATGAACCGCACGCCTCTCCAGCATCACAAATAAAGAAGTCGTTGTCAGAATCAGAGCCAGCGACGAGTTCGTATTGCCCGGGAGGCACATCCGTAAATTGGAAAGCGTAGCGGCCATTTTCCGCGGTGGCAGAAAATTCGGCTACAGCCTCCTCGTTGACGCGGTCGTACAGCAATATATACACGGCCCCAACATTGGCTTCGCCACCCGGGCGACCCACAGACATAAAGACTTTTGCGATCACCAAATTAGCGGAGGACAACACCTTAATATCACCAGAATATACCCCGTCGGCCAAGTCCTGACGATTAATGTTGACGTCGTAGGACCCCAGCCCCCCTTCGTCAATGTCTTGTGACGAGACGGATAGCCATTGCTCACTGCTTGTTATCGATTCAATAGTGAGTTCACCGCTACCCGCATTTATCAACTCTAATTCAAGCGGGGCCTCGCTATCCCCAAAGCTCAGGGTAGTTGCCGAAAGGCTCAGCCTGGGCAGATCTACGGTGGTATCGCCCAGGCTATCCAAAGCCGCTATTACCGATTTGTAGGCATTGATCATGCCGTGCCCATAACTATCATCGCGACCAGGAGGCCCCAGATCATCTGTAAGGCGACCGCTCACTAATAAGGTTTCGATATCGGCCGGCGAAAGGCCCGGATTTACACTTCGCATCAGTGCCATAACCCCTGCCATGTGCGGAGCGGCCATTGATGTGCCATTAAGAAAGGTATAGGCAAACTCCAGACTGCCATTGTCGACGCCACCGGTGCTCAGCACACCATCCGGATAGCCATCACCATTCACGTCAGTGCCATTGTCGCCGCCAGGGGCGGCAACGTCGACATACACACCTCGACTTGAATAACTCGCTAACTGACGGTTGATGTCTACCGCACTAACCGAGAACACACCGTCGTAAGAAGCTGGGTATTGGGGGACAGAGCTTGCCTCGTTACCGGCGGCGGCCACAACAATAGTGCCGTTAGCAATGACCTGATTGTAGAGCTGCTGTTCAGCCGAACTAAAGGGACCGCCACCCAAGCTTAAATTGATCACGTCGGCCGGCGCATCAGGCACCGTTCCTGAATCGTTAGCCAAACCTGCCGCGTAGCGTATTGCCTGGCTAACATCATAGCTCGTACCTACGCCGCCTTCCCCCAGAGCACGCAACGGCATGATGCGTGCACCATAGGCGACACCCGCAACACCGATGCCATTGTTACCAGCAGCGCCAACGGTACCCGCCACATGTGTCCCATGATAGGAACTGGGGCCGGGAGTTTGCAAATTACCAGGGTCTTCCGGGTTGGGGTCGATGCCATCGCCATCACCCGATTGTGCGATGTCACGCACAAAGTCATAGCCCGCAACCCATTGTCCAGCCAGGTCCGGGTGTTGCGACAGTATTCCAGTATCCACAACTGCCACTGTCACATCAGGATCTCCCTTGACGCTATCCCAGGCGGCAGGTAAATCAATGAGAGGCAGGTGCCATTGCGTCTCGAAGGCTTCGTCATCGGGCGTAAAAAAACCGCGTACGCGAAAGTTCGGCTCAGCCAATTCAACTTCATCAGTGCTGCGCAGACGTTTGATGGTCATCAGTGTTTCGAAGCGAGCCTGCAAATCACCACTGCCGATGCTAGCGCGCTTAGGCATGGCTGTGCCCATGCGCCTTGCCAGGTACTGCCTGTCATCCGTAGTTTTTAATTGCATAAGCCAGGGTCGTTGCGGTCCACCGCCACGCTGCTCCATCGCTAGGTCAGCCGCCGCCATGGCAGTCTGGTTGCTATGGTCACTATCGCGATAGCGCACTATCGCCTGCCAAGGCTCGATATAGTGCTGCAGGCTGGATCGAGCCTGATTCGCCTGGTTGCCTATGGCCAATAAATAGTTGGTACCGCCAGAATATGCTGACACGTTGACCAAAAATGTGCCGTCGTCAGGCACTATCAGGTTTTCGACCTCGCCCGACTCAATAGAGAAATCGATGATGTCACCGTTTTGGTTGTAGAGGTACAAATCAGCATCGGCGATGTCAAAGTCGGCTATCACCATAGTGATAGATTGCCCCGCAAGCAGCTCTAGCCGGAAAAAGTCATCCACATCGCCCTCTGCAAATGAACGACCGCTCTCCCCACTACCGGGCTGGTTAACGTAGCCTCCCAGAGTGGTCGGGTTATTAATTGCCTGGGCAGTTAACAAGGTGTCGTTGGGATTGTATTCGCTGACCGTATCGTTAGTGTCGCCATCTACAGACTGACTGCTACTGGCGATCACGGTGCCCGTTATGACAAACCCCTCTGTGACCGGGGGGGCCGCAGGGGGCGGATCGACAGGAGGTGCGGCGACAGGTGGCGGCTCAGTCTGCTGACTACCCCCCGAACTACCGCCTCCACCGCAGCTCGCCAGCAGCAGGAAAAGAGTCATCAAAAGCCAGTGCTTCATCATCGTTTGAACAGTACCTCGATAAGGTTCGAGCCCAGCCGCGCCATGAAGTTCCCACAGCCGTGCGCAGCCAAGGCAGTATCATGCCACGCATACAAAGAATATGCTTTGCTGCTGTTACTCGTTGCGGTACATACGACAAAAAAATGGCGCCAGATCCGCCCAAAGGAAACACCCCGCTGCGATGGCCAAATATGAATCTTCACGGGGTCGAGGGATTCCAAACCAACCTCTACAACCGCTGACACCTCCTCTCGGGACGGCAGAGCCGACTCCATACTGAGGCCAGATGGCCTTGGTTCAGGCACAAGCCGCATTGCTGGCCGCTTGCATCGTATATCCGGTACACTCACCCTTCGTTTCATTGTCGCAAGCTAATATGAGGACACCACGTGCCGGCACTTTACAAAACCTGGCTTTACCGCGCTCGCCTGGCAATCATCGGGAAGATGCTGCTCAAACCGCAACCCAAACCCATGGCCTTCTCTGGGCCCGGATCATCGGCAAACCTCTGTAAAGCGATCAGCCAGTTTGGGCTAAAAAATCTGTTGATTGTCACTGACAAACCACTGCGTGAACTTGGCTTACTCGACAAGACACTTGCAGATCTTGCTGCTCACGACGTGAGCTATCAGATCTATGACGGGGTGCTGCCCGACCCCACACTGCAGGTTGTGGACGCAGGCCTGGCTGTACTCAATGCCAACCATTGCGATGCGGTACTTGCCTTTGGTGGCGGCTCATCGATTGATACTGCCAAAGTTGTTGCTCTTGCCGGTGCCAATGGAGGTAATGCTGAATCCTGTCTTGGGGTCAACAAGTGCAAACAGGGAGCGCTGCCGCTTTTTGCCATCCCGACCACAGCGGGCACAGGTTCTGAAGGCACTTGTATCGCAGTGGTCTCAGACAACGAGACCCACAGCAAGAGCGCTGTTATTGACAATAGCCTGATTCCGAAGGCTGCGGCACTGGATCCGGAAGTCATGCTGGGTTTACCCGCCAGTATGACTGCGGCCACCGGTATGGACGCCCTCACCCACGCAATCGAGTCCTATATTGGAACATTTGGTAACACCGAGACCGATTTTTACGGACTTGCCTCTGCCAAACTGGTGTTCAAATATCTGCCAACTGCTTGCAGCGATGGCCAGAACATGGAGGCCAGGGAGGGCATGTCGTTGGCTCCCTATTATGGCGGCCTTGCCATTACCCAGGCACTGGTTGGCTATACCCATGCTATTTCCCACAATCTCGGTGCGCGTTACGGCGTCGCCCACGGCCTGGGCAATGCAGTGGCCCTGCCCCATGTACTGGACCTGTTAAAAGACGATGCCCAGGATAAGATGGCCGTGTTGGCGGTGCACTGTGAACTTGGCAAGGCTGAAGAGAATAAAGCTGCGCTGGCGCAAAAACTGATCGACAGCGTTAGGGAGCTCAATCGCACCGTAGGTATTCCCGAGACCATTGAATCTATACAAGAAATAGACATAAACGAGCTTGCAGGTCTCGCTCTCATCGAGGGAAGCAGCTATCCAACACCACGCTTTTTGGATACGGATGATTGCAGGGGGATCCTAAAACGCATGAGTGTCGCCCCTGCACAAGCGAAAAGCCTGGCCGACTGAAGTCCTGGCGCCGGGGTGCTACAAAACGGTTTACCTGCTATATTCTTGGCGGATTGTAAAGCGATGGGTGTTAAATGAAGAAAATAGTCAAGCAAGCGCTTGCAGGGACTCTGGTTTTACTCTGCATAGGGTGCAAGGTGCGTATTGAGGTCCCCGAGGGTGGGCAGGTAATTTCCTCTTCTGGTGACTACGACTGCAGGCTGCTTACTGCAGACGCGGTCATTCGCCCTGCGCATGCGGTTGGCGAAGAGGAAGAAGGATTTCATTGTGACTTCGTTATAGAAGATACCAGCTTTAATGAGACCTTTACTGCAGTACCCTCATCAGGATGGGAGTTTGCCGGTTGGCGAAACCGTAAACCTGGCGAGTATCTTTACGGCGGATTTGAGTCTGCCCAAGTGTGGTTGACGACGATTGGCTTTGACGCCAACGAACTCCTTATGACTATCCTGCAGTCAGATCAGGTCTATTACTTAGAACCCGTATTTGAAAAAGTTGAACCATCAGGCGCTGGCACCGACTGCAGCAACCTCGGTGGTAGCTTTGACCGTATTCAATCCCTGATTTTTGAAGGCTATAACTGCACTAACAGCGCATGTCACAGTGGCAACAATCCAGCCGGAGCGCTCGACTTAACGGCAGGAAAATCATTCGACAATCTTTACCGTGTAGATGCCGCCGCCAATCTGCCTGTGTCCCAGCAGTTAGTGTATCCCGGAGAACAGAAATTAAGCTTCTTGTATACCAAGCTCGAAGCAGCCACTAATGCCATTTTGTTGCCCAACGGAGCTGGTTTGCCGATGCCTATAGGTGGTGCGCCGCTAACGACCGACCATTTGGAGGCAATGCGGTTGTGGATTCGAAACGGCGCACCTGAGTCCGCTAACGTGGATGGTGTGGCGACCCTGTTGGGCTGTGATCAGGCAACTGCGCCTCAATCAAACAAGATAGATCCTCCTGCCCCACCTGCTCCTCGCAAGGGCGTGCAATTTATTAGCGGGCCCTGGACGGTATTGCCAGAAAGTGAGAATGAGGTTTGCTTTGCAACCTACTATGACCTGGAGCAGACTCCGGAGCTGCTTCCCGACTGGGCTCTAACTCCTTGCAGCGACCCGGTCTATAACGATTATGACGGTGTCTGCATGGCGACTAATTCCCGGACGCTGACGCAAGACCCTCAATCACATCATAGTATTATCAATGTTTACACCGGCTCGGCTTCGCCTTTCGAGCCTGCATGGGGCGACTGGCAGTGCCTGAATGGCCCGAACAAGGGCTCGACGTGCGATCCGACGAGGATTGGTGAGCCAGTTGCCTCTGGCGGAGCAGATTGTGGCGGAGATCGCTTCGTTTGTGGCACGCAGGCGCGCAAGTCGATCGCCTGTCGAGGCTGGGGCCCAACAGATCTGCGTACACACCAGGTCAGCATGGGAGGAGCCCAGGCCCCGGTGTCGGAGAATACCTTGGCTGAAGGTGTTTATGGTGTACTGCCGGCGCGCGGCATCATTGTATGGAACTCGCATGCGTTCAATCTTTCGACTGAAGAAACTACAGTGGAACAGTACAACAATATCTTGTTTGCCCCCAAGAGCGAGAGGCGTTACCGGAGTCGGGCAATATTCGATGCCAAGGACATTTTTGTGGCAAATGTACCGCCCTACGAACAGCGAACCTATTGTTCTACGCTCACACTACCGGTGGGCAGTCGTCTGACCCAGTTGGGCTCTCATGCGCACAAGCGTGGCATACTTTGGCAAACCTGGTTACCGCCACAGGATCCAAACTGCAAGGTATCCAGCGATTGTAAGCCGAATGCGGAGGCGCCCGATTATCTCAGCCGTGTTTACAATGATCCGCTGCAAATCGACTATGAACCGCCGTTAGAGTATGACTCCTCAAAACTGGAAAATCGAACGCTCAAGTTTTGTGTCACTTATGATAATGGCAAGGATTTTCCCGACCTGCTAAAGCGCAATTCAACGTCGGTGGGTACAACATGTGAGGGTAACGCCTATTGTGTTGCTGGACCCACGCCCGGTAAGGCTTGCGGTTCCGATGATAGCCTGTGCGGCAGTAACGGCAGTTGTGATGCCTGCGTTGTGCGAGGCGGCGTTACCACCGAAGACGAGATGTTCCTCATGCTGGGTGGTTTCTAT
>Ga0066605_10002940_pt1 | contig 10576 bp, 11 predicted proteins | sample SaaInlLV_DNA_10m_FD_60385 | JGI IMG/M metagenome (GOLD analysis project Ga0066605, IMG submission 60385) | Marine microbial communities from expanding oxygen minimum zones in the Saanich Inlet - SI075_LV_DNA_10m | ecosystem: Environmental > Aquatic > Marine > Unclassified | place: British... | reverse complement strand
CGCGACTGCACGAGTAAATTTATTAGCCAACTCAACTTTGTTAAGTTGTTTTTCGATGGCCTGGCGCAACTCTAAATCATCAAGGTAGCGTAAAATAAAGTCAGATTTAATTAAAAACTAGTAAAATTATCTTTCTATCTCAATCTCGCTTCAATATTTCTAGGCATTTTATGCACTATGCATATTTTGCACGTAGTGTTCTTAATTCCGCTTTAAGAGATTTAATTTCTTTTCTATACTCTTCAACTTTTTGTTTTTCTTTCTTCAAATCTGCTTCCAGCTTATATATCTTCAAGTCGTATTCTGTCGATCCTTCCAATGACGGCTTTTTAGGCTTGGGCATATCAAAAGAGTCTTCCCTTATCCATCTTCTGACTGTTGATTCATCAACATCAAGTTGTAGCTCATCAATGATGCCTTTGATACTCATGCCATCAGCTCGCAACGTTCTCGCCTGTTCTTTTAAGGCATTCTTGTGCTCTCTCTGAATAGGCCCGATAAGTCTTGAAATTGTACTCTGGTCTATTCCCCACTCCCCTGCCAGTTCACTTTGTCCTGTCGTCTGTAACCAGTACTTGTATTCGCTATCATGCTCGGCAAGTATAAAAACCTTTTCCTTAAAGGTTTCGTAACTACCAACAAGAGAAAGCATTTTTTCGCCTGTCCAGACCTGCTTCTCCTGGAGGGAGAAAGTCGAAATTACGGCAACATCCTCTTCGAGTCTTTGGAGTTTAAGGTTCATGTTTTATGCTTAAATTTATTATTATATTTATAATAGATATAATATTTATAATAAATATTATATTATTTTTTCAGATATGATTTCAATGCTAAAAATATAGCGTGATCAAGTCCATCTATTTCACCATTAACTTTTTTAATCCCACAATCTCTTATGAATTCTTCAGGGATTTCAACAAGCCTCTTTTTCCAAATGCAATCAATTCCACTTTTAAAACTGGGCTTGCCTGGAGTACCTTTTCTTAATGACTTATTAGGTGCTTCTTCTATTTCTCTATTAATAGTTTTTTTAGGCTTAGGTTTAATTGCCATGCGATCCCTCCAATAGAGATTCTATCAAGTTAACTATCTCCTGTTGAGCCTTCCCGTCTTTAGGCTTTCTTTCATGCACTGAAAGACCAGATCCACCTGCATCAGTAAAAGCCTTCCTTCTCACAACAACAGAAGGAAGAAACTCTATTATAGATGACTCTTGAAGAAGAGTTGCGGAATCTTCATTATCTTGACCTGAAGGCCATCCCATATTTAGACATGAATAGCATTTAAGATTCGGGTTTCCAGTTGCTGATAGACTAATCATTTCTTCAACTTGATCAGTAGTCCAAAGAGCAAATGATTCTGGCTTAAGAACCACAAGGTATTTATCACTTAACGATATCGCATATCGCTGACTGATTGAGTCAAAGCCACCTGCATCAATAACAATATAATCATATATACCACTAAACTTTGGTACTTCAGTCGATAATGTTTTCTCCCGTAGCTGAATAGTTGTATATCCTGTTTCTCCTAAAGACTCTGCTCTCGAATCAGAAAAATCCGTCGCTGTTCCTTGATCATCAGCATCAATCAATAAAACATTGTGCCCCTTTGAAGATAGGTGTACCACAAGTTCTGTAGCTATTGTCGTTTTACCCGTTCCACCTTTCTGACCACCTATTGTAATTATCATCGCACACCTCTTTTATAATAAAAATAATATTTATAATAAATATTATATATATTATATATATATCAAATAGGGAATGTTACTTTAATTGAGGTTTTTAGATCTAACAATATCAAGAGCAAGCCCCTCAAGAAGGGCATCGGGGCAGTCATCTAGCGAGTACCAGCTTTTACTATTCTCATCCAAGTCTTCATAGAGAGACTTTCTATTTTCTTTCGCATACTCTTTTGCCAAACGATCGAACTTAGACTTTTCAGCGTTAAGAGCAGCCTCAGCAATTTCTTGATCTTCTAACTTTTCTGTAAGCTCCTTTTTCCGGACCTCCAGATCAAGCACTTCTTTTATGTAACGATCTACTCTAAGTCGGAAAAGTCCTGCTTTATTTTTTATTGAAGTATTGGACATCCTCTTATCGAATAATGTAGTTGCACTCAATAGAAGGGATGAACCATGTTTACTAAGTAATTGTTCAATAAAACTATCATCATTAAATCCATAGGTATCTAAGAAAACTCTTATCTCATGAGGGATCTCATCTGTAATAATTTCGACAATCGGTAATTTAGGCTGATGCGCAGGGTTTTTGGAAACCTTAAATTCAATAGCCCCAATTTTTCGACGGTAACGGATAGTCTCCCATTCAATTAATATATCAGATTTTTCATTTAGTTCCGACAATGAAGGTTTTAGTACTTTTTTATTAAACTCTTTAAAAATCTGATAAGTCTTAATTTCAGATGTCCCTAGTGAATCATGAATCTCGCTTAGAGAAAAGGTCCCACCTCCTTTAAACTCAATCGTCTTAAGAAGCATGTACATTTTTTTAGCATACTGATTTGAAAGAGTTGCGACTTCAACAACCTCCAATTGAGTGAACTTCTCCCGCAACTGAATTAGATAAGGCGCTAAGTCTTCATCAATGCCAATTGTCACTTGATTAGAATCATGAACATCAAATTGAGAAACTAATGGCCTCCACCTTGCTTGGTAACCTTCCGTTTCTGGCAAAGATATGCGGTATGTCAAAAGCTCTTCTGCAAGTAAATCTAAATCTCGGAAGTAATGACAATTCGATAAATCACAAATTCCATAGCTTCCTAGCATCGCTCTAGGCAAATCAATCTTATGCATCTGATTTACTTTATTCGGTGTTATCTTAGCAATGATTAAGGCTTCTAAAGTAGCCGCCTTAGGACTTAGAGGCTTAGACCGACTTAAAAGAGGGTAGTCATTTCTATATATAGCAATGTCATTCATTCCCCTAAAGTACTAGGTCTGGAAAAATTTTCAAGCCACCTTTCACGCCAAATAGGCCACCTTTCACGCCAAATAGGCCACCTTTCACGCCAAATAGGCCACCTTTAGCAATTTCAGTTGTTGAATATCAACAACTTATAGCCTTAAAAAGAATAATAGAATAAATAATGATGAGATGACGGTCGCTAGCGACCTGTTTTTAACAATGATTTCTAAAAAAATCTTTGCATTTATTCCACCAAGAGGTTTGAGGAAGCTTGAGTTTTTCAGAATCATAATAAAGACAAGACATCTCAAAGCCTTTAACGAATTCATGAGATCCTTCTGGATAATCATCGCTCTCCCAATCAATCCATGCGGGCTCTAAAATAAGAATCCCTTCTTTAATAGCGTATAAAGCTTTTTCAGGATCAAGGTCATAGTTTGGGCAGATATTATCAACGAAGTTTTTCTCTAGGATTTTTTTGCGTCTTTTTCGTTCATCTTCGTTGGGAAAGGTGAGGGGGTTTTCTTCAAACATGAGGACCGCCTAATTTTTGTCTCCTTTCTCTTTCCTCATATTTATCGATTCCCAGAATAGTCAGTTCATCTTCAAAATATTCCACCAGGGCATTAAGCTTTCCGTAAGGTATATCGCCCCAGTCACCAGCAATTTCATAAAAGCTTCTGGCGAATTCTAAGTGCCGTTGCAATTTTTCAATTCTTTGTTCATTCATGATCATTATCCCTTTTTATTTGTTATCCGCTCACATAATCTCTTCAGGAGCGGCCGACCAAATCTATGATAGTTGTCATTATATTGACAATATGCGACGGCACATTTGAAGTCGGTCTTGTCATGAATTCTTAACGCCGTACCTAAATGACTTCTCTCCCAATGGTCTCTTTCAAGGTATTCTTGATAGGCCATATCCAAGCCGCCATTTTGCCAGAATTCGTTGTGTGTAATTTCAAAATTAAGGCGCTGTTTTTTTGTCATTCCTGTGGCAGACCCGAAGCCATCCATTGCATCCATAATGGCCCCGACAGCAGCGCATCGGTCATTCCAAAATTTACTCTCTGCCCACTCTTTGAACTTCTCTTTTCTGACCATCGAGCCCTCCTTTTTTTTGTTTTTATTTAACCCCGCAATTGCTAAATAAATCCCCCCTATATATCAATTATGAATGTTCCGGCAGCTATTCGCAAGCCCCAACATTTATGTCTTGAAACCTTCGTTTTCTTGTAAGTACTTTCCTACGTTATCCGAAATATAAAACTTTATATTATCACCGGTAAAGACAAAGAATTCATCTTTTCTTCCATAGACTTTCTTATAAACATTTTCTTCTAAAGCTTGCTTTAATTGAGTTTCTTCTTCTGGAGAGAGAGGACTATTATTACCGGCTTTTTTGGCGGATGCTTTACACTCTTTTTTATTGAGTTGTTTTAGCTCTGGAATACTACCGTCAGAGAAGCCTTGTTCGACAAGTTTCTTTTTGTCCCTGGTCATTGCTAACTCGTATAGTCTTTCTTTAAGTCCGACGAATTCTTCACAAATATTATGGTCAAGGATAAGGCCTCCAAGAGCATATCGAACCTGATCTCTTAATTCTCTTTTCTTAAGCTTTAGTTTCTTGTCACTATAAGTAACTCTTGCTTCGACTGCTTTTAGGTGAGCCTTCTTTCTTTCCAGTTCGTCCTGGAGTGTGCTGACACTTTTCATTCCGTTATCTCCTTAATAATAACATTAATGCCTTTGCGAAGGTTTGCAATAGTAAGGTCGAGATATTACAATAATTAAAGGAATAGAAGCCCACTTTACCAAACTCCGTTTGGGTGGGCAAAGGTTCTACCTTTTGATACCGGTCAGGAGTTCCTCCCAACACCCTGACCAAATCAGTAACCGGCCTTAAAGCGGCCGACTAATTTGGAGAAGCAAAGCATGGCCAGTTATCACCTAACAGTGAAAGCGCATAGTCGTTCAAAGAACGCCAATGCTGTGGCCCTTGCTTCCTATCGTTCCGGCGAAAATCTGTGGGATGTCTCAATGGACATGGTTAAGGATTGCCGGAAAGATGATAAAAGCCCAGTGCTCCATAACGAGCTTTTTAATAGTCACAGAATGAATCGTGAGCAGCTCTGGAATGCAGCAGAATTGGCAGAGAAGCGGAAGAATTCCGTTGTCGCCAGAGAGGTCGAAATAGCCCTTCCAGTTGATATTTCTGATACCAATAAAGTCTCTTTAGCGAGAGACTTTAGTAAGTATTTATCGAGTCGATATAAGTGTGCAATTGACTTGGCTGTTCATGCTCCGGACGCTGATGGTGATCAGCGAAATTACCATGCGCATATATTGATGACGACACGAGAAATAGGAGCCTCCGGACTTGGCGCAAAGTGGCGTCAACTGAATCAACCAAATGGCTCAGCCAGAGAAGAGATGCTGGCATTGCGCAAAAAATTTGAGCAGTTGCAAAATAGGTATCTGGAGAAGTCTGGGGCCCAGGAGAGAGTGTCCTGTGAAAAAGTTGAAAAACGAGACCTTCCTAAGAAGTATGTGGCGTTACCATTTAAGAAATATCAGGTAATGAGAAGGGAAGGGCGAGTAGCTGATTATAAGGAAGTTTCAGGGCTTGAAGAGTTCACTCGTTGGAAGTCGAAAAAAGATCTTGAGATAGAAGATTTAGCTGGCGAAATAGAATGTGAACGAGAGGTCGAAAGGTTAGAGCAGGCTATGTATACTTCGGATTATTATGATCCGGTTGGGGCTCTCATAGATGATGATATTCAGAAGTATGAAGAGAGGAAGGAAAAGGAATTAGAGCAAAGACGACAGGAGTTAGAAGAGCGTGGACGAAGAGCTATTGGAGAGTTTAAAGGATTGGCAGAAGTCAATAGACGAGAGATTAACAGAACAAGACGAAAGGATATCGAGAGTGGGAATGACCGTGGTAAAGGTCGAAAAGTCATTGAAGGGTTTATTGGAGAGATTGAACAAAGAGTTATCGAAGTCAGAGAAATCGGAGAACGAAGAGATTTCATTAAAGTTTTTGCAGAACGTATTGGGGAGGTTGGAAGAAAACTTCGAGAGCTTGCAGACGGGATTAAACAGTTTGGAACAAAGGTTCGACGGACTCTTAGGGCCAGAAGAGTAGATAACGTTAAGGCCAATGTTAAAGGTTGGTTAAAGAAAAAGTGGATTCAGATTAATACTGTGCCAGATACGGGACGACCCTTTTGGGAAAATGCTTCAAAGATAGAGCATGTTAAGAATTTGGAGCTTATCCAAGAAGGCTCTGCAGAGTTGATGGAATTGAAGTGGGAGATGAGCAAGAACAAGGATGCTGAGAGTAGTTTGGAGTGTTTTAGTAAAGAGAGGGACAAGTACCTGCAGAAAATCGAAGTTTTAGAGCAGGAGATTTATAAGCGGAATAAGAAGGACCCGCTTTTATCTAGGATTAATCAGATAAAGCTGGGTTTAGAAGAGCGGTCTAAGGAAGTGGTACCAGCTTTAAATGAAAAGTTGAAAGAGCATAATCTGGAAATGTTGCAGATTAAGAGGGAGGCTGATTTGGCTAGATCTATACAAGCTCGTGCAGAGTTAGAGAAAGGGGAGAAAAAGAAGTTTAGTCTTAGGCCTAAGATAGATCAGGATAATGATCGGAGCAGAGGAAAGGGTATTTCCTTTTAGATGCCCTTTTTTAAAGCCGATTTTATAATTGGAGCAACTGTTTCCCTGGTAATGCCTTTTCCTTTACAATACTTAGAATCCATCCACTCAGATAGTTTTTTTTGACCTTTGGGTTAGTTTACATAAAGGTACGTAACTCACCATAGGATTATTTTGAGCTGAGGTACCGATAAATACTGGCTTTGGACAAATTAAATTCTTTCATCAGAGCTTTAATGAGAACTCCTTCCGCCCTCTTTTTAATCAATTCTTGGTGCTGCTCCTTACTAAGCATTTTATTTCGCCCGAAGCTGACACCGCTTTCTTTGGCTTTTTTAATGCCATCCATTTGTCGCTCTGCACGAATTTCATTTTCAAACTGGCCTATTGCGCCAAGCATATTGAATAAAAGCCGCCCAGTTGCATCACCCGTATCAATATTTTGATCCAAAACCTGTAAATCAACGCTTTTCCTTTCCAGCGCCTCAGCAATTTCACATAAGTGCAACGTTGATCGAGCGAGACGGTCAAGTCTGGCGACAACGAGTTTGTCACCTTCTCTGAGATATTCCAAACAGGCTTTCAATTGTCCCCGCTTATTTGATGCACCACTTTTCTTCTCCTGAAAAACTTTGCTGCAATGCACCAACTTGTCCAACTGAATATCAAGGCTTTGCCCAACTGAGCTGACTCGTGCATAACCTACATATGCCATCCATTTCTCCTTAGTCTCATTATTCTTTAAACTATTTGAGATTACTATATTGAGACATTGAATGAGACACGTCAATCCAAACGTCTCATAAAGTACACATTTTAAGATTGAGCTAAAGGAGCCTAAAATGCCCAGAATGAGAATTCTAAGTTTAAGAGATCAAGAACAATTCGATAAGCCACCCATTTTTAATGGCCTACAAAGAAAAAAGTTTTTCAATTTTACAAAAGCTCAATTTGCTGAAATTAATCAATTTAGAAAACCAGCAAGTAAAATAGGGTTTTTATTGACATTGGGATATTTTTCAGCCACAAAAAAGTTCTTTTTTTTCAAGGATTTTCATTCTAAAGACATAGAATATGTAAGTCGGCTCATAAATATAAATCCCGAGGACGTCAAAATAGAAAATTATCCAAACAGCACCAGATTAAGGCATGAGCACTTAGTCATGGAATACTTTGGATATAAGCGCTTCAGTGAATCAAAGGAGTGTCTATTAAAAGATATTAATCAAATGGTTCATGATCAACTAAAGCCGAAACTTATTTTTGGACGATGCCTTGATTTACTTCTTCAGGCCAAAGTTGAATTGCCTAGCAGTTACAAATTAAGCGAGTGTATTATTGAGTCCTTAAATAACCACCAAAAGCATTTGGGAACTATCGTCCAGGAAAATATCACTCCAGAAATTAAGTCCCTCCTGAATGATCTTTTTATTCAAGAATCTTCCGCTAAAACCAGCAGGTATCGCTTAACTCTTCTGAAAAAAATATCCCAATCAACAAAACCCACCAAAGTCAAAGAACGGGTTGAAGATCTGAAATACCTTACTGATTTGTATACCCAGTTAAGCCCTGTCATTTCAGCAATGAATCTTAGGCATGAGGGAATAAGGTATTTTGCCGGAAGTGTACTTAAATCACAGATCTTTCAACTTCACCAACGGTCTGATGAAGATCGATATGTTCATGCGATAGCTTTTGTGGCCCACCAATATTATCGCCTTCAGGATAATCTTGCTGAAGTTCTTTTGAGTGTCGTTCGTACTTTCCAAAATACTGTGCAACGCGAACATAAAGACCGCTGCTACGAGCAAAGAAAAACTAACAAGCAACACCTTTCCTCTTTCCTTGAAAGGTTGGATAAAGATTTTTTTAGCTTAGTAAAAGAAATACAGAATCTATCTCATGATGAACACATGAGTGATGCAAACAAGGTCAAAGAAATACAAGACCTTTTGGAGGGAAAAGATACATGTGAAGGCCTTAAGGAGATTAAGTCAGAACTTGAATCCGAAATGAATCCAATTGAGTATAATAGGATTCTTGAATCGCGATCCGTTCGGCTGCAAAATCGTGTTTCTCCAATCATCAAATCTCTTGATTTTCAGGCAGAGTCTGGTGCTTCAGAGCTCATTACTGCTATTCAATATTTCAAGCTTAAAGACGGAGTAATCAAGCATGATTCCCCAATTGAATTTCTAAACGAAGAACAGAAAAAAACAGTGATGGTTGAAGAACAAATCAACCCATCTCTGTACAAGGCATTCATGTTTATGCATATAGCGAATGCGATCAAATCTGGAACTTTAAACCTAAAACATTCATATAAATACCGGCCATTAGACGATTATATTATAAGCAAAGACCGTTGGAGAAAAGAAAAAGAGCAGCTGATCCGTCAAGCTGGCTTGGAAGACTTTACAGACTGTAAGAAAGTTTTAAAGAAACTTGATGATGATCTTTATCAGCAGTACCTCAAGACTAACAAGAGCATTAAGGCTGGAAAAAACGGCCATTTTAAAAAGTTCCCTGCCGGAGGTTTCCGTATTGCGACTCCGGCTCTGGAAGAAAAGGAAAATGATCCCCTTCAAGCTTTCTTTCCAGAAAAACATTTCGTACCACTCACCGAGGTCTTAGCTACAGTTAATTACAGATGCGGCTTTATTGATCAGATACAGCACCATCAACAAAAGCATACACATAAAAAAGGTATAGGCCAGCCAGCTCTCTTCGCCAGTTTAATGGGGTTGGGGTGTGGCATTGGCACTCGTAAAATGGCTCATATTTCCAGTTCAGTCAAAAGCAATGAAATTGAACAAGCGGTCAATTGGTACTTATCCTTAGAGAATATTCAGGCCGCCAATGATGCAATCCTAAAAGTCCTGGATAAAATGGAGCTACCCAATATTTACCGTCGCAATAAAGACAAACTTCACACATCCAGTGATGGACAAAAATTTACGGTTAAGGGAGATTCACTCAATGCCAATTATTCATTTAAATACGGAGGGAAAGAACAAGTGGCATCGGCTTATTCTTTTATTGATGAGCGGGCATTGTTGTGGCACTCACTGGTGTTCAGTGCCGCTGAAAGAGAAAGCGCTTATGTAATTGATGGCTTAATGCACAATGACGTAATTAAATCCGACATCCATTCTACTGACACTCATGGTTACAGTGAGGTTATTTTTGGGACAACTCATTTACTCGGATTCTCTTACGCTCCAAGGATTAAAAATCTTAAAAAGCAGACAACTTATATTTTCAAATCTAGAAAAACTGCTGTTAAATCCGATTGGAGTATCACACCAACTAAATATATCAGCGAGGATATTATAATTGAAAACTGGGATGACTTATTAAGGTTAGTTTGCACGATTAAGATGAAAGAATCTACAGCATCAGATATCTTCAGAAGACTTAACTCATATTCAAAACAACATGATCTTTACAAAGCGATGAAAGCCTTTGGGCAAATAATTAAATCTGACTTTATTTTACGCTACCTTGATGATTTAGAGTTGCGCCAGGCCATCGAAAAACAACTTAACAAAGTTGAGTTGGCTAATAAATTTACTCGTGCAGTCGCGGTCGGAAGCCCACGAGAGTTTACTCAGGGAGCAAAAGAAGATCAAGAGATTTCTGTGGCTTGTAATCAGCTAATCAAAAACGCGATTATTTGCTGGAATTATATGTTTCTTGATAAAAAGCTAAAATCAGCCGAAAACGAGGCTCAAAGAGAAATAATAATGAACGCGATTAAAAACCATTCGCCAATTTCATGGGCTCATATTAACCTTCTGGGAGAATATGACTTCTCTGAAAACAAGCTCAGAGATTCTGCTGGTGTTTTACCTTCCCAAAATATGGACGGTTTCCGCGAAAGAAAATGGGAGATAGAAAATTAGTCCCAATGTTTGGCTATGAAGTGGTTATAGAATAACCTATGGTGAGTTACGTACCTTTATGTAAACTAACCC
>Ga0066605_10002939_pt1 | contig 10578 bp, 9 predicted proteins | sample SaaInlLV_DNA_10m_FD_60385 | JGI IMG/M metagenome (GOLD analysis project Ga0066605, IMG submission 60385) | Marine microbial communities from expanding oxygen minimum zones in the Saanich Inlet - SI075_LV_DNA_10m | ecosystem: Environmental > Aquatic > Marine > Unclassified | place: British... | reverse complement strand
TTTGAAACTACAGACCTCAATCAAGGTTGGGACGGAACCTATCAAGGAAACCCAGTTCAAGACGGTACCTACACCTGGAAAATTAACTTCAGGTGGTACGATCAAAGAGCATTTGAACTCACAGGTCATATTACACTCATTAAGTAGGGAACACTGAACATCCAATTCGTTTTAAAAAAAATGAATCAAAAATATTAACTTCGCCAATAGCCTTTAGTTTAATCTTTAAAGAGTAGAAAAGCAACAAAACATAAAAAATGAGAAAATTAGCATTGTTCCTAGGCGCCATAAGACTAACTATGTCAATTTTATCCCAAGCAAATACTTCTTTAAATGAAATTACTACCATTGTTGATGAAGTAAAAATAGGTGATCAAGTTTGGATGGTCAAAAATCTCGATGTGGATACTTTCAGAAATGGCGACTCCATCATGCATTCCAAAACAGAAGAAGAATGGGACGAAGCAGATAGCAATGAATTACCTGCATGGTGTTATTATAAAAATGACTCGAAAAACGGAGTTAAGTACGGCAAATTGTACAATTGGCATGCAGTGAGTGACCCGCGCGGTTTGGCTCCAATAGGATGGCACATCCCTACAGATGAGGAATGGACAAGTCTCATCTTCTATCTCAGCGATAAAGAATCAGAAGAGGTTGATATCTATGGGAATGAAGTTGGAATAAAATTAAAAAACAAAAAGGGCTGGAAACGGGATAAACCTAAAAGAGGATCAAGTAGAAATAAGGATTATAAAGGAACCAACGAAAGTGGTTTTTCAGCTCTGCCAGGTGGCAGTCGTGAGGATTTTTTGGATTACCGTGGTATTGGTTATCACGGCAGTTGGTGGAGTATTTCTCAGAGTTATTGGGGGCTATCTTTCAATTCACCCATTCTATACAGCGAGGATGAATATTGGGGATTTTTCTCTGTTCGTTGTATTAGAGATTAATTTATTTTTAAATTTCACTGTTACATTTTTGAAAATCGATACAGCTTTAAAACAATATATATCCAAGTCTAATCGACAGTATCCTATTCGCAACTCTAAAATCAGGAGCATTGAAGGTGTCTATATTATTTAAACCAAAATCATAAGAGACTTCCACAAAAAAGTGTCGAATTGAAATACCTATACCAGATGTGATACCAAAATCGATAACATCAATTCCATCTCCTGCTGCACCAAAATCAATTGTTTCATGATTTAATTGAGTCAATTCACTACTTGAAAATGGATTACTATAAGTATAGGTTTGTAAGGATCTTGAAGAACCAGAAAAAGCAAAGCTACAATACGGTCCAAAAAGAGCATATAAATTGGTCTTTGCGCCAATACTGATGTCATAAGTAAGTGTCGGGGTAAACTGCAAATAACTTAGCCTAACCTTACTTTCGATTCTTGAATATTCAGAAAACTCATCAGATCCAACCATATAGACATTTGAATTTTCTGATGTATAGCCGTACCCCTTACCTGAATAGCCAAAACGTAGTCTCAAATCTAAATTTTGATACAATTGAAATTCATATTGGCCACTAAAGTTCAAATTAACAATTGAATGATATCCTTCATAAAATGTATTCGACGTTTCTGATTGTTTAATATGAATACGAGAACTATTTAACCCTGCCGAAATTCCAAATCCTTGTTGAGCCAAAGCCCATGTTCCTAAAAAAAATAAAAGCGTAAGACATGTAACAACTCTTAAAAACATTATTTGGTCTTTTTAAATAAAGATATATCTTTAAATTAAATGAGGTTCACGATTCTTTATCACTAATCAGATTTACCCAATGAAACATCTAGTAGTTTTAAGTGGCGCAGGCATGAGTGCTGAAAGCGGACTCAAAACATTCAGAGATAGCAATGGTCTATGGGAAGGTCATGATGTTATGAGTGTTGCTTCACCTCAAGGATTTAAGAGTAACCCTGAATTAGTTCTCGAGTTTTACAACCAAAGAAGGCGTCAACTTCTTGAAGTAAAACCTAACAGTGGTCACCAATACTTAGCCGATCTGGAGCGCGACTTTAAAGTTTCTATTGTGACTCAAAATGTCGATGATCTTCACGAAAGAGCGGGGAGCAAATCAGTATTACACTTGCACGGTGAGCTTTTTAAAGTAAGAAGCACATATGATTCTAGCGATGTAAAAGAATGGAAAAATGACTTAAATATTGGTGATCTGTGCTCAAAAGGCCATCAACTTCGACCCGATATTGTTTGGTTTGGTGAGGAGGTCCCTGCGATAGCTAGGGCCATTTCAATATGTGAAAAGGCTGATGTTTTGATTATTATTGGAACTTCAATGCAAGTATATCCTGCTGCCAATTTGATTAATTATGCTGAGCCAAGAACAGAAATTTATTATATCGATCCTAACCCAGCTGCAGTACATCACCCAAAGCTCACAGTTATTGCAGAAAAGGCTTCATCTGGACTTAAAAAGATAAACTTCAAGTAAATAAAAGAAGTGGGCTATACTGGATTCGAACCAGTGACTTCCACCCTGTCAAGGTGACACTCTAAACCAACTGAGTTAATAGCCCTTAGTAATTAAGAATCAGATGCTTCCTTCGATTCCGCTTCCGACTTTAGTTCATTCTCATTTAATTTATTACCAACAAATGTCCCTGAGATGATTTGGTCTTGGAATGCTCGCATACCGCCTGGAGAATGCGGCATTAGAATGGAGGAATTCTTTGAATTTGCGCCGATATCTTTGATAGTATCAAAATACTGAGTCATCAACACAAATTGCATAATTTCTTCGTGGGTGACTGTATCTAATGATTTTTTAAAATCTTCAACTGATTCCTTAAACCCTCTAACGATCTCTAAACGCTGCTGTGCAATACCTTCACCTGAAAGTCTTTTAGATTCGGCTTCTGCTTCCGCTTGTTTTACAATCATGATTTTTTTCGCCTCACCGTCTTCATGTGCGGCCTCACGATCTCTTTTGGCTGCATTAATTCTGTTCATGGCATCCTTAACCTTGTGGTCTGGATCTATATCAGTGATTAAGGCTTTTATAATGGCATAGCCATATTCAGCCATACTTTGCGAGATATTATTTTGAACAGCTATTGCGATATCTTCTTTCTTTGCAAAAACATCGTCAAGCTCAAGCTTTGGAACCTCAGCACGAACGTCATCAAAGACATATGACGCAATTTGACTTTTAGCATTTTCTAAAGAGTAATAAGCTTCTTTTACAAATTCTTTCCGAACCCGATATTGAACGGAAACTTGAAGGTTCACAAAAACATTATCTAATGTCTTTGTTTCAATAGTTACATCGAGTTGCTGTACACGAAGATTGACTGTTGCTGTACGATTGTCAATAAATGGAATAACCAAAGATAAACCAGAATTTCGAATCGATTGAAATCTACCAAACCTTTCAATAACAGCTGCAGAGGCCTCTTTTACAACAATAAATGTTTTTAAAAAAAGAACAATTAGGACAACAATGAGGACAAGGCTTTCGTAGGGTACAGACATAAAAATTTATTATTGAATAGTTAACTTCTTTTCGAGTTCCTCAAGATAGTGTCGGAATTGCTTATCAGTTTCGGACAAATTAACGACTGTTCTGCAAGCATGAAGAACTGTTGCGTGATCTTTACCACCACAATGTGCACCAATATTTGCTAATGAAGACTTTGTCATCTTTTTAGAGAAATACATTGAAATTTGACGTGCCTGGACCACCTCTCTTTTTCTAGTTTTAGACTTCAGCATCTCAATAGGAAGATCGAAATAATCACAGACTACCTTTTGGATATATTCAATCGAAACCTCTCTAGCTGTACTTCTTACGAATTTATCAACCATCTGCTTTGCTAAATCTAAGGTAATTGCCTTTTTAGTAAGAGATGCTTGTGCTAATAAAGTATTTAACGCCCCTTCAATTTCACGGACATTTGTATTAATAGAGTACGCTAGATATTCGACAACCTCTTTAGGTAGTTCGATACCACTTCCGTACATTTTTTTCTGAAGAATAGCGATTCGTGTCTCCAAATCAGGTGTTCCCAAATCTGCAGAAAGACCCCATTTAAATCTTGACAACAACCTTTGTTCCATTCCTTGCATTTCAACTGGCGCTTTATCTGAGGTCAAAACAATTTGTTTACCATTCTGGTGTAAGTGGTTGAAAATAGAAAAGAATACATCCTGTGTTCTTTCTTTACCGGCAAAGAATTGTACATCATCAATGATTAACACATCAATCATTTGATAAAAATGGACAAAATCATTAGTTGATTGGTTCTTGATCGCGTCAATAAATTGGTGTGCGAACTTTTCGGACTGAACGTATAATACTGTTTTATTTGGGAAATTCTCTTTTACAGAGATTCCAATGGAGTGCGCAAGATGTGTTTTTCCTAACCCAACTCCCCCGTAAATAAGAAGTGGATTAAATGCTGTACCTCCAGGTTTGTTTGAGACAGCAAACCCTGAAGCTCGGGCCAAACGGTTATATTCTCCCTCTACAAAATTATCAAAGGTAAAAGCAGGAATCAAGTTCGATTCAATATTGAGTTTTTTCAAACCCGGAATAACAAAAGGATTTCTAATTTGCTTTTCATTTCCACTGATCGGAACATTCACTGGGGAATTCTTTAATGAATTCGAGCTTTGTGCCGGAATCTTGACCGTGTAAGGATTAGAAGATTTGTTATTATTTTCCATAACGATACTGTATTCTAAACTACCATCAGCACCTAATTGCTTTTTAACAACCTTTCGCAAAAGTGTTATGTAGTTTTCTTCTAACCATTCGTAAAAGAAATATGAGGGTACTTGTATGGTTAAAACATCCTTGTCAAGTTTCACCGGAACAATCGGTTCGAACCAAGTCTTAAATGCTTGTAATGAAATATTGTCTTTAATGACTTTAAGACAAGAATCCCATGCACCTTCGTGGTTTTTACTCATAGTTGAAAATTAATAGTTTGGTCTTCATTAACAGCGATGTAGAGCACTGATTTCTACCCCGCTTTTGCACAGTACAAATGTTCTCATAAAAAAGTTAAAAAAAAACCACTAGGGGTATTGACTTTTTAAAATGTTTTCTTAAGAGATATTTTCTTTACAGAAAAGTGATAGTTTAGCTTACCTAATGTAATAATTTTTTAGCTTTATTAAAAGAAAATGGAAGGGAAAACAAAACATCTTACTGAAATCAGAGTCCGTTATGGAGAAACGGACAGAATGGGTTTTTGTTATTATGGAAATTATGCGCAATTTTTAGAAGTCGCTCGCGTTGAATTACTGCGAAGTCAAGGGATTTCCTACAAAGAGCTCGAGGATGCGGGTATCTTATTGCCAGTCCGAAATTTTTCTATAAAGTACATTGCGCCTTCTCGATATGACGACTTGTTATCTATCCAAACTGAAATAACAAATATAAAGGGTTCACGAATTGAATTCAATTATGAAATTCGAAATCAAAACAATGTACTTATTGCCACTGCATATACAGAACTGGTTTTTATAAATTCCAATTCATTGAAACCTACAAATGCACCCGATGAAATTTTAACCTTTTATGAAAACGACATAAAATAATGCCTTCAAATACAACTCCTTTTGAACTAATTGTTCCAAAAACTAAAAAAACGCCTTTTATATTAAGCATACCGCATTGTGGAATAGCTTTTCCGAGCGAACTCAAAAACACCTATAACCAGTCTTTAATTTCCGCACCCGATGATACAGATTGGTTTTTGGAAATTCTTTACGATTTTGCTGAAGATATGGGCATAACCATAATAAAAGCTATGTATTCTCGTTGGGTGATTGATTTAAATAGGACTCCTGAGAATCAATCTCTATATAATGACGGTCGTATCATCACATCATTGTGCCCAACCACAGACTTTTTAGGAAAACCACTCTATCTTTCAAAAGAACATGAACCAAATCCTGAAGAAATACAAAGACGTTTGAAAACTTATTATTGGCCTTACCATAATAAAATTGATATGCTTTTAGAAGACTGTAAGGCTAGTTTTGGGAAAGCATTACTTTGGGATGCTCACTCCATTAGAAGACATGTAGAAACAATTCAAAAGAAGGCATTCCCTGATTTAATTTTAGGAAATAATAATCTGCAAACAGCAAACAAACCTTATGTAGATACAGCGCTTAAACACTTAGGTTCGGGACCATATAAAATCACACACAATACGCCATTCAAGGGTGGTTATATTACAAGGTCAAAAGGGAATCCAGCAGAAAACATACATGCACTTCAACTTGAAATGTGCAAGGATTTATACATGTCGTCAAAGGAGACGATATACGATGTTTCTCGAGCAGCAACGATAAAAAAAATGCTTAAAAACACATTCAATCATTTAATAGATCAATTAAATGCATGATTTCTTTTTTAAGGGAATACTTCAATCAGATGGTTGGCACGAAAATGTTGCGGTTTCAGTAAATCCTAAAGGCGTAATTACTCAAATTACAAATGCTCAGGAATCTGAAAAGTGCACTGGATTCGCATTGCCGGGCTTTCAAAATGCGCATTCTCATGCTTTTCAATATGCCATGGCTGGGCTGGCAGAACTCCACCCTACTGCAATGAAAAAAAATGACTTTTGGAGTTGGCGCGAATCGATGTATGCGTTGGCACTAAAAGTTCAACCAGAACATATTGAAGCGATTGCAGCCATGTTATACAAGGAAATGCTAAGACATGGCTACACACATGTTGCTGAATTCCACTACATACATAGAGATCTCAATGGATCATCTTACGAAAACAAAGCAGAGCTCAGTGAACGTATTGCGAGAGCAGCCCAAAGCGTTGGGATCAACCTAACAATAATTCCTATTTATTATGAACAAGGTGGCTTTGGCCTGCCTCCTCAAAAGGAACAAAGGAGATTTTTATCTTCATCTTTTGAGGATTACCTTGAACTGAACGCAGCCGTAAAAACAATGGCTACTAAATACGAAAATTGTGAAGTTGGTTTTGGGATTCACTCAATGCGTGGTGTAGCTCTTGAGAATATTATTGAACTGGCAAAACACAGAACAGGAAACACCCCATTTCATATTCATATCGCTGAACAGACTAAAGAAATCGAAGACTGCATTGCCTTCACAGGAATTAGGCCAACTGAATGGTTTGCAAATAACATTGAGCTTAATGAGAACTTTCACCTTGTTCACGCTACCCACCTTTCAGAAAATGAAATTTCTCTACTCGCGAAAAGTGCTGCAAATGTTGTAATATGCCCTTCAACCGAAGGGAATCTCGGAGATGGTATCTTTCCCCTTGATCCTTATCTTAAAAAAGGAGGTAAATGGTCTATTGGCACAGATAGTCATATTGGATTAAACCCTTTTGAAGAATTAAGACTCCTTGACTATGGACAAAGGCTCACCACACATAGCAGAAATACATTCGGAAATGTGAGCTCGGGTGATAATGGTGCAATTGCAATAAAGAGTGCACTTATAAATGGGAGAAAAGCCATGGGGGTAGAAAATGAAATGTATTTTAAAGTTGGCAGTTCACTTGATGCTGTGGTAATCACAGACAAGCATCCCTTGATTCAGATGACAGGAATCAAGAACTTAACGAATACAATTGTTTACGCATCAGACTCAAGTATGATCGAAGGGACAATAGTTGGTGGGGAATGGAAGATAATTAATAAGGAAAATAATCAAACAGAAATTGAAGATAATTTTATTCAAACAATGAAAGTGCTATCCAACCGACTTTAAATTTAGGTCTCAAGATTTTTGAATTCAATTTTTCTTTAGTACTTTATTCTAATGCTTCAAAACATCAAACTTGTAAGGGACTTCTTTCCATTTGTACTTTTAAAAGCACAAATCAAATACAATTTTTTTGGTTTGCTCTATTGGGCACTTTTATTCAGTATTTTATGCAACTTTTTCGGTGCGAATTTTGGAGTTCCATTTCTCTTTTATTCACCGGAGTATCTCGGTGAGGTAGGCTTATGGTCATTTGCTTTATTAGGTTTTTCAGTTGGTGGCTTTTCGATGGCTTTCAATGTATATAGTTATATCAAATTAGGTCCTAGATTTCCCTTTTTGGTAGTTGTTTCAACCCCTTTTTTTAGATTTTGCATCAACAACTTCTTCATTCCTTTCGCCTACATCACAATATACCTTGTTAAAATGACGGCGTTTCAACTCACTGAGGAATTAGCTTCTAAAAGTAATGTATTGATTTACAACATCTCATTTCTTACGGGCTTCCTTCTATTCATCCTATTCAGTATCTTATATTTTTTTCCTTTGCGAACGAATAAAGATGCAGATGACACATTCACTGAATCCAATCCAGTTTCAACCATCACAAGTAAAGGAATTGGTCAAAAGTGGTACAACTATTTCAGGGAAAAACGGACGCGACCCATTTACTATATTGGCAAAAGATTTAAACTTCATAAAAGCCGAAGTGTCTCACATTTAGAGAAAAATGTCGTAGAAAGTGTTTTTTCGAAAACGAGAATCAATGCGTTTATATTTGAAATACTTACAATTGGTGCTTTTCTAAGTTTGAGCTTTTTTCGAAACTTTTCATTATTTGAGGTGCCGGCAGCTATGAGCATTCTCATGCTGCTAACTATTTTATCTATGGTTATTGGTGCTTTAAACTCTTGGTTTCACAGATGGACCTATCCATTGATCTTTTTTGTTTTTTTAGGAATGTCCGCTATTTCGTCAAAGACAGGGCTCTTTCGCTATACAAGTTATGCGCTTGGTTTAAATTATGCGAAAGAAAAAATCATCGAATACAGCCCTGAAAACATTAGACGTAATCATAAAACCAGTGAGTCTGCTTATCCATCAAAAGGAAATATTATTGGCATGCTCGAAAACTGGAAGAAAAAAACAGGGGAGGAAAAACCTAAGCTTGTCATTTTAAATACCTCTGGTGGCGGGTTAAGAAGTGCGTTATGGACCTTTACAGTGTTGTCGAATACTAATGAAAAACTTGATGCTAAGCTTTCACAAAACTTACAAATGATTACCGGCGCCTCAGGGGGTATGGTCGGGGCCGCTTATTTCAGAGAAATTCAACTGAGAAAAGAGCTTAAAACAATAGATGGAAATACAGCAATATTCAAAGAGAGATTGAGTAAAGATCTTTTAAATAGATTGTCTTTTTCTGCTTCTACAAGCGACCTCTTTATGCGCTACAAAAAGGTCGTTTACTATGATAAAAAATACACGCAAGAAAGAGGTTGTGAATTTGAAAAAGAACTTCATCAAAACTTAAATGATTATCTAGAACACTCCTTAGGATATTATAAAGAATATGAAAAAAGTAGTAGTATCCCCTTAATGATTTTTAGTCCAACCATCGTCAATGACGGAAGACGTCTTCTTATCTCGTCTCAAAATCTGAGTTTCATGATTGGCAACGACAAAAAAACAACCTACGAAAATATCGACTTTCAATCTTTCTTTAAAAATAATGAACCTAACCATATGCGTTTTTCTTCCGTGCTAAGAGCGAATGCTACCTTCCCAATGATTATGCCCATGATGGCGCTTCCAACCAAACCAGAAATACAGCTCATGGATGCGGGAATAAGAGATAATTATGGCGGAAAAGTTTCTGTTGACTATTTATTTGCGCTTAATGAATGGATTGCAGAGAATACATCAGGTGTGGTGATTTTAGAAATTAGGGATACCAAAAGAATTATGAGTAATGAGGTTTACAGAGAATTATCACTAATGGATAAGTTGTTCTTGCCGTTCGGTAACCTATTAACCAACTTTACGAGAACACAAGATCTTGATCAAGAGCAGTTAACTAAACTTTGTGAGACAAGCTTTAATTTCCCTGTGGATAAAGTCACCTTTAATTTAAGAGAAGATTATAACGAACGCATATCATTGTCATGGCACCTAACAAAAAGAGAAAAGCAAAAAATAGAAGCTGCTTTCTCAAGCAAGGAGAATCAAATGGCATTTGACAAGCTAAAGTCCCTAACTGCAAAACAATAAAAAAGGGGACCGAAGTCCCCTTGATTTTATTAACCTGTAGCAAAGTTAATCTAAATACAATAGCCTTTAACGGAAGAAATTAAAATAAGTTTCAATAATAAATTAACATTTTAACATTGATAAACTATTTGTAAGGTCTCCCATGTATTACTCTGCATCAATATATTTGTTGTATGCCAAAGGACAAACCTTCAATTTCAGCATTAGTCAAATTAATAGATGATCCTGATGAAAATGTTTTCTCACATGTTCGAGACGAACTTATTAAATGCGGGAGCATGGCAATTCCTTATCTCGAAAAATCTTGGGAAGAAGACTACTATGGCCTGGTCTTTCAAAGTAGAATCGAAAATATTATTCATGATATTCAATTTGACGAAGTAAAAACTAGTCTAGAAAATTGGAACGACTGTGCTGAAAAAGATCTTTTAGAAGGTGCAATTATAATCGCCAAGTATCAGTATCCAGGATTAGACGAAGCTTCAATAAAAAGCTTCATTGAGACCATAAGGCAGGATATATGGCTCGAGTTAAACGATCACCTTACAGCATTTGAAC
>Ga0066605_10002938_pt1 | contig 10579 bp, 9 predicted proteins | sample SaaInlLV_DNA_10m_FD_60385 | JGI IMG/M metagenome (GOLD analysis project Ga0066605, IMG submission 60385) | Marine microbial communities from expanding oxygen minimum zones in the Saanich Inlet - SI075_LV_DNA_10m | ecosystem: Environmental > Aquatic > Marine > Unclassified | place: British... | reverse complement strand
AAGAAGAAAAAAAGGAAGATGAAGATGAATCATCTGAAGATAACTAAGCATAATTCCTACTTTATTATGAGATATACGACATTAAAATACATAACAGTAGTAGCTGTTCTTTGTTCTTCACTCTATGTGAAGGGACAAACACTCACCCTACAAGACTGTGTGGAATTAGCCCTTGAAAAAAACATTTCAATTAAACAATCTGAGTTGGATGTTGCTAATGCAGAGATTGATAAGAAAAGTGCTTTTGGTAATTTTCTCCCAAACATCAATGCTCAAACAAGCCATTCTTGGAACATTGGATTAAACCAGAACATTACTACCGGTCTTTTAGAAGATGTAACGACTCAGTTTTCCTCTATTGGAGTCAATATGGGTGTTGACATATACAACGGTTTACAGAATGTTAAACGTTTACACCGAGCGAATCTTGCTATTATTGCGCAGCAATATAATTTAGCGGATATAGCACAAAACACCTCGATTTTAGTTGCTAATTCTTACTTACAAGTAATGTTCAATAGAGAGCAGCTTATGGTGCAAAAAAGCCAGCTTGCAGTTTCAATTGAAGAATTGAAACGAACCAAAACCTTGATTGAAGCAGGTGTTTTGACTATTAGAGATGTTTATGAATTAGAGGCTACCATTGCTTCTCAAGAACAAGCGGTAATTCAGGCAGAAAATAGTCTGCGTTTAACAAAGATCAATTTAGCACAATTGCTCTTGATTACCGATTACGAAAACTTCGATATAGCCGTTGAAACTTTTGATGTTCCATTTCCTCAAATTCTAGAAAAAACGCCTAAAGCGATCTATGAGGAAGCATTGACTCACAGAAACGATATAAAATTATCCGTCACCAATTTGGAGATATCGAAAGCTGATATTGAAATTGCTAAAACAGGACTTCAACCCTCGCTTTCTGCATTTTATAGTTACAGTACAAGATTGTCGTATAGCGACCGATTAACTGGGACAGGAGTGTTTGATGATGTACCTATTGGAACTGTTGCTACTACAGGACAAGAAGTTATTCGTTCGATTGAACAAACCAGAGTTATAGGGCCTCAAGCCTTGAGCACTCAATTCAGAATGAACGATGGTCATAATTTTGGAGTCCAATTGAGTATTCCAATTTTGAATGGATTCGCTGCAAAAAACAATGTTAAGCGCAGCAAAGTAAACTTGATGCGTTCCGAAAATCAATTCGAACAACAAAAGCTCAATTTAGAAACTACCGTAAACCAAGCTTATAATGATGCTAAGGGAGCATATAATTTTTATAAAGCTGCTCAAAAAACGGTTATTGCTCGAAACGACGCCTACGACGATGCAATCAAACGATTTGATGCTGGGGTCATGAACTCGTTCGAATTCACTCAAATCAAACAACGCTATGAAACATCTGTTTCGGATGAATTACGCGCCAAGTATGATTATATATTTAAACTTAAAGTGCTCGAGTTTTATTTTGGACTAAAACTTGAAATTTAGAAGCCAGTTCTTCTTAATTTTGTGGCATGTCTTATTTGTTACATCTTGAAACCGCTACAACGAATTGTTCAGTAGCACTATCACAAAACGGAAATCTGCTGCATTGTATTGAAAATAATGAAGCAGATTTTCGTCATAGTGACCACCTCCATTTATTTATCGAGCAACTTTTGAATAAGGCTCAAATTGAAGCCAAGCAATTGTCTGCTGTTGCTGTTAGTATGGGCCCAGGTTCCTACACAGGTCTGCGAATTGGCATTTCTTCTGCGAAAGGCTTGTGCTATGCCAATGACCTCCCTTTAATTGCTGTAAACAGTTTAGAAGTTCTCGCAGCGGCCTATAGCGCTCAAGACGACGACATTCTGATTCCAATGTTTGATGCCCGAAGAATGGAAGTTTACGCACTTGTATTAAATGCTCAAAAAGAAGTCCTTCAAGCAACTGAGGCGGTAATCGTAACCCCAGATTCTTTTCAAGAATTTCAGAGCCAAGGGCGTTTGGTTTTTTTTGGAAATGGAGCTAAAAAGTGCAAGGATGTGATTCCTCTTACAAACTCACTTTTTGTTGAGGAACTTCAATTCCCTTCGGCCCGCAATATGGTGGCACTTGCAACTGCAAAATTTGAAGCCAACAGCACCGAAGATGTTGCCTATTTTGAACCTTTTTATCTCAAAGACTTTCACACGAATACGCCTAAGCGTTAGCGATTTCTTGTAACCTCCTTTGCACCTCATCTTGAGATTCTAGAGGAATACCGCATTGATTGTTTCTGCACAAATAATATTTTGTTTTACCCTCAGAAACTCTGTTTCGAAATAAGGGTAGAGTAGAGGTTTCTGCTGCTGCCCAACTACAATTAACGGTAAAAGATTGTTGTAATTTTTTAATATCATTTTTAGCATTGGGCCCTACAGCCACTACTTCGTAACCTGGTTTCAGAAGCCTTAGTCCAACCGCAAGCCAATAGCTATAACTTCTTGGATAGGATATTATTTCGGATTTACATGCCAATACCATGGCTTCCGCTTGTAACTTCAATTCCGGCCTAACCAAGTGATTGGAAAGACGAATCAAATTTTCTGCCATAATAGCATTCGAAGAAGGAATTACATTATCAGTTTTTTCTTTGGTGCGAACAACCAACTCAGAACTTGAACTGAAATAAAAGAGGGGTCCGTTTTTATCTTTAAATAAGCGTTGGCAAACGTTCATTATTTTTTCTGCTTGAAGAATATAGTGCTCATCAAAAACAGTTTCATAAGCATCGATATACAACTTTATAACGGCTGCATAATCTTCTAAAAAAGCATCTATTTTGTTGACTCCTTTTTTTGAAATCCGCTTCAATTCCCCTTCTTCGTCAACAAAATTCGCTTCAATAAAAGCAAGGTTTTTTAGTGCAAGATCCTTGTAAGCAGAATCTCCAAAACTACGATAAGCATCTAAAAAACCGGAACTAAGAATGGCATTCCAAGAACAAATGATTTTATCATCTAATCGAGGACGTGCGCGCTTATTTCGTTCTTTTAAAAGCGCTGCATTCCAGCGAATCACCTTTACTTTTAGCTCAGAAAGTTCCAGCCCGAGCAGTTTGGCGAAAACCTCATCGGTTTGCATTCTTCTCAACACATAGTTGCCCTCTTCCCAATATCCATCATCATTGATAGCGTAATAGGCGGCTACTTGAAGATATTCTTTTGGGAATAGTTCTTGAATTTCATTTTTTGTCCAAACATAAAAAGCACCCTCAACTAGTTTTTGATTTACGTTCAGGCTATCTGCATCAAGTGCCGCATAAAAACCGCCCTCGGGAGCATACAACTCCTTTTTTAGAAAAGAAATGGTTTTGTCTATAGTTTCCTGATAGAGCGCTTTTGGTTCTTCTCGATGGGCTTGGGCATATAAAGAAATCAATTGTCCGTTGTCGTAACCCATTTTTTCGAAATGTGGAATATGCCATTCGGCATCGACTGCATAACGTGAAAAGCCTCCATGTACCGCATCGAAAATACCGCCAAGTGCCATTTGTTCTAGCGAAAAATGAAAATGATCTCGTGCATCTTTATTGGAACAGAGAATACCTCCTTGTTGAAAGAAACGAAGTAAGGTTGGCATCATGAATTTGGGAGCCCCGATAAGCCCACCATTTTGAGCGTCTTTTTTAGAAACCAACTGATCTAATCCAGCAGTAATTTCTTCTATATTCAACCCTTCTTTCAAGGGTTCATCAACCTCAAAATGGGCCAATCCCTTTTCTAAATTGTCAGCGTATTGAATAAGTTCTTCGGGTTTTTCTCTAGCAAGTGTACTGATCTGTGTTAGGACTTGCATCCACCGCTCTTTTGGGAAATAAGTTCCTCCCCAAATGGGTCTTCCGTCGGGAAGGGCAATCATATTGAGTGGCCATCCTCCTTGACCGCTGATCAATTGTAAGGCATTCATATAGACCTGATCCACGTCTGGACGTTCTTCGCGATCTACTTTAATGTTAATGTAATTCGCATTCATCAAGGCGGCTACTTCTTCGTCTTCAAAGCATTCATGCTCCATGACGTGGCACCAATGGCAAGATGCGTATCCGATACTGATTAAAAGCAGTTTGCCTTCATCCTGTGCTTGCTCTAAGTTAGACTGTGTCCACGGAAACCAATTTACAGGATTGTGTGCATGTTGAAGAAGATAAGCGCTTAGCTCATCGATTAGCGCATTGGTATGTTGTTTCGCTTCCAAAGGAATTATCCATTGATAGCGTTGACCGTAGATACTTTTCCGGGAAGCATTTCTTTCAGCATGTTCTCAATTCCACTTTTTAAAGTAAAAGTAGAGGAAGGGCAGCCACTACACGCTCCTTGAAGGATGACATGTACACTTTTGTCTTCTGTATTATAGGAATCGAAAAGGATATTACCTCCATCTGCAGCAACTGCTGGTTTGATGTATTCTTCGATGATGCCAACAATTTGTTGAGAAATATCATCCAAGGGAGCTGCAGCTTCTTGAGGGTTTTCAGCTTTTACTTCTTCTATAACCGCTGTTCTTATTTCATTACCTTCTTCGAGGTAGGAACGAAGGAATTCGCGAATTTCAAGGACAATTTCATCCCATTCTGCGACATCAAATTTGGTGATAGAAATATAATTGGTGTCCATAAACACTTCTTTTACAAAAGGAAAATGGAAAAGTTTTTGAGCTAAAGGCGCATGGATAGTCTCGTCTATGGTTTTGTATTCAAAAACTTGCTCTACTAGTTTTTTGTTTGAAACAAACTTCATTACTCCCGGGTTTGGAGTGCTCTCTGCATAAATTGTAATCGGTACTTTCTTTAGTGGTTGCGTTTCATTCAAAACTACGCCGCCTTTATTCAGATAGTTTTCTATTTCTAGCGACACATCTTCCAAAACATCCTTCCACTCCAAAATATTGAAACGCTCAATTTCTAAAGCTTCTTTTTTAAGAACAACTGACTTTACAAAAGGAAGGTAGAACATTTGTTGTACCAAAGGTGCATCTTTAGCCTCATCTATATTATTGTATTTAGATGCCTGAACGAGCTCTAGTGCTGGTGAAAGTTCAAATCGAGCAACAGTTTGGTCTTGGGTTTGTGAAGGCGTTACGGTATATGTGGTCATTGCAAATTTTTTACAAAAATACACAAAACTACAATCTCTAGAGACGTTTTAGTGGGTTTCATTTTTATGAAAGTAGTATCTTCGGTTAAAAGAAAATCATGCTCATCAAAACTGTCCGCGGTTTTACTCCCCAGTGGGGATCTGACTGCTTTGTTGCTGAAAATGCAACCCTCATAGGAGATTTAATCATGGGAGATCAATGCTCGGTCTGGTATCAGGCTGTCATTCGAGGCGATGTAAACGCTATTCGAGTTGGAAATCGAGTTAATATTCAAGATGGAGCCGTGATACATGCAACCTATGAAAAGGCAGCTACTACGATCGGTGACGATGTTTCAATTGGACACAATGCCATTGTTCACGGATGTATACTTAAAGACAAGGTGTTGGTTGGTATGGGAAGCATCATCATGGACAATTGTATTGTCGAATCCAATAGCATCATTGCCGCGGGGAGTGTTGTTACTCAAAACACCCATATTCCTGAAGGGACAATTTATGCTGGAATTCCTGCTCGAAAGATTAAAGACATAGATCCTGAGCTACAAAAAGGAGAAATTGAGCGTATCGCCAAAAATTATTTGATGTATTCCAGTTGGTTTAAGCCGGATCAGAAGTAAGCGGTCGTACTTCTGCTTCTTTTGGAATAAAACCTAGTAAGCTTGAGTTTTTAGTAGAACTGAAATACTGAATACTTCCAGTTTCTTGGGTTTGGCTCTGCAGCTGATTTTCTTTTAAGATTCTATGGGTTTGTTTGGCAACTGCCTCAGCACTATCAATAATCTGAATATTATTTGGAAGTATCTTTTTGAGTAAAGGCAACAAGAGTGGGTAATGTGTGCAACCCAAAACAAGGGCATCTATATTTTGCTCAAGCATCGGTTTTATATAAGAACCTACAAGCGTTGCAAGTTTTGGATCATCTAATGGACCAGTTTCAATAGCTTCTACCAAACCGTTGCCCACTTGCTCAACCACAAGAACATCTTGGGTGTAGGCAGTACTTGTCTGAGTGAATAATGCACTGCTGAGTGTGCCTTGGGTTGCTAAAACGCCAACAACTTTAGTTTTACTGTTCAATGCTGCGGGCTTGATGGCCGGCTCAATCCCAATGAACGGAATGGAGTAGGTAGCTCTTAAGGTTTCGATCGCATTTGTTGTCGCCGTATTACAGGCCACGACTATTACTTTACAACCTTTATCGATCAAAGCTTGAACAATAATATTACAGCGCTCTAAAATTTCTTCTCTGCTTTTTAGACCATAAGGGGCATGTGCATCATCCGAAACATATAAAAATTTCTCTTGGGGTAAGAGGTGTTGTAGCGCTGGTAAAAGGGTTAAACCACCAATACCAGAGTCGAATACGCCAATAAAAGAATTTCTATTTGTTTCCATGGTAAAAAAAACTGCCTTATAGCAATATAAGGCAGTTCAGATTGATATTGTTAGGAAGTTATTCTAAAATCCTAAGTCAGCTTTAACATCAGCCATTAAGTCTTTTCCTTTAGCCATAATTACACTTCCACCTGCACTTGCATCAAGAACGTAGTCATAACCTTGAGCCAGTGCGATTTTCTCAATTGCTGCTCTTGCTTTTTCGTATAAAGGACGCATCATTTCACCTTGTTTTTTCTGCAAATCTTGTGCAGCAGTTTCACGATACTTTTGAATATTTTGTTGCATGCTCTCTAACTCTGTTTGACGTGCTTGGTTGGTTACGTCAGTTTGGTTAGCGGCATCTGCAGAATACGATTGAGCTTTAGTAGTAAACTCTTTGTATGTGTTTTCAATTTCTTTAGTGTATGTTTCTTCAACAGCCTGAAGTTGCTTTTGTGCAGCGATAACCTCTGGCATTTCACTAATTAGTTTTTGGGTGTCAATGTGTGCAATCTTAGACTGTGCAAAAGTAGCAGTCAATGGTAATGCAAACATTAAGGTAGCTAGTAAAAGTGATTTTAAATTCTTCATTGTTTTAAATTTAATTGAGAATATTTTTAATTTTTGTTTAGTTTTTTAACTTGTTCTTTGGCTTTGTTAATTTGATTTTTTCTTTTTTCGAGTTGTGCTTTTCGATCATCAATTCGATCTTGAGCATTTATTTTTCTCAAAACTAGGTCGCTAATATCGTAATTTTTTGCGGAATATAACATAACCAAGTCCGAAGATCTGTCGAAAATGAAATCATATTTTCGTTCTTGAGCTATTTCACGCACAATTCCCAATACACGATCCTGTATTGGCTTCAGAAGTTTTGATTTTTGGAGCATCAAAGCACCCCCTGGTCCGAATTTCTGTGTTTGTAGATTGACAATATCTTTTGCAAAACCATTGATTTCTTGTTCACGGTCCGAAATCAAGTTAGGAGTTAACAATGCTTTCTCTGCATTGAGGGCATCTTCTAGTTTTTTTAATTGTAATTTCTGTAATTCAATTTCCTTTTTCCAGGTTTCAACCTTCTTATTCAGCAGTTGATTTGCAGTTTTGTATTCGTCTACATTTTCTAGAATTACATCCATATCGATATAACCTATGCGAACTCCACGTTGTGCCCAATTGATTTGAGTACACATCAAGGTTAGGAAAAGCAGGAAGGAGCTAAATCGTTTCATTTTAGAATTGTTGTCCAATTATAAAGTGTGTTTCCCATCCGTGAGGACTTGTATCTTGCGCATTGGCAGCGTCAAATCCATATCCGAAATCGATCCCTAAGAGACCAAAAGCGGGCATGAAAATTCGTATCCCGGCTCCAGCAGAACGCTTAGAATTGAACGGGTTGAAATCACTGAAGCTATTGTATCCATTACCAGCTTCTAGAAAACTAAGCGCATAGATGGAGGCACTTGGTTTGAGTGTAATCGGGTATCGAAGTTCTAAAGAGAACTTATTGTATATGGTAGAACCATCGTTGGTCGATAAGGATTGATTTTCGTACCCTCGTAAAGCAATCGTTTCTCTTCCGTCGAGTGAATAGTTGGCCATTCCGTCACCTCCAAGGTAGAAGCGTTCGAATGGAATTGCGCCTCGGTCTTTATTATAGGTTCCTAAGAACCCAAAATCAGCTTGTGTTTTCAACACCAACTTTCCAATGATACGTGAATACCAGGTCCCATTGAATTTAATTTTATAGAATTCTAACCAGCGGAATTTTTCTTGATCAATTTTGGATTGATCTGCAACCAATTCGCCTGCCTCATTTAAGGTTTTATATTCTGGTAAGTCACTCAAATTGGCATAATCGGTATCGCTGAATAATGAAAAAGGTGGGGTGAATTTTGCGCTAATCAAAAAGCTTGATCCTCCCGTTGGGAAAATTGGATTCACCGAAGTGTTGTTTCTTGCGAGGGAAACGGTATAGGCTATGTTGTTTGATTCTCCATTACCAAAAGTAAAGAGGCCTGTAAAATAATTCTGTAGGTTGTAGTATTGAAAGGATACCGCTTGTGAAAGGGTGAAAAAATCATCAGGAACACGAAGCCTTTTAGCAAGACCTACCGTAATACTACTGATTTGAAAAGATTGACTTTTATCAGCTCTCTGTGTGAAAAAGTCGTATCGGAACTGATTGGTTCTCGAAAGTGAAGTAGAAAATTGAACCGGTTGTCTTCCTCCAAGCCAGGGCTCAGAAAACGAAAAACTATAGGTGTTGTAAAATTGACTTGCCTGCAAACGAAGACTAAGCGATTGACCATCTCCAGAGGGTACGGGTTTGTATGACTTTTTATCAAAAATATTCCGCATCGAAAAGTTGTTGAACGACAGACCAAGCGTACCGATAAAGCCACCACCGCCATAACCACCTTGGAGCTCAATTTGACTAGCACCAGATTCTTGTAATCCAAATTCAATGTCAACAGTACCTGCATTGGGATCAACGTTTTTAAAATCGGGATTGATTTGTTCTGCATCGAAAAATCCAAGCTGCCCTAATTCTCTTACTGTACGAACAACCTTGTCTTTACTGTAAAGCTCTCCGGGTTTGGTTCGCAATTCTCTAAAGATCACATGGTCATTGGTTTTGTCGTTTCCAATTACCGTGATCTTGTTGAAGGAAGCGAGTTTTCCTTCGGTCACTCGGATTTCAAAATTGATGGTATCGTTTTCTGCACTTACCTCTACGGCGTTGATGTTAGAAAAAAGATAACCACTATTTTGATATAAATTAGTGATGTCGTTACCATCTGGTTTAGTGTCGTCTGCAATTCGTTTCTTCAAAAGAACACCGTTGTATGTATCTCCTTTTTTGATTCCTAAAACGGAAGCAAGAACTCTATTAGTGTAGGCAGCGTTTCCAAGGTATTTGATGTCTCCGAAGTAATACTTATTCCCTTCTTCAATTTTTAACTTAATCGCAAGATCAGTATTGTCTGCATCGATTATGGTGTCTGAAATAACACGCGCATCTCGATACCCCTTTTCCTTGTAAAAATCTATCAGTGAGGTTAAATCTTCTTGATAGTCTTTACTGATGTATTTTGATTTTTTCCAAAAACGGAAAATATTTTTCTTCTTAGTATTTTTAAATTGTGCAGCTAGTTTATTAGCACTAAACTTCTCAATACCCTCAAAGTCAATCGATTTTATTTTTACGCGATTTCCTCGGTCGATATTCACGACCATTTTCAATACGTTTTGTTCAGTAGAATCTGGAATTGTATTGAGCACTACCTTGGTATTGAGGTAACCTTCTTTTTTATATTTATTTACAATATAGTTTTTGGTGTTGGTTAAAAAACTTTCGGAGAGTTTTTTCCCTTTGGTCAATTCAGTATCCTTTATCAAAGATTCTGCTTTATTTTTTTTAACACCAACAATTTTGACATCCGAAAGCGTAGGTAATTCTTCAATCTCAATTTCGAGAGTAATGAGATTTCCATTGATCTCCGCTATATAAAAATTGATATCGCTAAAAAGATCTAGATTCCATAGTTTTTGGATTACGGAACTGATTTTTTCTCCTGGAACTTGAATCGATTGTCCTTTACGCAGCCCACTGTATGAAACTACAGTTTTAGCACTAAAGCTTTTCAGTCCAGTCACTTTGATGGAGTCAATTGTGTATTTTTTCGATGCTGTATACGCTGAAGGCGCTGCTGCTGGGACTTGAGCGTTAACGGCTGTTCCACCCAATAGCATAACTAATGATATAAATACTAGTAATATGTTGTTATAAGAAGGCTTAAGCCTTGAGTTGTTCGCTTGTTTTTCCAAATCTACGTTCTCGTTTTTGGTAATTATGTATTGCTAGATGTAATTGTGATTCATCAAAATCGGGCCAAAGGACTTCAGAAAAGTATAACTCTGCATAGGCTATTTTCCAAAGCAAAAAGTTGCTGATTCTTTGCTCTCCACTGGTTCGAATTAATAAATCTACATCTGGTAAATTTTGCGTGTAAAGATGCTTATTTATTATGGTTTCATCAACATTTTCGGGAGAAATTATATTATTTTTAACTTTA
>Ga0066605_10002937_pt1 | contig 10580 bp, 10 predicted proteins | sample SaaInlLV_DNA_10m_FD_60385 | JGI IMG/M metagenome (GOLD analysis project Ga0066605, IMG submission 60385) | Marine microbial communities from expanding oxygen minimum zones in the Saanich Inlet - SI075_LV_DNA_10m | ecosystem: Environmental > Aquatic > Marine > Unclassified | place: British... | reverse complement strand
CTTCGACTCACCGTATCAGTTGCAAAAACCATTAACTTATTGTCTAAAGAGATATTTAACCCTCCTAATTGATAGTAATCAAAACCTTTTGCCATCTCATTAACATTAAAAAGAACTTCTTCTTCAGCCTCTAAATTTTCTTTTTTCCTGCTGTAAATAGGGTATTGATTTCCAGTTTCATATCGTGTAATATAAAAATATCCATTCTCTTTATAAGGTACAGAAGAATCATCTTCTTTTATTCTACCTTTCATTTCTTCAAATAACTCCTCTTGAAAAAGCTTGGTATATTTTGTTACTTCTTTATAGTAAGTATTTTCTTCCTCTAAATAATTGACTACTTTTTGAGTTTGTGCATCTTTATCTGGTGCATTTTTTTGTGCATCTGACAAACGCATCCAAAAATAATTATCAACTCTAACATCACCGTGTTTCTCGAGGTTTATAGCTGTTTTGTCTGCTACTGGGGGTTTTGCATCTGTACTTTTCATGGTTTCATTTTTACAAGCAGTTGCAAATGTAAGGCATAAAACAATCAAAGGAATAACTATTTTTCTCATTTTTTAGGTGATTTAAATTCTTTGTAAATTAATAAATTTATGTTAATAATGAATAATGTTTGGAGACATTTCAGGAGTGATGAACAAGCTTAGAGAAGCGCAACAAAAGTAGAACCAACAAAACAAGATTAAACACTGTTTTGAAAGATGAAATATCTGCAAATGGTCAAATTATGGTATTGCCAACCACAAATGGGGGAAATCAAATCAATATCTATCAATAATTCTTTACTTTCAAACGCTGAATAAAGTTATAATAGCCCCATAACAGAAACTATAGCGAATAAAGTATACAATGAAAGTGTAATAATTGTAAACACACCTATAAATTTATAGTGTGACTTTAGCATCTCAAAAGCTTTTGCCAGAGTATCATCATTTTTGTCAACTAGCGCTTTTTTCATTTTATTAGAAAATTGCAGTAAGTAGAAGACCGGAAAGAAGTAGATAATGGCAAGTACTAAATTTGAAATTAACATTGTAAGTCCTAAAGAATCTGGAATACCATTCTGCTTTTTCATGGCTATCTCAAAAATTGGTGTTGCAAAAACAGCAAACACCAATAAAAAACCAATTAAAACAAAACCAAGTATAGATAAAAATTTAGTCCATTTTACGGTTTCACCTAAAAATTTTCTTGATGCATTGGTGATTGTTAATTGCTCTAATTGTTGAATGGGAATATGTGTAGTCATGTTTTTTTATTTTTATTTATTCAAAAATAAACAAAAAAAAGAAGCCATGAATTCGCAAATATAAATTTATAATTTCATGGCTTAAATATAATTATAACTTGAGATTATTGAAACTCTGTAATTGTTTTCTTAATGATTGAAATACATTCCATTAGTTGTGTTTTATTGATTACTAGTGGTGGTGCAAAACGAATAATATTACCATGAGTTGGTTTCGCCAATAAGCCATTATCCCTTAATTTCATACAAATATCCCAAGCGGTAGAACTCTGTTCAGAATCGTTGATTAAAATTGCATTTAATAAGCCTTTTCCTCTAACAGACTTTACCAAATCGTTTTCCTCTGCAAAATCAGCGATTTCAGTTCTAAATATCATTCCTAACTCATGAGCATTTGTAGCTAAATTTTCTTCTGAAACCACTTCTAAAGCAGCAATTGCTGTTGAAGCTGCAATAGGATTACCACCAAAGGTAGACCCATGATTCCCGGGTTTTATAACGTCCATAATCGAATTATTTGCCAAAACAGCAGAGACAGGGTATGCGCCTCCGCTTAATGCTTTACCAAGAATTAAAATATCTGCTTTTACTTCTGGAGTTCCGGAACAGTTTTTGTCTTCACATGTACAATTTCCACAAGTTGCTAGTAGCCTTCCTGTTCTGGCAATTCCGGTTTGAACTTCATCTGCAATAAAAAGTACATTGTGCGCTGAACACATTTTTTTTGCAGCTGCTAAATATCCTTCAGAAGGAACATAAACACCAGCTTCACCCTGAATAGGCTCCACTAAAAAAGCTGCAATATTTTGATTGCTTTCCAATGTTTCTTTTAGGGCCTCTAAATTATCATATTCAATTTTTATGAATCCTTTCGTATACGGACCAAAGTTTTTTCTTGCAATAGGATCATTAGAAAAAGAAATGATGGTCGTAGTTCTTCCATGAAAATTATTTTCACAAACTATAATTTCTGCATTATTTTCATCAATTCCTTTAACCTCATACGCCCATTTTCTGGCTAACTTTAAAGCCGTTTCTACAGCTTCTGCTCCTGTATTCATTGGTAACAATTTGTCGAAACCAAAAAGTTGAGTCGCAAATTTCTCATACTTACCTAGCACATCATTGTAAAATGCACGCGAAGTTAGCGTTAGCGTTTGTGCTTGTTTCACCATAGCACTTACAATTTTAGGATGACAATGTCCTTGGTTTACAGCAGAGTAAGCGGACAAAAAATCATAATACTTTTTACCTTCTGCATCCCAAACATGTACCCCTTCACCCCTACTGATAACCACTGGTAGAGGATGATAATTGTGAGCCCCATGTTTGTTCTCTAATTCGATTGCTTCTTTTGAAGTTAATTTGTCTAAAACAGCCATTTTTTCGTTTTAAATGTTTATAATTAAATAACCATTCCTGTTCTACCTTTATCCTTCCAGCGAGAACTGAAAATTCAGCGTGGGAAAGAAATCATCCCCGAAGTTATACAAAAGTAGTGAAATATCTGTAAATGAAATTAATTCTTATGTAATAGACAATGCATTTAATTTCCTTAATTTTGCAAACCATTAAATCATAGAAAATGCCACGTAGAGAACGAAATAAATTTGTAAAAAAAAATCAAGTTTTAGAATTAAAAATTGAAGATTACGCTTTTGGAGGAAAAGGAATTGCAAGAATAAAATCTGAAGAAGGTAGTTTTGTTGTTTTTGTTCCAAATACCCTACCCGGCCAATTGGTTAAAGCTCAAATTAAAAAATCGAGTAAAAAATATGCGGAAGCCAAATTAATAGATGTTTTAGAATCCTCTAAAGATGAAATTGATTTACCGTTTCAAGACATTCCAGGAGCACCCTACATTCAATTACCAATTGAATTACAACATCAATACAAAAAGGAGAGTACCTTGTCTCTTTTTGAGCGAATTGGTAAAGTAGACAATATAAAAGACCTTTTTGATACATTTATTACATCACCTAATGTATTTCATTATAGAAATAAAATGGAATATGGTTTTTCTGCTATCGGTTACGATAGAATAACCAAAAGAGATAAAGATGAATTTACACTTGGTTTTAAAAGACGTGGAGTTTGGTGGATGGGAGATAATTTAGAGAAAGACTCCGGATTGTTTGACAAACAAATGGAAGACCATCTAAAAAGTATTAGGCGCTATTGTATAGATACTGGTTTAGCACCCTGGCACGGTCCTAAAAAAGAAGGTTTTTTTAGATACTTTGTAGTTCGTAAATCATTTAAAACGAATGAATTATTATTTAACTTAGTAACCACCTCACCTGATTTAAACAAGTTTGATTTACATAAATTTACCAACTTTTTAAAAGGTATTTTCGGAGATCGATTCGCAGGTTTATTACACACAATTAATGATGAAACTGGTGATAGAACCATCGCAACTTCTGGAAGTATAGAACTAATTTACGGGAAAGATAAAATCGTAGAAGAATTGTTGGGTTTAAATTTCGAAATAAGTATGAAAAGCTTTTTTCAAACAAATCCAAAATGTGCAGAAAAACTATACACAAAAGTAGTGGAGTATGTTTTAGAAGACAAATCTAAAGTAGACAATACAGTTGTTATGGACTTATTCTGTGGAACAGGAACTATCGGACAAATTGTAGCTTCTAAAAGCGAAAACGCGAAAATAGTGGGTGTAGATATTGTTGCTTCTGCCATTGAAGATGCTAAAAAGAATGCGAAAAGAAATCATATAAAAGGAGTTCAATTTTATGCTGCTGATGTTGGAAAATTTTTAACAACACATCCTGAATATGAACATACAATAAAAACAATTATTTTAGATCCTGCAAGGGCTGGAATTGCTCCAAAAACCTTGCAAAAAATAATTAATTTAAATGCCGATAGAATGATCTATGTTTCGTGTAACCCTGCAACACAAGCAAGAGATACAGTACTATTAAAAGAAGCAGGTTATGCACTTAAAAAAATTAGTTTGGTAGATCAATTTCCACATACTGCACATATAGAAACAGTAGTATTGTTTGAGAAAGAGAAATAAACATGTACTGTCTTAGTTATAATCTACCTTTATTTCTCTTCTTTCTTTATGTAATCTATAGTCCTTAAAAGTATTATTAATATCTAACTTAACTATATTAGAATGAGATTTCACATTCATTAAAAATTCGTTTTTAATTCTAACTGATTTTATGTTTTCTCTATATTCAGATAAAAAACAAATTACTTTTGTATGATGTTCCCCTGATTTTATATCTAATATTTGTGGTATTAATTTTTCTCCATCAATCTCCCAACTCGTTGTTTTATTTAAATAGTTACCAAAATCTTCTTTGGTAACTTGTAAACTTATAGATTCTCCAAACTTTATATAATTTTCTTCATCAAAATCGATTTCAAGCAGCAGTAAATGTCCCCTTTTTATAACATTAAAACTAGCAGAAATAGATTCGTGTATAATAGTTTTACTATTGATATTAAGTAATGTAAATAAAGTTACAATTAAAATTCTCATTTTACTATAATTTTAGTTTTTCCTATAGTACGTCCTTCTTTTAAAATACTCAATAGATAAATTCCAGAAGTGGGTATGTTATTTATTTCTAAAACCCCAATTCCCGATTTTTCCTGAATAATTTGTCCAGTAATCGAAAACAATCTCACTTGGTATTTTTCTATATTGGTAGAAATTATAGAAAAATTACCATTATTTGGATTGGAATTTACATAATACCCTAAATCTTTTAAATCTAAATCTTCAGTACTTAAAGAAGTTCCACAACTTTCATCAAAACTAGTTGATGGATTATCTGTGGCAAAAGGATTGATATTTGCATTCGTATCATCGCAATCAAAGGCCTTTACAAAACCATCTCCATCTGCATCAACATCGTTTAACGAAGAGGCACTACTGATAAAACTTTCGTTAAAATTACCTTTCATACATCTAGAGATTTGAGGGAAATCTTGCGTTACCACATAATAATAATCAAAAGTTTCTTGACCTTGTGCAGTATTTAAGGTAATAGAAGCTTCAATTCCATTGCACTCATCTAAATCTCCTTTTCCTGCAACGTACCCAAAATCATTGGTATATTTTCCAGAATAAGGACCACAGGGAGCACTAATTCCGTCTCCAGGACGTAAACCACTTTTCAACTGAAAACTTGGATACATTTCTTTTATATTACCCTCTTTATCGGGTCCAAAACGATATACTATAGGAAAACCATCTGCAGCCCAACCCACTTGTAACACTGCTGCTGGTGGCGAATTAAATGTAGAAATACCTTGTTCTAATTCTTCTACATATTCATACATATTACCATGGTAATGATAGCCTGAATTGGGGTTTACATGTGCTGAAGCACAATCCAAACCAACAAAATCTCTACCATTACCAATATTTGTAGTAGGTTCAAAAACCCAATCCCAATTGTATTGTCCAGTATTTACATCTTCAAAAATAAAAGGTGTCGCTGGTGCAGGCATCATATATACTCCATTTAAAGCAATACCAAAAAAGTTAACTGGTCTTCCGTTAGCTCTTGTTAAATCCGTAACTTCTCCAGATAACTTCGGTTTAAAATCAAATTTATAAACTCTATAATAAGGTTCAGGCATTCTGTCTGCAACATAATTAAAAGTATGATTAGGGTAATTATTGGAATATACTACTCTATCATATTGTTCTATAAATTCGTAGTAAACACTAGGGTTTGACGGCGAGTAACTACAATCTATATTATCATAAGTTAAAATATCAACAGTACCACAAGTATTATTACAATCATCAATTGTTGTTTCAGTTCCGTTTTTAATTCCATCATTACAAGACCAATCATTCCTAATAGTCTGAGCTTCTTGCTGTAACATCGTTTTTATAGTTTCTTGTTCAGAGGTTAAATTTCCTATCAAATTAGTTTCTTCTTTAATATCTAAAACAATATTGTAAAACTCTTCGTTACCGTTTTCATCTTCAATTAATTTATAGGTATCATTTCTAGTGGCCCAAAATTCTATATTTCCATTTTCATAATCTGTATAATTTATTTTTTTTGATACTTGATTTTCAAATGACAGCGAAGGTTTTAAACTTAAGCTATTTTCTGTTCCTCCCAATAATTGAACTCCTGCCAACTCTAGAATTGTTGCATGTAAATCTGTAGCTTGTACCAAACTCGTTTCTACTTCATTTACTCTCTCTACAGATTTACCTGAAATGATTAATGGTACTCTAATTCCGCCTTCATATATTGAAGACTTCGCATGACCATTTGGCCAATAAGTATTTGCTTGACCTGGCGTACCATTGTCACCAATAAAAATAATGACTGTATTTTCAAGTGTTTCATCATCCATACTTTCTAAAAGTCTATTAATTTCATAGTCCATGGATTCAATCATAGAAAAGTAGGTGGTTCTATTGTTTGTTGGTGAAGTTGTATAAGTTCCGTCAGGAGGAGTTTGAAAAGGCGCATGTGGAGCTACATGCGCTAGCCATAAAAACCAAGGTTTTGTTTGATTATCTATCCAAGATATTGCGCTATTGGTTAGATGACTGGTTGCATATTCTTTTACTTGTTCTTCATTTTCTTCTGAATTTACTTTAGTCCAATCGTAATAATCATCTACCTGACTGGTAAAAACACCTTCATAATAAGGTACACCAGAATCTTTTGGGTGGCTGTAATTTTTATTATTCCCTCCAAGATGCCATTTCCCAATAAGCCCCATAGCATAATCTGTTGGGCTTTGCTCATTTATTTTCGTAAATAGTGAAGTATGGCTAGTCCCTAAAATTAAAGGCGGTCTCATAACTCCTGTTTTAATACCATATTTACCACTCAGTAATGCTGCTCGTGTTGGAGAACATTGAGGAGATGCCCAACAATTGGTGAAAGAAAGTCCTTTTTCTCTTAATGAATTTAAGGTTGGTGTAACAGGTAAATTACCGCTAATTCCAAATCCAGGAGTAACATCAATACCCATATCATCTGCAATTATTAACAATATATTTGGTGATTGCTGTTGACTAAAAGATGAGGATGTAAAAAAAAAGAGTATTAAAATTGTTTTTAAAATTCTCATTTATAATTTATTATTTGGTCGTTAAAATTTACAGTTTTTTTATAAAATTTCTTTAAGAGAAATAATGTATGGTATTTAAAATTTTAGACTCATTATTATGACAAAGGTTTAATTTTGAGTTTGAATATTTATTTTAAAAAAGTAAATTTGTTGTATAAGAAATTAATTTGACTTAAAATTTATTAAGAATTAGACTTTATTTCTGAAAAGACACTATTTTAGCAATCAAAACTACACATGAAAAAATTAACAGACTTCGAAATAGAAAAAAAACTAGAATCATTGCAGGATTGGGATTTTTATGAAAATGCATTGCATACCGATTTTGAATTTGATAACTTTAAAGATTGCATGTCTGCAATGAATAGAATCGCATTTGAATGCGAAGCTTTAAACCATCACCCAGAGTGGACGAATGTTTACAATACATTAGACATTAAGTTAACAACTCATGATGCTAATGGTGTTACAGAATTAGATTTTAAATTGGCAAAAGCGATCAATACAATAGTAGAAATTGAGGAATAGTATGAAAAAAACAATACTCATTTTAGGTTTTATTTTAATGGTAATTACCTCTTGTGAAAAAGATGATTATTGCTTAAAAAATCCAGTAACCCCTAATTTAGTTTTACGTTTTTATGATGATTCCAATAAAGAAACATTAAAAAAAGTAGACGAATTGTATGTTTGGGCGGCAGGAAAAGACAGTCTTTTTTCTGGGGTAAAAACAGATTCAATATACATTCCTTTAAACACTACTGAAACTGAAACAATCTATTATTTTTCTAATGGAACATCTGTAGATACCTTTACAATTTCTTACACACCAAAACAAGAATATGTCTCTCGTTCTTGCGGTTATAAGATGGTCTTTCAAGAGGTAATTTTCACATCAAATACTACGTGGATTCAAAATTTTACACCAACAACATTAACAACTATAGCCACAGATAATGCAGCACATGTTCAAATATATCATTAACATTTGTTTCCTTTTTGTTTCTGTTGTTGTATTTTCACAAGAACAACCAACAAAGGAAATTATAGATTCTGAAACAGACTCAATTGTTTATAAGACTAATTACGGATTAAGACTAGGAATCGATATTAGCAAACCAATATTAAGGCAATTCAACAGCGCTTATAATGGCCTTGAACTTGTTGGAGACTTCAGGCTTTCTAAAGTATTTTATGCCGCTTTAGAAATTGGTTTTGAAGAAGAAACCACACAAGAAGATTATACCAATTCAACCGCAAAGGGAAATTATATTCGGATGGGGTTTAATTTTAATGCATACAAAAATTGGTTGGATATGAACAATGAAATCTTTGTGGGATTTCGATACGGATTTAGCCTTTTTGACCAAACCGTAAATAGCTACACACCAAATGTAAACTCGACTTATTTTCCGGCAAATACAATTACTACCTCGATAAAAGCTGAAGGATTAAACGCACATTGGTCTGAATTTATAATTGGGTTAAAAGCAGAAACTTTTAAAAATGTATTTGTGACATTTAGTGGCTCTTATAAAATTTTAATAGGTGTAAAAGATCCTGAAAATTTTAAATCGCTATATGCCCCCGGATTTAATCGAATCTTTGAAAGTGGAACTGGTTTTGGTTTTAACTATACACTTACCTACTTAATTCCATTTAAAAAGAAATAAAAATAGAGTGCTCTATTCAATTTTTAGTAACTTTATGGCTCTGAGTTTTTAAATCAAATATTATGAATAAAATACCAAGTGTAAATTTATCAGATTTTCTTTCTACTGATGCCAATAAAAAACAAGAATTTGTTGATAAAATTGGCCACGCTTATGAAAATATTGGCTTTGTAGCCTTAAAAGGACATTTTTTAGACGACCAATTAATTGAAGATCTCTATACAGAAATAAAAAACTTTTTTGATTTACCAAATGCCACAAAAGAAAAATATGAAATTCCTGGAATTGGAGGACAACGAGGTTATGTTTCTTTTGGTAAAGAATCTGCAAAGGGTAAAAAAGAAGGTGATTTAAAGGAATTTTGGCATTTTGGTCAATATGTAGATGCAGACTCTGTATATGCAAAAGAATACCCTAATAATGTTGCGGTAGAAGAGTTAAAAAAGTTTAATGAAGTTGGGAAACAAACCTACCAAATGTTAGAAAAAACGGCGAAATATGTCCTTCGTTCTTTAGCACTGCATTTACACTTAGAAGAAACGTATTTTGATCATTTTATTATCAACGGCAATAGTATTTTACGTCCAATTCATTATCCACCAATACAAACAGAACCAAAAGGAGCTGAAAGAGCCGCCGCACACGGAGATATTAATTTAATTACCTTATTGATGGGTGCTCAAGGTAAGGGATTACAGGTTCAAAATCATAATGGAGATTGGATTGATGCTATGGCAGCTCCTGACGAACTGATGATAAATGTTGGAGATATGTTATCGCGTCACAGTAATAATAAACTAAAATCTACAATTCATAGAGTTACAAATCCTCCGAAAGAATTATGGGGGACTTCCCGGTATTCAATTCCGTTTTTTTTACACCCAATTTCCGAAATGAAATTAGATGTTTTAGAAAATTGTATTGATGAAAACAATCCGAAACAATTTAAAGATATTACTGCAGGAGAATTTTTGGAGCAACGTTTAAAAGAATTAGGTTTAAAAAAATAAAAACATCAATGTAGAGGTTCTTTTCTATAAAATATAGATTTAATAGTCTAAAATCATCTCTTAAATTGAAGAGAATTCTCAAATTAACAACTCCTTTTAAAGGAAATGAAATTATCATATGGACTTAAAAGAGCAACTAAAAAACCTATTTCCAGAGCACAAAGAGGTCGTTGAAATAGTCAAAGAAGAAGCTACTATTTGGTTACAAGATGCGCCTATTATTTGTAAATACGAAAAGCGAAAGGGCAAACCTATTACAATACTAGAGGGCTATACAGGGGCTACTTCAGATTTTAAAATTCTCGCAAAGGAAATTAAAACAAAACTTTCTGTAGGCGGAAGCTTTAAAGATGATAAAATAATTATACAAGGAGATTTCAGAGATCGAATCATGTTACTGTTAAAAGAGAAAGGTTTCAAGGTAAAACGAGTTGGCGGCTAATTGTACCAAAATGTATAGAATTAAAATTCACAACTAAGGTTTTCAAAAAAACAGCTCATTTTTAAAATTTAAATTTCGTCTTACATGTCAATAAAAAAATCTGAACT
>Ga0066605_10002933_pt1 | contig 10584 bp, 7 predicted proteins | sample SaaInlLV_DNA_10m_FD_60385 | JGI IMG/M metagenome (GOLD analysis project Ga0066605, IMG submission 60385) | Marine microbial communities from expanding oxygen minimum zones in the Saanich Inlet - SI075_LV_DNA_10m | ecosystem: Environmental > Aquatic > Marine > Unclassified | place: British... | reverse complement strand
GCAACGAGCCCAGTCACCATGTGGCTTACCTCTACAGCTATGTTGGCCAATCCTGGCGCACCGAAGAAAAAGTTCACCAGATCCTGACCACGCTCTATAGCGACCAGCCGGACGGGCTCCCCGGCAACGAGGACTGCGGTCAAATGTCTGCCTGGTATCTCTTCAGCGCGATGGGCTTCTATCCAGTCAATCCAGCCGACGGCCTCTACCGACTCGGCACGCCGATTGTGTCCAAGGCCAGCATTCAAGTCCCCGGCGGAAAGACCTTCACCATGACTGCCCTGAATTTAAGCGATACAAACCGCTACGTGCAGTCCGTCCGATTGAACGGAAAACGCCTCGATCGCTCTTATATTACTCACGACGAGATCATGCAAGGCAGCCATCTGGAGTTCGTCCTCGGGGCAACCCCCGTCAAAAACTAACTCAGGCAAACCTCACCACAAAGAATAGGCAAAACCGCATCCGTGCGTTCACGCTTGAGATACGCTTTGGAAAAATTTCCCGCTATGTCGCGGGGCCACTTTCACCACTCGACACACAACCCATGTTCGTTCCTTTCAAATCCCTCCTACTGGCGTCCCTGTTGCTCTCCGCGCTCAATGCTGGTGCACAGACAGACATCAGCATCGACTTAAACAAGACCTCCAAAGCTGAAGCCACCAAACCAAATGTAGTGGTCATCATGGTTGATGACTTGGGCTGGGGCGACCTGTCATGCTACGGAGCAAAAGATATTAAAACTCCTGAAATCGACTCCCTGATGAACAATGGAGTCCGCTTTACTGACTTTACCGCAAACTGTTGCGTATGCAGCCCTTCACGCGCTGCATTCCTTACCGGGCAGAATCAGGATATGGTTGGCGTTCCCGGAGTGGTGCGGACTGATGATAACGACAATTGGGGATATTTTGACCCGACCGCAACCACCCTGCCCGACGTGCTTCAGAAAAATGGTTACCGCACTAGCCTTATCGGTAAATGGCATCTAGGTCTAAAATCCCCTAACCTACCGAATCAGCGCGGCTTTGAAGAGTTTCACGGTTTTATTGGGGACATGATGGATGACTACTGGCAGCACCTCCGTCATGGGAACAACTATATGTATCACAACGATAAGCTGCTTCAAACAAAAGGGACACACGCCACCGCTCTCTTTACCCAATGGGCGATTGATGATTTCAAAAAAGCAAAACAAGATGGGCGCCCATTCTTCCAGCTCCTTGCCTACAACGCCCCTCACAGCCCAATCCATCCACCTAAAGACTGGCTGAAAAAGTTCCAAAGTAACAATCCGAAAGCATCGCGCAAGAGGGCAAAAATCGGAGCATTGATTGAGCACTTGGATCATAACGTAGGCCTAGTGATCGACAGTCTTGAAGAATTGAAGCTAGCAGACAATACACTCGTAATTTTCACCTCAGACAATGGGGGTAAGCTCAAATATGGAGCAAATAACGGCCCGAACCGTAGCGGCAAAGCTCATGTTTACGAAGGGGGCCTGAAAGTGTGCACATCATTTACATGGCTTGGGAAAATCAAACCTCAGCGCCTGTCCGATTTCAGAGGCATGACAATGGATCTGTTCCCGACTATCCTCGATACGGCGGGGATTAAATACCCAAAGCATATCGATGGTAGATCTCTCTATGAAGAGGTATTTAAAGGTGATCAGGCTGCATTTGAAAACCGTGACCAGATATACACCTGGTTTCAGCATTACAAGAAGCATGCGCTTCGTAAAGGGGACTGGAAACTGGTTAAAGATACAGAAAAAGGATCGTATGAACTATACGATATTGCTGCCGATCCGCTGGAAAAAAATAACCTCGGAAAATCACATCCTGAGAAATTGGACGAACTCATGAAAATTATGAGTAGCTATCTTGCAGCCGCTGATAAAGTCAACTGGATGCGACCGTCACAAAAAAACGAAAATAGGAAATAGTAATAAGATCCTGCAAGGCGGCCATCTGGAGTTCGTCCTCGGACCCACCCCAGTCACAAACTAACCCAAGCAAGTCTCGATTGCTCCAAGCAGAATGATACCCCGCTAACTAAACTCTCAGCTTCAATGACTCGAACCGACAGATCGCATACGCACAGCATCTTACTGCCTCTGCTCTTATCGCTTGGCCTCTTCACAAGTGGCTGTTCCGACAGCAAGCCCGAAGATCCTAAAACGCCTCCTCCGCAAGCGCCACAAGCAGCCAGCGCGGATCTGCCTACGAAGCAAGCATTTGCTCCCAAAGAGAATGCCACACAAAGCAAGCCAATCAGCCCAAGCAGCAAGCAAGCAGAACGATCGCCATGGAGCTACGACGCGACCGGTTCTCCGACGCTGACGGCCGTCTCGCAAGTGGCAGGCCACTACGCGCTGGCCAGCAGTCAGGACAACAGCCTCGAAGTGCGCGACATCCGTCAAAGCATCCTGCTGCGCATGGGCATCGACGAATTCCGCTCGGCGATGCCATGGGCCGATCTCTCCGGCGAAAACGCTGGCCCCTGTGCGCTCAGCTTCACCCCAAGCGGGCGCTTGCTTTTCGTCGGCGTGCGTAGCCAGACAGGAGACGATGCCATCCTGCGCATCAACATGAATACCAAGCGCGTGGATGTTTTTCACAAACTCAAGTTTGGCACCACCTCCGGTAATCTGGGCATGACCCACTTCAGCGGCAAACTCTATGTCGGCACCGCTGGAAAACTCCTGCGCTTCGATGCCACGCGTAATACTGAGACCGCTGAAAAGCACGAGCAAAGCGTTCAGGTCCCCGGCGGCGCAACCATTACAGGACTCACCGTCGACATCAAAGATCAACGACTCTATGTCGCCACCGAGGACAAACTCTTTCGTAGCCCCATTCCGAAGCTCGATCTCGGCAGTCCGATCGCCCAACTCAAAGACAACCGCTCCATTAGCTTCGCACGCACCTACGGCGGTCAAAACCAAGACGGACTTTACCTGCTCGACGGCAAGGGAACGCTATCCTTTGTATCCACCAAACAACTACGCGCAGGCAGCAGTGTTTCCCCTTCCAAATATACACAACTCAACGGCACCCCTACCGACATAGCGGGCACCGCCTGCGGGCGCATACTGATCGCTGCGCCCCGACCGGCAATCCTATCCGACCCCTCCGACACCCGCATGGATTTCGAATCCTTCATCCGTGCGCAGTTTCAAGGCTACGTCGACGCCTACAAATCCTGCCTGCTCGGCTACGACGGCAAGACCCCCGAAGGCTTTCCCAATGGCACCGGCATGGAAGTGGCCGGGGGCGACCCGAATGCCAACATTCGTATGGGCTTCCAGGGCTGGGTGATGCTGCCGATTCTTGCCAGTGGCATCCTCAACAACGACCCCGAAACGGAACACTACATTGAGCTCGCAGCCAAACGCATCTTCGGCTTCCACCCGGATGGTAAAGGCGGCGGCATGAACCTCGATGGCTTTTATGCCTACACCTACAAAGGCGGCAGTGGCGAAGACCAAGGTCCCGCAAATGGTGGACTGGCAATCACGCACATGAAGTTCACCCCTGCGCTCGTCAAGACCGCTGACAACTACCCCGACAATCCCACCCTGCAACGCTACACCGACTACATGGTCGACCGCTTTCAACACCACTCCGATTATGTGTATGCCAACAAACGGATCACCAAAGGCGGCGGTGACCGCGGCCCCAACCGGGGCACCCATATTTGGGGCGGTGAAAACTTTGCCCACGCAGCCTTGACTGCGGCGATCGATCCGCTCGCCGAGACCAATTTCGAGCACTATGGAGTCGAGCGCGATCAATACGGTGAAACCGAAGTCTTGAAAGGCGAACCGATCATGGGTGATCAGCCGGGCTATATCGTGCTCAGCCGCACCGTCTTGATGGGCAACACCACTGAAGACCCGGCCTGGCGACAAGCAGGCCTAAATTATTACTACACCAGCATCTCCGTTGGCGACGACATCCCTTCACCCTATGCCACCGCCTTCTCTGCAGGCCATCTACCGACGGAAGTCGGCGTCGGCTGGTATTCCGCCACCACACCGGGACGCGCAAAGGGCCACGGCTACCCGATCCATTTCCCGGTGCTCTTGGGCTTCGGGCAACTTGACGTCACCTCCCCCGTCGTCGGCGCCTACCTCGCCTACCGCGATGGCCTCGCCTCGCCGATTCACACAGATTCACGCATCGGCACGAGTCCGGAAATGCTGTTCCGCTATGTCGTCGACCACCCTGAGTTCCGCGACCCGCGTATCGGCCCGCCGGACGGTTACTTTGGCGCCATGGGACTCGCCAACGCCATCCAACCGGGAATTCTGGAGCGATTACGCGGACACTGGATTCGCCCTGGCAGCCCACTCGTCTCCCACATAAATGGGCGCGTGCAAATTGAGTTCAACCGCCTCGGCAAACGTCGCGTATTTGGCAGCGATGATGGAACGAACTGGATCCCCTACGGCTATCAACGTAGCCCCTATCGCTTCGCTCGAGGCATCGAGCATAGCCACTACAAAGTTGAAAATCGTGAAGGTGAATTTCTCGACATCAGCAACCCGAACTTTGAGCAAGGCACACTAGCATGGATGCCATGGCAGCAAAAAGGAAGTGCGCCCTATGCGAGCACGACGACGCTTGAGGATGCAATCGACGGTCGAACGCTCCAAATCGAAGCCAACTCTGATGCGCAGTCCTCTGGACTCACTCAACTACTACCGATTGGCTATGATCTAGCAAACACCCGCTACGTGCTACGTGGTGTGATTGCCACTGAGCAGCTCCCACAAGACGCATCTGCCTTTCTACGTATTCGCTGGGATGACGACCGCAACCAGTTCAATGGCATTCTCAGCGTTAACACGACCGACGCGTTGACCACTGCAAATAGCCGTCGCGAAGTTCGAGGCGTCGTCGTCAAACCCAAGAACGCCAACTTCGCGCATATTGACTTGGTTTTGAATCGGGCTGCAGCTTCAGGTGCAATTGCACAGTTTGACAGCATTTCGCTCGAACGTCTCGGCTCAGATGTCACCGGTCCAAATGGCGATTTTGAACGGGGCTTCGAAAATTGGCTCACCTACATGGCAGACCTGAATCCAGATAGTCCTGATTATGGAAAGCCCAGCCCCTCTATTCGTGTGATTCCGGATCCTCAACAATCGGGCAACTATGTATGTGAATTTTCAATACATCCGGAAGACACGAGAAAGCATCTGCTCCGTCGAGTCATCAAGGTTGACAAGGATTTAGAGGGCACACGTTTCATCTACCGACTCGACGTCGACGAAGTGGATCTACAGAACGCCGACTTCCGCATCGACTTGGAGCGCTACGATGAAGCCATCGAGCACAAGGATACCAAAGACTGGATTAGCTCAATTCTCCCCCAACATGCGCATAGTGAGCTCGTCTTCACCAACCGGGTGTTCAAAAGCAATGAGGGGTGGAAGACACGCGGCAAGGCGCAGAAGCGGGTCAAGCGCTCCTTCGAGATCATACCCGACCCGAAAGGCGACACCTACTACGTATTGAAATTTACGATGCAGCGACGTCAACCCGTCTCCGCCAATGCCGATCTGGAGAACAAGCGCGCCCGAGTGGTCATCGACAACTTCCGCCGCGACAAGGTCAAGCTCTACGAAATCACCGACAAGGATGCACCCTCACCCAATCCTCCGAACTGGCAAGTGCCTCCGACCGCAAGCAGCTACACAAGGGCACACATGGTTGCGGAACCGGTGGCCGATGCCAGTGGACGGGTGGAATACAAATTCATCGAGACCTCTGGTAATCCCGGCGGCACCAGCTCCGATTGGCAATTTGACACGGTGTATATTGATGAGGCTCTAAAACCAGGAATGAACTATAGCTACCAGTTGCTGACTCGCGAGATGCGCTACAAAGTCGAGTCCAAGCCTAGCACACCCACTCCGCTACAGATGCCGCTCAGCGAAGATTGCAGCCCTCCCGCGAGCCCCACATGGACAGAGCCACCCGCCGCCGCGAGCGACACTTCAATTCGCATGCAGGCGGCACCGATCCAAGATTCCAGTGCTCCGGTGCACTACCGCTTCGCCGAAACCTCCGGCGCACCCGGCGGCTCAGAATCTGGATGGCAGGCATCCCCGATCTTCATCGATGAGGACCTACGCCCCGGAACCACCTACCACTACACGGTGCAAGCCCGTGACGCTGCTGGCAATGTTGGACAGGAGTCCGCCCCAATCGAAGTGACAACCAGCAACAAAGAACCACCAACGCCCAACCAGTCTACCTTCGCACTTGCACCACGGCCAGTGAATGACTCCAAGGTTCACATGGTGGCCACCGTTGCCCACGACGCCAATTGCCCAGTCGAATACTATTTCGAAGAGACCACCGGTAATCCGGGCGCAACCGATTCGGGCTGGCAAATCCTGGCCGAATACACCGACTTCGGATTGCGCAAAGACACCGAATATCGTTATCGCGTGCGCACACGCGATGCCGCTGGCAACACCGGGCAATTCTCAGTGGAGCATCCGGTTAAGACCTTTGCCTTCTTTGATGAGACGCCTCCCGAGCCCAACCGCCCAACCTGGAAAGTGGAACCAGCCGGTCTCACCGAAACATCGATTGCCATGACCGCCACCGCTGGCACCGATCTTAGCCCTCCTGTTGAATACTACTTCGAAGAAATGACGGGCGAAGTCGGCGCCGACAGTTCCACATGGCAACGTTCACCGACCTATCGTGATAATGACCTACGCCGCGGTGCCTTCTACCGCTACCGCGTCAAGATGCGCGACGCACGTGGCAACCAAACCGCATTTTCAGAGCCGGTCAAAGCCCAGCCGAAACCCTCGCGTGTGATGGTTGTCCGCTTCGAACGCGACAAAGTGGACGTCAACTATTTCGGCGAAGATGTCAGTGACCGCACAAGCCTGGCCGGCACAGCGGAACAACGCTTGCTGACGATCACCGGAGTCGACGTCGACGGACGCGGCGGGAAAGACGACACCATTCGTATCGCAATACCTGTTACGGGAAATGCCGTCCAACTTGAGCGCAATGGCTACGTCTTTAACACTGACGACTGGTATACCTTCCAGTCACCCTACGTCGAGGTTCTGGCCGCGGGCTCGCACCGATCCACCAACTATGTGAAATCAAAGAAATACCGGAGCGTCTTTGTGCAGCGAGCCGATCCCTACGATATCATCAGCGGTGACCACTCCTTCTCGGTCCAGGGTGCGAAAAAAGACACCGACCTGCCCGATTTGGACTCTTTCAGCATCCGCAATACCACCAAGAACAGTCAGAACCGCATCCGCTCCTTCAGATTGGAAATCCGCTTCGGCGAGCAGTTTCGCTAGTGAGTTAAGTCTAAGAGCGAAGACGGATCCCGAAGCGCATCCGGGCGCGCAAAACCTGTGCGATCGAACTGAATATCCTGCCACAAAAAGGCGCAAAAAGACACCAAAACTCGGATCACTATCGGCGCCTCCGAGTCTATGCCCAAAGAGACGACCGATTCCCACTACGGCGAACGGGTGCGCAACATGATCGCCCCCATTCCATTTCCCCACTCTCAAAATGCCCTCGGCCTCTGCAGAGTTACCAATGTTTCAAAGCTGTTTCTTAAAGTAAGCGTGGTAAAGCATTTCAGCTTCCTGTATCAATTGTGGTTCCAACTCGGTCAATCGATTTGGCAAATCCATTGCGCCGTGTTTGACGGTCAAAACAAAAATGCTGTCTTGGTAAGCGGCACAGACTAGAAAGTGTCTCCTTACGCGATAGAAAGACAGGCTCTGGCTCATCACTGAATTGTTTTTTAGCAAATTCGGGTTTTCGCGAAGGAGATTGAGCGCAGTCTCAATGCTTTGCAGATATTCTGATGCTGTGTCTTCTCCCCATTTTTCTATGGAGAGGGATTCGATTTCTTGAATATCCAGTATCGCTCTCTGAGTCAGTGCAATGTATGCCATGTCACGAGTCCTTCTGCTGGAGTGGCATGCCTTTGCCCAAAGCTGAACGAAGGTCGCCTTTGAATTCAACAACGTTGCCATTCAGCAGATCTTGGTAGCCTTGCAAGACTCCATCTCGAATCGCAGCGGCTTCTTGGCGTTCTTTTTTTTCACGTAGCAAGTCCCGCATGAATTCACTGGGAGTTGAGTATAGCTGTTTGTCGCCGCAATTTTTGTCGATGAAGTTTCGTAATTCATCGGTGAGTGATAAGTTAATCGTGCTGCCCATAATGGTTACCTCCTTTAATTAAGTAATGCCCCGACAGTGCCACATTTGGCGAATAATGTCAATATTAGCCAACAAGGCGCGTAATGTTTGACCTCAATTGACGTTTTTGCGGACTCGGACAGGGTCATGTCGTTATCTTTATAATCGCTCAGTTTTAAAGAGCTACTTCTGGGCAAATCAAAGGGCACTAAACGCAAATCAGAGCGCAGCGACTAAGCTCATCTAAAGAGCCCATCCCCTGCTTCGCGTTGCATTAGGTTCTTAGGATACGCGGTCGTCGTCCCGACGAACCACAATAGGTGATCACGCACAACTTCCTTGATTTTCACCAAAAGAAAGGAATACTAGGCAGATGCTCACTTCGAAAATCACCAGCAAAGGGCAAACCACGATTCCAGCCGCCATACAACGACAACTCGGCGTGAAAACCGGCGACAGGCTACAGTATTTCATTGAACCGGACGGACGTGTCACACTGCTCCCCAAAACACTTTCGATTCAAGATCTCGAAGGCGTGTTACCACCTGCCGATCGTCGAATTTCGCTGGAAGCAATGGATCAAGCGGTCGCCGAGGGTGCACAAGCTCGATACAACGCATGATCGGCCTCGATACGAACGTGCTGGTGCGTCTACTGGCTCAAGATCACCCAGAACAAACACGCAAAGCGCACAAACTGATCCGCGAAGAGTGCACTGAGTCTGCACCTGCCTTTGTCAATTTGATTGTATTGGCCGAAACCGTCTCAGTGCTGGAACGAAGTTTCAGCTACCGAATGCCTGAGATTTGCCATGCCTTGGAGCGACTTTTGCAAGTCAGGGAAATCGAAGTGCAGGCACCGGACGAAGTTTGGGCCGCATTGAGCGCTTATCGCGAGCAAGGTGCCGGATTTTCAGACGCTTTAATTGATGCAGTCAACCGCCTCGAAGGCTGCAAATCGACCGTCAGTTTCGACAAGAAAGCTGTCGCACGGCTAGACGGATTTGTCGGATTGTAATTCGCCAAGGGAGCCAGATAGGTGTTTGGGACTGAAAGCGGCGGTCGAAAGGTTGCGCGACCAACGACCATTCCCCATGCAAATCATTACACCTAAATCGCACAGGGGACATCTGACGCTTACCTCACCTTCACCCCTCAGCCTTATATAGGACATTAAATCCGGCGCTACATAAGGTGATCTCCATATATTCCACAAGTCATCCCAATGACACTCTGCCCGGCGCACCACCAAGCACGTCCGCTAATATCCAGCCCATGGATGAAAATATTTGCATTCAGGGTAAGATGTATACTCACTCGCGGTGGCCTCCCCTCGAAGATCCTAATTTCCCCGGCCCCCGCAATCACTTCAAAGGACAGACAGACAGACAGACAGACAGACAGACAGTCCCTGACTTTACCACCTTGTCACATGAAATATCATTCACTCCACCTCAAATCGGCACTCGCGACCCTTGGACTCGCACTCGCGAGTTTAACCACGGCTACCACAAGCGCGACCGGCCAAACCGCCTTGGATTACGCCAATCCCTTTTTCGGTAACGATGGCACCGACCTTCCCGACCCTGAAGGCATCGCGCGAACGTTCAACTGGGAGAAGGCACAGAACGGCAACACCCATCCGGGACCGCAATACAAATCCTAGCACCGCAGAGCCACTATTAGTGATTCCACATCGGAGGCACCTACAACAGTTACGACACTACTTTAGACCCCAGCCATGATCAACCGTTACGTTCAATCTAAATCCAATTTACCGATGTCTTTAGTTATGTCCTTGCGACATGCCCTCAATGCAACGCGCCACCGCTGGCTGCGGCTGCCCCCCCAAAGTGATGCGCGGCGAATGATAAAGTGCCCGAATAGTCCGATCGGCACGCTTCTCCTGTTCATGACCGCATTGCTACATCCGATACAAGCAGCGGAAATCAGCTATTCCCCGCAGGACCTTGGCGATGGAATCCCCGTTGGAACAATAGGTCCTGACGGCGGCGACCCGGTGCAAATTTCCCAGTTTATGGACGAGTTAGCGATCAGTGACAAAGCTTTCGACTCCCTGTTGATTGCCTATCAGGGTAAATTAGTCACCGAAGCCTATTTCCGTGATGCAGCCGTGGACCAGCAGCATATTGTCATGTCAGTCAACAAGTCGCTCACCTCTCTGGCGCTTGGCCGTGCCATGCAGCTCGGACACATCACGATGGATCAGCTGGATGATCCAGTCCTAGATCTCCTAACCGAAGTGGATCAAACAGCGGTCGTCCCCGGCGCACTGAATGTGACCCTGGCTAAGGTGCTGAACCTGCACTCCGGCATCCGGACCAACATCGACGCGATGAGAGCCGCCTACCCGG
>Ga0066605_10002930_pt1 | contig 10585 bp, 12 predicted proteins | sample SaaInlLV_DNA_10m_FD_60385 | JGI IMG/M metagenome (GOLD analysis project Ga0066605, IMG submission 60385) | Marine microbial communities from expanding oxygen minimum zones in the Saanich Inlet - SI075_LV_DNA_10m | ecosystem: Environmental > Aquatic > Marine > Unclassified | place: British... | reverse complement strand
GTTCACTTTAGAGATATTACCCTAGGACAAGGTGCTAACATGGCATTACCTATATGGGGAGAGTATATGACTAGAGTATATGCTGATGAAGATTTAGGTGTTTCGAGTTTAGATTTTGAATCACCTAATAAGTTGAGTATAGAATTACATTGTGAAGAATTTGAAAAAGAGCAGATTAATTTTGATGATGAAGTTGAAGAGTTTTAATTGAAATATCATTTATTGTTAGCACACAGTAATAATATTAAAATATAAAAGATGATTAATAAAGTTGTTGCAAATGTTCATGAAGCCCTCCTCGGAATAGACGATGGTATGACTTTAATGTTAGGCGGTTTTGGTTTGTGTGGCATTCCTGAAAATAGTATAGCAGAATTAGTGCAAAAGGGTATTTCAAATCTAACATGTATTTCTAATAATGCAGGCGTTGATGACTTTGGTTTAGGACTATTACTCCAACAAAAGCAAATTAAAAAAATGATATCTTCTTACGTAGGAGAAAATGATGAATTTGAGCGTCAGATGTTAAATGGTGAGTTAGAGGTTGATTTAATTCCTCAAGGTTCTTTAGCAGAAAGGTGTAGGGCAGGAGGTGCAGGAATACCAGCTTTTTTTACACCTGCAGGTTATGGCACTGAAGTTGCTGAAGGTAAAGAGGTTCGAGTGTTTAATGGAAAGCCACACATTCTTGAGGATGCATTAACGGCAGATTTTGCTATTGTTAAAGCCTGGAAAGGAGATGCTGCTGGAAACTTAGTTTATAAAGCTACAGCTCGAAATTTCAACCCTATGATGGCTATGGCTGGTAAAATTACAATTGCTGAGGTTGAAGAACTTGTCCCAGTTGGAACGCTCGATCCTAATGAAATTCATACGCCGGGTATTTTTGTACAGAGAATTTTTCAGGGCGAGCTTTTTGAGAAAAGGATAGAACAACGAACTCTTAGAAATAAGTAAATATGGCACTTGATAAAGATGGAATAGCTAAAAGAATTGCTCAAGAGTTACAAGATCGGTTTTATGTTAATCTTGGAATAGGTATACCAACTCTGGTTGCTAATTATATACCTGAAGGCATTTCAGTCGAGTTTCAGTCTGAAAATGGAATTTTAGGAATGGGTCCTTTTCCTTTTTCTGGAGAAGAAGATGCAGATTTAATTAATGCCGGCAAACAAACCATTACAGCCTTAAATGGTGCTGTTTATTTTGATTCTGCAACCAGTTTTGCGATGATTAGAGGTAAGCATGTTCAGTTAACCGTTTTAGGTGCTATGGAAGTTTCTGAAAATGGAGATATAGCCAACTGGAAAATTCCTGGTAAAATGGTTAAAGGTATGGGTGGTGCTATGGATCTGGTTGCTTGTGCAGAGAACATTATTGTAGCGATGATGCACACCAATAAAAAGGGCGAATCAAAACTGTTAAAAAAATGCAGTTTACCCTTAACAGGTGTATCTTGTGTTAAAAAAATTGTTACCAATTTGGCAGTATTAGAAGTACTTCCAAAAGGTGGCTTTAAGCTTATAGAAAGAGCACCAGGAGTAAGTGTTGAAGAAATTCAGCTTGCAACAGAAGGAAAATTACTTGTTGAAGGAGAAATTCCTGAAATGAAGTTTAATTAAGCAGGTGCTATTTAGAGTTGTTGTAAAAGTCCTCAATTTTATCTGCTAAAACGATTGAGAGTTTCTCATAAGACTCGAAGGTCCACCCAGCAACATGCGGGCTTAATAGTATGTTTTCACAATTGAGTAGGTATTGAAAGTCTGTATCTATTTTTTCTGAAAAGGTGTTTTCAAAAGTCGCTTTTTCGTACTCTAATACATCAAGACATGCTCCCTGTATTTTTTTAGATTTCAAACCCTTTATGAAGTCCGAAGTATTTATAACTTTTCCTCTGGCAGTATTAATTACGTAGAAGGGTTTATCCATTTTTTTTATAAACGCTTCATTCAAATAGTGGTGTGTGCTTTCATCATAAGGTGTGTGGAAACTGATAATGTCAGATTTATTTTGGATGTCTTTCAAACTTGATTCTTGAACACAGTCATCAGAGAAGTTTTTTTTGTTTTTGTCGTATGCCAAAACTTTACAGTTAAAACCTGATAAGCATTTTGCAAATGCTCTTCCCGTATTTCCATATCCAATAATGCCAATTATTTTTCCTGAAAGTTCGATTCCTCTATTTACTTCTCTATTCCATTTTCCAGAACGAATCTCAGTGTCTCCAATCGAGAGCTTGTTAAAAAGACTTAAGATCATACCAACCGCATGCTCCCCCACTGCCTGTCTATTTCCTTCTGGTGCTGAGAATAGTGTTACGCCTCTTTTTTCTGCTTCTTTACAATCTATATTTTCTAGACCCGCCCCTGATCTTGCAATAAATTTTAATTTGTTTGCAGCTCTTAAAAACTCAAAATCTATTTTTATTCGTGACCTAATAACAATGCCATCGTAAACTGAAATTTTCTTTAGTATGGATGTTCGATTGGAACTACAGTCGTATTCACAATGGAAGCCCATATTTACAAGCCGACGTTCTAGTAATGGATGTACAGTATCAAGAAAAAGGACCTTCATGTTTCTTTTTTTAAAATCATAAAGAGATTTGTGATCGTCTAGAGATCTTTTTTAGATAACGAATCGTTATAAATTTAAAAATAATTTACCGATCATAAAGTAAATAAATAAGCCAAGGACGTCATTTACAGTAGTTATAAAAGGACCAGTAGCAAGAGCAGGATCAATTTTATATTTGTCTAGAGCCAAGGGAATAAAGGTGCCAAAAAGTGCTGCAAAAATAATGACCGCCATAAGAGAGATACTTACCGTAAATGATATTGAGCTAGGATAGCCTATTAGTGAAGTTATGATCATGATGAGTCCAGAGCAAATTATCCCATTTAATAAGGCTACGCCCAGTTCTTTCATGAGCCGTTGAGCTAAAGAATCCATTCCTAAATTATTACTTGCCAGACCTTGCACAATTATAGCGGCAGATTGCACACCTACATTACCACCCATAGCAGCAATTAGTGGGGTGAAAAAAGCAAGCTCAATATTGTTTTCTATGTCAAATATTCCAATAACTTCTGCACCCATAATTCCACCCATCAAACCGATAAGCAACCATGGCAATCGAGCTCTAGTTAGAGTTACAATATTGTCTGATGCGTCTACTTGTTCAGAAATACCCGAAGCTTTGTTGTAATCCTCCATCGCTTCTTCTTTAATGACGTCAACAACATCATCTATTGTAATTCTCCCAATTAATCTGTTAAGATCATCTACAACCGGAAGAACAACAAGATCGTACTTCTCCATAATATTAGCGACTTCCTTATCGTCTGAATTTGCTTTAACAGAAAAAACTTTTTCATTGTAAATGTTTGTGATAAATGTTTTTTCCGGTGTGAGAAGTAGCTTTTTAAGTGATAAGGTACCTAATAATACATCGTCGTCATCTACGACATAAATGGTATATACTTTATCGACTTCTTCTGCCTGTTTTCGCATTTCTCTCACACATCGAAGCATAGCCCATTTTTCATTTACTTTAATTAGTTCTTTTGCCATTAAACCTCCAGCTGTGTTTTCTGGATAAGACAAAAGATCTACAATGTCACTGGCGTGTTCAATGTCTTCTATGTGAGATAAGACTTCTACTTTTTTCTCAGAGGGTAAGTCTGAAATGATATCAGCAGCGTCGTCAGAGTCTAAATTTTCGATAAGCTCTTCGGCAATCTCACGTGAAGACAAATCTTCTAGAACAGATTCACGATTTTCTTCATCGAGTTCAACAAGGATTTCTGCTGAAGTTTCATCTTCAAAAAGCTCAAACAAGATTTTGCCATACTCTTCATCGAGCTCTTCGATAAGTTCGGCAATATCGACATTGTGTAATTCTGAAAGCTCGGTTTTTAGTAACTCAAACTCTTGGCAATCAATTTTATCGATAATTTCTTGAAGAAATTCTTTTGTTAATTCAAATTTCATGGTCGTATTCTTTCGAGCTGGTTGGTAAGGTACACAAAATCTTTAACTGATAATCTTTCAGCCCTTAGTTCAAGAATTGGATCATTAAAGCCTGACTTACCTATGAGAGGTTTTAGTGCATTGCGAAGTGTTTTTCTACGTTGACTAAAAGCTTGTTTTACGACTTGCTTGAAGAACTTTTCGTTACAATCTAATTTCTTTTCATCGTTTCTGCGTAATCGTATCACACCAGACTTAACCTTGGGTGGTGGGTCAAAAACGTGTTCATCTACGGTAAAGAGATATTCTATATTATAGTAGGCTTGAAGTAATACAGAGATAATACCGTACTTTTTGTTTCCAGGGCCACTAGCAACACGCTCGCCAACTTCTTTTTGAAACATTCCAACTATTTCGGGGATTTGATCTTTGTAGTCTAATGCTTTGAAAAGAATTTGTGAGGAGATATTATATGGAAAGTTACCAATAAGTGCGAAAGATTGATCTGTTATTGTTTCTAGGTTAAGCTTAAGAAAGTCCGTAGAATAGATGCGTTGGCTTAGTTGAGGATATTCAGCTTGTAAGTAGCTTACAGATTCACGATCGAGTTCTATGACATGCGTAATAAAATCTTTCGTTAGAAGGTATTGTGTCAACACACCCATCCCTGGCCCTACTTCAACAATATTACTATAACCCTCACCGCTTAATGCGTCGGTAATAGATCTAGCAATAGAAAGATCTTTTAAAAAGTGCTGACCTAGATGTTTTTTTGCTCTTACTTTCATTCTAGAAGTCACTTATTACCTCAAGTAAAGTTCGGAAAGCAACAAATTTGCCTTCGAATTTTTGAGTATGTTTTTGTTGTAGTTTTGGCGCAAATTTAACTTGGTATTCATCTAATTTAGATTGGCTTTTGCATGAATATTGAATCGAGTATGTAATACCTCCCATTTGCTCCTCGACCATTACGCGGGTCATCTTTGCCGACACAAACATTCCAGTATTCATGACCTCAGGAATATGTGTTTTTTGCATCCAACTCATCCATTCTTGGCTGATTGATTCTTCAATGTTTATTGTAACGTTATAGATAATCATGATTATTCTCCTCTTAAGGTTCTGTAGCGTTTCCTTGACTCAGACAAGAAAAAACTATCTTGATGATTGGTTATAATGTCTTGGTATAGTTCAGATGCTTTATCAACATTTTTAAAATGATTTTCTTGTAATTGAGCTTGAGCAAATTTAGCATCATCAGCCAGTATGTCGAAAGAAAAAAAGTTGATAATTTGATCAAGTAATTCACTGGCATCTTCTTTTTTGTCTTGTTTAAGTTTTATGTCGTATTGTCTAAATAAAGCTTCATCTACTAAACTATGGCCTTGATAATCAATAATTATAGAATCTAGAGTCGCGTATGCTTCGTTAAGTTTGTTTTGGTAGATTAATAAATCTGCTCTAGAGAAAATTTCCATGGTTACTGTCGTTGTATCTAAATTTAAATTGTCTTGAATTAATAGAGACAATTCCATGGCATTATTTGCAATTAATTTGGATGTAGATTTTTTGAGAACATCCAGTTGAGCTTGCGCCCAATTGAAATCACCTTGGTAATAAGATATCTTAGCTCTTCTAAATTTAGCTTCATGACCTAAAATGTCATGTTTATATGCTTTGTCTACTTGAGAATAAGTTAAAATAGCATCCCAAATTTCGTTTTGTAATAAGAGGATGTCTGCGAAAATAAGTTTGCATTCGGCTAGGTCTTCTGGGCTAGCTGATGAAATATTTAAGGCCTCTTTAATAGTTGTTGATGCTTTTTCTATGTCGTGTAATCTAAAAGCTTGAAGTACAGCTAAATCTCTTATCAGTAAGATGGTATAACTTGTTCTTCCTAGATTATTTAAACTTTCTATGTAGTCAATTTCTAACTGTTCCCATTTTTCTTTTGAAGATTTTGGGTCAGATTCTAATAATTCTTTGTTTACGGTTAAAAGAGAAAGTTGAGCATCTAAAAAATATTTTGAATCTGGCCCCACTTCGATAATGTATTTATAACACTGAAGAGCGACCTCAAAAGCTTTGTTTTTTCGACATATGTCGGCCAGCTTAAAAACTTTTTTCTGATTTAAATTCCATTTTTGATCGATCGCCTTTTCCTGATCTAGAGCGGCATCAAAGTTTTTTTCCTGAACAAATAACCAAATGAGTAGTTCTGCAATATTTTGGTTATTTGATTGTTGTACTTTATTTAAAAGAATACTTTTGAGAAGTACGTTGTTTTCATTTTTAGAATCTTTACTAACGGTTCTATTTAGCATAGTTTTTACATTTTTTAAATATGCTTTATTGCTAATTACAACTTCCAAGTAATTTTCATACATCATTTCTAAATTATTTAACTGTCCGTATATACGAGCCAGTTTAAACCTGTACGAGCTCTTAGATGGGTCTTTTAATGCAATTTCATAGGCTTTAACAGCTTCTTCTAAGTAGTTGTATTTTGTTAGTTTATTTGCAGCTGAGATGGTAAACTGAGGATTTGATTCTAACAGTTTAAAGAGTTCATTAAATTTCTTTTTTGCTTTTTTCTCTTCTTCTTTTAGGGTGTATACATGAGCATAATCTACCAGTATTGAAGCATTGTTGTTTTTTTTAGTGTGTTTTTTTACTAGCTTTTCTGCTTCATCTATTTGATTCAGTGAAAAATAGCATTCGATCAGTCCCTGGTAATAATTGGTTGATTTATGTGTGTTGTATAAATCACTATAAAGTTCGCTGGCTTTTGTATAATGACCATTTTTTAAAAACTCATTGGCCAATTGGGCATTTTGATTTTTTTGTCCTAAAGCGATAAACGGCAACAAAAGACAAACATAAATTAGCTTTATTTTATTTGTTATTTGATGCTTCATAGTTTTGTTGTAATGCATATAGTTGATTAAGAATTCCTTGCATTTTTGATTCTAATGAATCAAAGTCATTTAAACTTTTCATATATCTTTTCTTTAGATCTTTTGTTAAAACAGATAACTCGGCAAGGGCTTTTTGCTCTTCCTCAAAATAGGTGTTAAATTGATCTTTATTGAAATGTCTGTGAATAAGATCTTCTTTTAAAGTTTGAATTTGAGATTTACAAAATTTGAGTTCTTTTTCTAAAGAAAACAGTTGTTTCTTAAAACTGTTTATATCGGAATAAATTTTTTGATAAGCGTTTTTTTCGTGGTACAGCCATTGTTTTTGAAAATCGTTTAAGCTTGGACTTTCTAGCAATTGCATATGATTAAAAGCTTTTTGTAAACAATAATTTAGTTTAACCGAATCCATACTATCCATAAGCTCTTGTTGATGAAATAATACAGAATCGAGAAGGCTTGTGTATCTCATTTCTTTATTAATGTTTATTTCCTGACAGGAAGAAAACAGAAGCGCTAATGAGAGTATGTAACAAAATTGATTAAACATGAAAAAACGACAATATTGCTAAAGATAAGGTATTAGATTTTGTCAAATCCACAATAAGGGATCAATACTTCAGGAATGTTAATTCCATCGGCATCCTGATAGTTTTCTATTAAGGCTGCCATAATTCTTGGAAGTGCTAATGAAGACCCGTTTAAACTATGACAAAGTGTGGTTTTTTTGTCATCATCTTTAAATCTAAGTTTCAATCGATTTGATTGGTAACTTTCAAAGTTAGATACGGAACTTACTTCGAGCCATTTTTCTTGTGCAATAGAATATACCTCAAAGTCATATGTAAGAGCAGAGGTAAAGCTAATGTCGCCTCCACATAATTTTAGAATTCTAAATGGCAGGCCGAGTTCTCTTAAAATTTTTGCGACATGCTCTACCATAGCGTCTAACGCCTTATATGAATGATTTGGGTGTTCAATTTGAACGATTTCAACTTTATCAAATTGATGTAAGCGGTTTAAACCTCTTACATCTTTCCCATAAGACCCTGCTTCTCTTCTAAAACATGGCGTATAGGCTGTACACTTTATAGGCAAGTCTTCTTGTTTTACGATAACGTCGCGAAAAATATTGGTTACAGGAACTTCCGCGGTAGGAATAAGATAAAGATTATCTCCTGTGACGTGATACATCTGTCCTTCTTTATCGGGTAATTGACCAGTGCCAAAAGCAGAATCTTCGTTAACCAGATGTGGAGGCATCACCTCTTCGTAACCCGCTTTAATATTTTTATCTAAGAAATAGTTGATTAGTGCGCGTTGTAATTTTGCACCTTTTCCTTTGTAAACTGGAAATCCAGCACCTGTTATTTTGACGCCCAATTCGAAGTCGATAATATTTTTTTCTGCTACAAGTTCCCAGTGAGGTTTTGCATGTTCATCCAAATCAGGGATGTCACCTTCTTGACTCACAATCTTGTTGTCCTCTTCAGAATTTCCAGCCGGAACAGATTCGTGAGGGATGTTTGGGATTTGAACAAGCAATTCTTTTAATTTATTTTCTGTACTTGAAAGTACCTGGCTTAATTCTTGTGACTTTTCTTTTAAATCAGCTGTTTCTGCTTTTTTAGCGTTGGCTTCGTCTATATTTCCCGATTTGTAAAACATACCGATCTCCTTCGATAGCTTGTTGGATTCTGCAAGTGTATCGTCGAGTTCAGCTTGTGTTTTCCGCCTTTTTTCATCTAATGCAATAATTTCACCGATGATGTGTTTTGCATCAAAGTTTTTTACTGCTAATTTAGTGATGACTTCTTCCTTGTGATTTCTTATATATGGTACCTGTAACATCTTCTATTGTTTAAGTGAAACAAAAATAACATATTACCTGCAAACAGATTGCTAAAAATGTTAATTGTTGTAATAGTCCATTGTTTGTTATTCTATATGAGTTGATTGTTAAAACCTACAGTCATATCCTTAATGAAGTCTTTATAAAATAAAAAAGCCATTTCTTTCGAAACGGCTTTTTAATATGAATGAGTACAAAAAATTACTCAGCGAATGGAACTACGCTTACATAGGATCTATTGTCTCTTTTTTTATTAAATTGGATGGTACCATCACACAGGGCAAATAATGTATGGTCTTTACCCATACCAACGTTTTCGCCGGGATTGTGTTTTGTACCTCTTTGTCTAACGATGATGTTACCAGCAATAGCTAATTGACCACCGAAAATTTTGATTCCTAGTCTTTTCGATTCCGATTCGCGACCGTTTTTGGAACTACCAACACCTTTCTTATGAGCCATGGTTTAAATTTTTTAGGTTAATTAATTAGGCTTTTGCTTTTTCAGCTTTAGGAGCTGCTTTTTTTGCTGCTGCCTTTTTAGTGATCGCTCCGATAGTTAACTGAGTTAAGTACTGACGGTGACCATTTTTTACTTTATAGCCTTTTCTTCTCTTCTTTTTAAAGACAATTACTTTGTCTCCTTTCAGGTGGCTCTCAATTTTTGCTGAGACTTTTGCACCTTTTATAGCCGGGGCGCCAACGGTAACTTTGCCTTTATCTTCAATTAAAAGAACATTTTCGAAATTTACTTTCGAGCCTTCTTTCCCTTCAAGACGGTTAACAAAGATGCGCTGATCTTTTTCAACTTTATATTGATGCCCTGCTATCTCTACAATTGCGTACATCTGCTACGTATTAATTAGTTAAATTACTAAATTGGTCTGCGAAATTACATAATTAAATGGAATTCGCAAAAGAGATTAGGTTCTTTTGTTTACCAGGTATACACCACCTACAATGATGAAAAATCCAATAATCTGATGTGCGGTGATAATTTCTTTGTCACTAATTCCCCAAATAATTGCAACGATTGGAATTATATATGTACAAGATGTAGCAAAGATCGGCCCCTTCATTTTAATCAATTTGTTAAAAGCAATAACCGAAATAGCAGAGCCCATAATTGCTAATATTGCTATGTAGCTAAAGCTGGCTAAAGCTTTAGGGTGGCTTTGCATAATTTCTAAAAAGTCACCACAAAGCAAGTAAATTCCCGCCCAAGGCCCAACGAAAGTGAAGGTAATGGTTGTGATTTGAATTGCATCTAATTCTTCTAGATGGGCTTTTATAATGTTTGCACTCCAACCATAACAAGCTGTTCCTAATATAACTATTATGCTGTAATAAAGTGTTTTGTCATTGAGTTGTTCTGCTTGTGGAAGGAGCAGATAAAGTGTGCCAATAATACCAAGAGCGATTCCTAAATAATTAACTATTTTAACTTTTAAGTTATAAAAAAAGATGCCAATAAAAATTGTGAATAAGGGCGTGAGAACATTTAAGATTCCTACAATCCCAGAATCTAAATAGGTTTGTGCCTTCGAAAACAGAAAAGGTGGTATTCCATTACCGATGACTCCTGTGAGAAATAGTGGCCAAAGTTTTTTCTTTGGAATATTAAGGTAAAATTTTCGGCCCAGTACTGCAAGAAAAATAAAGGCGATAAAAATTCTTAACGTTGCTACTTGCTCATAGCTAAAGGCTTCAAGACCTCTTTTAATTAATATAAATGAGCTCCCCCAAATAAGCGATAACATCAAGAGTAATACCCAATGACCTAATGTACTATCAATTTTTTTAATCATAAATTAGTGCGTTATTCATAGTTTACTCTTTGATGC
>Ga0066605_10002923_pt1 | contig 10602 bp, 9 predicted proteins | sample SaaInlLV_DNA_10m_FD_60385 | JGI IMG/M metagenome (GOLD analysis project Ga0066605, IMG submission 60385) | Marine microbial communities from expanding oxygen minimum zones in the Saanich Inlet - SI075_LV_DNA_10m | ecosystem: Environmental > Aquatic > Marine > Unclassified | place: British... | reverse complement strand
TGTATAGTCTTTGCCCTCCTTTAGAACGCTCTGGCGTAAAGACCTGATATCTCTTTTCCCACGTCCTGATTGTGTGGGGCTTGACGCCACAAGCATTTGATATTACATTTATGCTAAATTCTTTTTTCATACTATCCTAAAAGTTTCATACCGGGTACTGTTTAGATATTGAAAAGTGTAATTCTGCTGGTTAGTGGTACGCATTGTATATCACAATTTGGTATAATTTACAACAATAGGGGATTTTACTTGGAGGTTGTCTGACTTTGAAGAATTAGTGGGGGTTATTTTGAGGGGATGATGGGGCTGTCCTAGCGATGTGTATTTGTGTTTGAAGTGGTTATTGCTTAACATCAACATAGTTGTAGCTCAACCAGACTGAGTTCAACGCTCACAGGCCAGTTGGGCGCCCTCTTAATGTTAGTCTAAGCATCACCTTCATTTAATGGATAATGAGATTTTCGGATTATACACATGCGGCACTTCAGAAAGAATAACGTGCTTCAAAGAAAAGACGGTCGTTCTCATTTAAACTTTCAAAATAGGCATTGTCTCCAGTCTGATAAAGCATCATACCGCCCGTAACAGAAAACGCGTCCATCACATCATATTCAAGCGACATCCGGTTAAGTCCACCGTCCTGACCACTTTTTCCGATCATCATCCCGAACATACTCAGTTGCAGGGTCTGGTTGATGTAATCCTGCATAAAACTGACTGTGGTGGCAATTCTATCTTCCAGTTGAGAATCCGGTGATGCTTCCAATGTTACATCAAAATCATTGATGTGCTGTACTCCAAATTCCAGTGTCAGCGAAGTATCGCTCCAGCCGGAATACTCTGTGCCTACTAGAGCATCTGTACGTGCAAATGTTTTATCTGTCACCAGCGCAAACTCCATTCCTTGTAACTTTGCCGCTTCCGCTTTCCAGAGGAAATTTCCGGAAGGAATACTCAAAGTCGCTCCGCCCATGGTTAAACGGCTGTGTCGCTGTTCAAGGGTTGGTACAGCTCCTACTCCGGGAATGACAGTTATTTTAGTGATTTTAAAGTGTGCACTATCGTCGTAATACTGTGCCCAATGTAAAGACGCATCCCAACCGCTGAATGTTCCAATCAGTGCCAATCCGTATTCCGTGTTTTCCGAGGAACTTTCCTGAATGACTTCAGTTATTACTTGAGTTGACGGATTATAATCACTGCCGAAAGGTGGGGATTTATTGAATTCAATTTGATGAACCGCCACTGCTTCCAGTTTGAAATCTCCCAGATAATAATCAAGTTTTGTCATTGCTATCGGCAAACGTACATCTTCCAGATCAGTCATACCGAATTCCCGGCTGTCGGTGGGATTAAGCACATCTACTACGCGCAAACTATTTGCTACCCCCCAAGCCACGATCTGCTTGCCGAGTTTGATATCCAAACTTCCGAAGGGGCTGCCTTCCAAATAAAATTCCCGCAGTTCCGCTTCCTTTTCCAACTCGCTCAGCACTTCTTCCGAAAAAGTTTCTCTGTCTTTCATTCCGTAAGCTAAATCATAAAATGCTTTTCCGGAAATCCGTGTTTTCCAGTTTTCACCGAGTTTTGCATCCCAGGTCAAGGAAAAGTAGGGCCGCAGTTTCGTCAATCCACTCCAATCAGCTTGTGTCGCGTCAGCAGGTGCTTCTTTGGCGTAACTGTAACTTGCACTAAATCCAGTGCTTCCGGAAAAACCGCTAAAGACTTGCTTCCAGCTTTCCTCTTCTTCAGTTGCTTCAGTCTCTTCTGCAGCTCCGCTTTCATCCGTCCCGTCATCAAATCCGGAAAGCGCGTCATCTTCATCGGCGGTTGCCTCATCGTCAAATCCCGAAAGCGCATCTTCAAGTCCGGAATCCTCCGATGCTTCCTGTGCTAAAATTCCACCTGGATTTCCGAGTCCTATTAACAACACAATCACGAAAATCAGCGTGGTTAAAGCCAGTTTTAGCTTACTTGGTAGCAAAATAGAATCCACCAAAACAGTGTTTGGAGTTGCTCTTTGAAACTTATCAACTTTGCTTTTAAGCGCCTCAGTGCCTTTTTCCATTTTTATAATCCTTTCTCCAGTCTCCGGATAGTAAACAAATCTTCATTTACTTCCTGCTGATTAAACTTAATATTGTTTTGTTTCAGGATTGTTTTGTGCAGAGTTGTCTTGCCGGATTTAGTTGTCACATGCAGTTCGGTTGAAATCCAGATACCGTCTATTTGTTCAATTTTACGTGCGTCAAAATACTTATTACGCTTCTTTTTGTAAACCCAACGTACGGCTCGTGTCATCATAAAATTATCCTGCCGGATAAAGATTACTGATTTACTGTATCCGCTTGTCTCTGCTTCATCATCGTTTTTAGGCACAGCTTTGATCTGCCAGACTTTTTTTCCCTTGACCTCAGTTTCCTTCATCAAAGTATAATCGTAAAGATCAAGATCCGGCGAGGTCATATCTGAATAATTCAAATCAGAACCCATAAAACTGCCGCTCTTATCACCTGCAGCAATTCGTTTTGTTTTACGTAGTGCAGGAAGATAAAGCCACTGATCATCATCCTTTCCGGACTCATCATAATCAAAAGTCAGGAATCCGGTATTTTTGACATCTGCAGGAGTGAGAAAGAACATCAGACTTTGTGTGTCTTTACCTATTTCACGACTGTAAGTTTTTATTTTCCGGACACGTTTTTTCCCTTTTTTGTCTATGAGAATCATTTCCATTTCCGAAATTGAACGGTCACCATCGTCACGTTCATTGACCTTTTCCATTATTTCACGTGCGCTGAGCGCGTATGCTTTTTCCGGAAAAACAAATGATCCTGAAAAAAGAAGGCTGAAAACGGCAAAGCCGATTGTGATTGAAGTGAATTGTTTAAGTTTCATGGTGTATCCTTTTATTAAGATTTTGTTTCTTTATTACGGTAAATCAAAGCCATCATTGCCGGTGCTAACAAAATGTCCGCCAGCAGAGCCAAGATGATTGTGATTCCTGTGATTAAACCAAACGAATAAAGATTATTCAGTGAAGATTGGGTGTAAACGAAAAACCCGATCGAGAGAGCGACTGTTGCAAAAAACATTGCACGTCCGGTAGTGTGAAGCGTGTTCGAAACTGCTGTTGAAACACTGCCGGTTTCATCAAAGTAACGGCGGAAATTGTGAAGAAAATGCACTGTGTCATCCACAGCCAATCCAAGCGCGATACTGCCGACCAGCATGGACATCATGTCCAGCGGCAAATCCAATGCGCCCATTAAGCCCAAGCCCATCAGTATCGGTAAGAAGTTAGGAATCATACTCCAGAGACCTAGTTTCCAGCTTGTCAATAAAAACATCATCATCAAAGTAATTATGATTGCGGCGAGAGAATAGCTCAGGCCCATGCTCACCATGACAAGTTTGATTGTACGGGCCATCAGCGGTATCAGACCGGTAACAATTATTGCCTTGGCATCAGCAAATATTTCGTTGGCTTTTTGCTCCAACTGCTGAATCATTTCCGTGTATGCACCAGCATCCGCCCATGAGGTTTTGACCGTGATCCTAGCCTGTGAAAACTGAGAATCAACTACTTTTTCCAGATCATCCGATCCGCTGTTTTCAAAGAGGATTAATTCCTGCGCTATCAACTCTGGATCTTCAGGAATACTGTAAAATGATTCCTGATTCTCATTTAAGGCCTTATGTATTTGTTTGAGTGTATCAGCAACAGAAGTTGATTTTCCAACAAACAATTTACCGTCACTCCATTGTTCAGAGTAATGATTAAACTCGTTTAGTTTCAGCATAAATTCAGGTGATTTAACTCCATTCATTTCGCCTGAATCTATGATTATTTCCACTGAAGACGCACCTTTCAGATTTTCATCAACTATTTCAGTGGCAAGCCTGACCGAATTATCATCCGGAAGCCAGCTGATAACGTCATGAGAGAAACGCAGTTGAGTAATACCTCCAATAGAAACAAGTGCCAAAAACGCGCTGCCGATCACAACAGTCCATGGTTTATTGACGGCAAACGAACCGAAATTTTCCAGAATCCTGTCCACTAATCCGGAACGATCGTCCGCAGCTATCCGTTTTTTACTGACAGGTAAAACCGCAAGTACAGCAGGTACGAACATCAAAGTGTAAAAAACCGCAATCAAGACGCCCATTGCACCAAATGATCCCAATGCGGAAACAGGCGGCAGCGGTGCCGGCGTAAAGGAAAGCAAGCCTCCTGCTGTAGTCAAACTAGTCATTAAAATGGCCAGACCCGAATGTCCAAGGGAAAAAACAATCGCTTCACGTTTGTCACCGTGTCTGTGAACATGATGAAAATAAATCGTCAATAAGTGTACCGAATAGCCAACACCTACCGCGAGTATCAATGAAGGTAGAACTTGGGTGATCACTGTAAACGGCGTGTCAGTTGCCGCCATTAAACCTACAGTAGACAACAAAGTTATGATTACCGTTAATAATGGTAAAATCACACCGACGGGAGAGCGAAACAAAAGCAGTAACAACAACCCAATTAAGCCCAAAGCAACTGCAGTAAATCGCGGCATGTTGGTCGTCATTTCACCTTTCAGCACACCTGTCATCACCGGTGAACCTGCTACGTAAGTCGGAAATTCCGTTGAATGAAAACGATCAACAATACTTTGTACAGATTTCACAAAATCTGAGTTTTGCTGGTCGGTCAAGCGTTCCTGAGGTGTTATTTCCAAACCCCCTTCTTTATCATTCGCAGCGAGATCCTCTTCCTCAAACATGTCTTCGCCAAATTCCGCGTCTTCATCCAACGTTTCTTCAGAGATAAAAGCGTTTGAACGGATCACCACTGTGGTAAATGTTCCATCTTCAGAAATCAGCAGATTTTTATAAAATTTGTTTGAGAGAACATCTTTTTTGAGCTTTGCTAGTTCAGCTTCGTCTTCCGGCCAGTTTTCGAGCAGTTCTTCGACTATCAACTCATCTTGTTCACCACGGATTGAAGTTGCGTTTACGAGGCTGATTACTTCGTCAAGATACGGCACTTCATTTTCGAGCTCTTCATGAAATGTTTTGAGACGCTCCAAAAATTCACGATCAAAGACATCCGTGGGTTTGATTGCGACTACTACAACTTCATCACGTCCAAACTGATCCCGGAAAGCGTCATATTGATTCAAAACTGGATCATCAGGGTCTATAAATGCTTCGTTAGAGGTGTCAAATTTTATATTTGGCAACTGAGACGACATTGCTGCAAACAAGAGCAGTGACACCACAATGACGGGCCAGCGTCGAGCATAAATAAAATAACCAAGTTGTTCAAAATGCCCTTCTATGCCGGCAATTATATTTTTCATGTTTTTTCCTATAATTGTTTTGCTGAATTAATGCTAATTAGTTTATTTTCCAAACCACATTCTTTTGGAAATACTGGAATCAGTTTTGAATTTATAAAGAAGAACACCGACAATGTGGATGCCGATGAATGCAAACAACACTTTCGCGAAAATACCGTGTGCTTTCCTTGGCAGATAAATACTAAAGTCCTCCGGAAGCGGTGCAGAAGAACCGAAGAAAACAATTTCACCTAATCCGGACATAATGGATAAAGTAACACCGCTGGCAACCATCAGTAAGATTAAGCTATAAAGCGCAAAGTGAGTGACTTTTATTAACTTTTTCCGGGCTTCGTTTTCAACTTTCAAAGGCTCCAGTGGTAGATGATTCTTTTTGACGAAAATCCGGATCAACGTCAGCAGGCCTACCACAAAACCAATAATCATGTGTACTTGTAAAGAATTAATCTTTTCAAGATTGTTTGGCATTTCAGCCAGCATGAATGTACCCATTCCCAGACTTAAAATCATCAGTGGAACCGTCATCCAGTGCAAAGACACCAGTTTGTTACTGTATTTTTTTAACATCATTTCTCCTTTTTATTTGTTTTTACTATCATGCTGAACAACTGAGTTACCGCTCTTTCCACGTCAATTGTGGAGTCCAGCTTATATTGGAGCATCAACCCCATCAAAGCACTGCTGATCAGCACCAACAGGGTTGGATCCTCAATGTCTAAAATTCTACCGAACCAGGCTCGACGCCTGTTCAGCAGCATCTTTATCTGCACTGCTACCAAAGGCATTTCTGCACTCATAATTAGCATTTCCATCACCAGCTTGTTGTAATCCGAAGTCAGGTGGGGAACCAGTCTATTTTTGGCAAATGTTTCGATTCCTGCGGGAGCCATAACTGCATCATCACCTGCGGGAGGTGGAACTACTTTTGACTCAGCTGAGTATGGACGACTTTCTCCACTTGCTACAGCCTGCACCAGCGCAGCTAATAATTCTTCCTTGGAACCGAAATAATGATGCACCAGTCCGTGATTGACTCCTGCATAACGTGCAATTGCCTTGACTGATGTTTTTCGGAAACCTTCCTGCACCAGACATTTCTGCGCGCCTTCCAAAAGTTTTTTTCTTGTATCTTGTGACATATAATAGTTAGTTGAGTGACTAAATTTTAACTAGTTTAGTCGCACGACTAAATTTTGTCAAGTTTTTTTATTTTTATTTTTTGCAGTTTTAAACGGGGATTCACAAAGCAGTAGCTCAGAATAATCAGCTTAGCCGTTAAATAAAATTTTGATTATTAAATAGATGCTGGGGGGTGGGGGACCAAAATCCCCCTGAAGGCTAGTTTCTACTTGTTTTTTCAGCTGCTCTTTGGTTTACGAAGCATGAAATAAACAACACTGAAAACGAGGAAAACTATTCCTCCAATGGTCGACTCGGAAAAGGTGGCTGGTTCTAGACCCTCCGGCCAGGTAAGGACCTTCGCTGAGAAGACTCCGTGAAGCCCGTAGAGTAGCCAGGCAAGAGCAAAATAGCTCATGGCTTTCTCAACGTTTTCTTCAGTTACGGTTGACCTAATGTGCCATCCAAGAATTGCCACAACCCAGGCTGCAACACCGAATAACATAACAACATTAAGAACAACCGGATTAACAAATTCTTCCGACGTACCATAGGCACTCATAATACTTTCTGGTGCAAAAATGGCCCAAATCCCATAAATGAAAGAAATAACAATCGTAAACATCATCAGGTTTTTTTGAGTATCCATAAAAACTCCTTCCTTACAGAAAATATAAATTGATTAACCAAAATAAAGACAGTATTTATTACTGTCTTTATTATTTCTTCCTGAATGAGGCCTATCTACAAGACCGACCGCTTAAAACAAATTCACAGGATTCAGGAACCAGGTGGTCTGTATTCTACAGATCCGGCTGCTTTGATGGCCTCGAGACCTTCTTCAGGAGTCATCAGCACAGTAGTATGCATTTTTGAGATAGCACCTCCTCCTACTGCAGCAATAAGAGCTGATGCCATACTTTGGTTGTCAGGACCTTCAGAAATGAAACAAAGATCATAATCGCCAAATGCGTAGAATCCACAAATGAACTTTATCCCTTTCGCAGCAAACATCTTTCCTACCTGCTCAATCCTATTTTGAGGATCTTTGATCTGAGTTGCCCAAGAACCAGACGTGTAGGATGCCTGAACTAAATAATGTGCCATAATATTCCTCTATTAGTTGAGATAGAAAAATCAAATACTGCCTGAAAAATCTCTCGCTGAAAAATGTCAGGGAAATTAATTTCAACAGTATTCATGAATAATCCTTCGCAGTTAAAACCCCAAAAGATTCCCCGAAAAGAAGCAGTATACCTGCTAAAGTTAACTAAGCAAGATAAAAGATGCAATTATTTTAGAGAAAAGCAACACGCTAAAAAAGTATTTTGGCTGCTGACACTGTCGATTTTATTTTAATTTGAGCAGCTCTAAAAACTAATCCTTGAGGCTATTCTCTGAGCGTGCTCGAAGAGGAGTTGAAAAGGAGTAGAAGAGGGGTCGAAGAAAATTTTGTTTAGCTTTATGTTCTTTAATCTCTGCCTTTATTTTTCCCCGGAACGGAGTCCCGGGCTACAGTTATTAATAATTCTACATCTTTGTGTTTCACTGTAACCCCCTTTCGACACCGCTCAAGAAGCGTCGAGGGAGCTACCTTTTAATATAAATTTAAAAAAATATCATTTTTAGCGAATTTTCGCTTGTTTTTTGTTTTTCACTGAAATATCATGATACAAATCTTTTTCTCTGTCAGGAGCAAAAAGCCTCAATCCGGGATCACGAACGTTATTCCGGAATTACTAACATGATAATCAGGAGTTCCCATGTCGAACAATACACAAATGCAAAGTCTGAAAGAAGAATGGTCTAACAATCCACGCTGGCAAGGTGTTGATCGCCCCTATGGAGCTGAAGATGTCAACAAACTGCAGGGCTCGCTGAAGGTGGAGCATACCCTAGCTAAAGTCGGAGCAGAACGTCTGTGGGACTTAATGAAGGAAAATCCTTATGTCCACACGTTGGGAGCTTTGACTGGAAATCAGGCTGTACAACAGGTGCAAGCAGGACTGAAAGCAATTTATCTTAGTGGCTGGCAAGTGGCTGGAGACGCAAACACTGCCGGAGAAATGTATCCGGATCAGAGTTTATATCCGGTAGACAGCGTACCTAACGTTGTACGCAGGATAAATAATGCTCTCACAAGAGCAGATCAGATTGATCACAGTGAAGGCCGGAGTGATGTACACTGGTATGCGCCAATTGTGGCTGACGCAGAAGCAGGATTTGGAGGTGTGCTGAATGCCTATGAATTAATGAAGCACATGATTGAAGCCGGTGCTTCCGGAGTTCATTTTGAAGACCAGCTCGCATCAGAAAAAAAGTGCGGACACATGGGCGGAAAAGTTCTTGTCCCAACTTCTGAATTTATCCGCAAACTTACAGCAGCTAGACTGGCGACAGACGTAATGGGAGTACCAACCGTACTGATGGCCAGAACTGACGCCAACAGCGCTAAGTTACTGACAAGTGACGTTGATCCGCGTGATCAAGAATTTATTTCTGACAAGCAACGTACTCCTGAAGGCTTTTTCCGTATTAAGGGAGGAATTGAATGTGCGATTGCACGTGGTCTGGCTTATGCGCCGTACTGTGATCTTTTATGGTGCGAAACTTCAACACCTAACCTGGAAGAAGCACGTAAGTTCGCAGACGCGATTCATGCAAAATATCCTGACCAGATGCTGGCCTACAACTGTTCACCTTCTTTCAACTGGAGCATGCATCTTGATGATCTGACGATTGAGAAATTCCAGGAAGAAATTGGAGCAATGGGTTATAAATTTCAATTTGTGACACTCGCCGGCTTTCATGCTTTGAACACAAGTATGTTCGAATTGGCAAAAGGCTACAGTACACGTGGGATGGGTGCTTATTCCGAACTGCAAAAACGTGAGTTTGAACTAGCTGAAACAAAAGGCTTCAAAGCAGTCAAGCATCAAAGTTTTGTGGGTACAAGTTATTTTGACGCAGTGCAGAACACAGTAGCTGGAGGAGAGTCTTCAACTGCAGCGCTGAAGGAATCAACTGAGGCGGCTCAATTCAATAAACGTGCTGCCTGATTAACTGAGGCTTGATCATCGATTGAGCTTCTGTCTTGTTTACTTCTTGAACTGAGCGGAGTTAATTTTAATTGACTTCGCTCAGGCTTCTACTTAGGCCTTCCTGAATATCCATTTCTTTTGATCTGCCGGACTTGATCCTGGACCAAGCTTTCAATTCAAGTTCATTGAAGAATTGAAGCAGTTTCCTTGGATTCCGTAGCGACTCTGTGCTGCGCCAGGAATGACAAAGAGCATCCTGAAAATTAGTATCTAACGAATTATTTTGCGGCGTTGACGTGTGCGGTAACGGTAGACAACAACACCGATAATCCCGACAATTAAAGGTACCAGCAGCATGTTCAGCAGAAGTAATGCTTGACCAAGCCGCTCAATATCCTGTCGCAAAATCTTACGGACATCTCTTAATTTGCGTCGTGCCTGCCGTTCTTCTTCACGAAACTGCTGAATTTCCTCTTGAACTTCCGGCGGTAAAATAACTTCTTGCTGACCTTTATTTCCTGCAGAATCCAGAAGACTGTTCAAACGCTGCTGAACTTCTTCCAGTTGTGAAAGCAGTTGTTTTTCCTCAGTTTGATGGAGGAGTTGAGCCTGCTTCTGCATGTCCAGTAAACGTGTAAAAGGCCTTGAAAAACGACCTCTTGAACGAATACTCATCAAGGCTTCATTTCCAGAAAGATGCTCTGTGGCATTAAGCATCAGATTCAAATTGTCATTTGTGGGCTGGATGATGCTCTGTCCGAGAAAATTCAGTTTCTGTACAGAAAATTGATCTGAGAGAAAATCAATATCACTGAAGAGCAAAATCGAATTACGATCCGCAGATTCGTTCAGGTGGGTGTGCTTGAGCGGAGTTTCTGCTTCACTTTCGTCTACCGCCGCTTGAGCTTGAGTATCCTTTGTTTCTTTGGCCGGCTGACCGTTTGGAAAGGCGCTGCTAAAATTTCCGGCAGTAATTGCCATCACTGCTTTAGCGCTTTCGTCAACTTTCATATCACGTGAGAGTTGATCCGGAGCAGAAAATCGAAGTTGAAACGCATCTATCAAACCGCTTTGCTCTGAAAGAGAAA
>Ga0066605_10002912_pt1 | contig 10637 bp, 8 predicted proteins | sample SaaInlLV_DNA_10m_FD_60385 | JGI IMG/M metagenome (GOLD analysis project Ga0066605, IMG submission 60385) | Marine microbial communities from expanding oxygen minimum zones in the Saanich Inlet - SI075_LV_DNA_10m | ecosystem: Environmental > Aquatic > Marine > Unclassified | place: British... | reverse complement strand
ATTAAGGCTCCTTTTTCTTCGAGCTCTTCCTCAGAATAGCCTCCTTTAATTTCGTCTTTCAATTCTGAGAATAGCTGACTGCGCTCTCCTTTGGCCAAACCTTTTTTGGCAATTTCGTAGCATTTGTCATATGCCAATCCGTGGATATGAGTTTCCAAATCCGCGTCGTGGTCTTCTTCTTCGTATTCTCTTGTTTCTTTTTTCCCCACATCGGCAACAAGTTTTTCTTGTGCTTCGATTTGGGCTTTGATGGCTTCATGTCCAAAAGCAATGGCTTCTACCATTTCTTCTTCGCTGATTTCATCAAATTCTCCTTCTACCATGGCAACAGAATCAGAACTAGCACCGATCATGATGTCCACATCCGATTCGGCCAATACTTCTTTGCTTGGGTTGATGACCCATTCGCCATTCACGCGTCCTACGCGTGCTTCTGAAATGGGATTTTCAAAAGGGATATCAGAGAGTTGTAATGCTGTTGAAGCAGCCAATCCAGCAAGAGCATCAGGCATTACATTCTCGTCATGCGACATCAATTGGATCATGATTTGTGTTTCTGCGTGGTAATCCTTTGGAAACAAAGGACGCAGTACGCGATCCACAAGTCGCATTGTTAAAATTTCTTCATTACTAGGACGGGCTTCTCTTTTGAAGAACCCTCCTGGAAAACGACCTGCTGCTGCGAATTTTTCGCGGTAGTCAATGGTCAATGGTAGAAAGTCAACGGGGCTGGCCTGACGTGCTGATACGGCTGTAGCGAGTAGCATACAGTCACCCATACGAACAACAACAGAACCGTCGGCCTGTTTGGCCAATTTCCCTGTTTCGAGAGTAATTGTTCTCCCGTCAGAAAGTTGAATTTCTTGTGTAAATGTTTTTGGAATCATAATTTAAATTGGTTAAACCTTAATGTTGTGTGTTGTGGCAACCAATGAAAAACTACAATTCAGTGTAGCAAGAAGTAGAATTATTTACGGATACCTAATTCCTTGATAATCTCACGGTAGCGCAAGATATCTTTGGCTTTTAGATAGTCGAGAAGGCTTCTTCTTTTTCCTACCAAACGCACTAGCGAACGCTCTGTGTTAAAGTCTTTTGCGTTGTTTTTTAAGTGGTCAGAAAGGTGGGTGATACGGTGCGAAAACAAAGCAATCTGACCTTCAGTAGATCCCGTGTCGTTTTCAGATTTTCCGTATTTTTTGAAAAGCTCTTTCTTTTTTTCGTTTGTTAAGTACATGCCAATATTATTTAAATGATTTTTATGTATGCAAAATTGCCATGCAAAGATACACTTAATTGTCTGATAACAAAGTAAAACCTAAGCGCGGTAGTGTCGGTTCAATACCAAATCGAGATAGGCATTGATTTCTTCTTTGAGGTTTTTTCGATGAACGATTTTATCCAAGAATCCTTTTTCCAATAAAAATTCACTGGTTTGAAATCCTTCGGGTAATTCTTGACCTGTGGTATCTTTTACCACTCGGGGCCCAGCAAAGGCAATCAGAGCACCCGGCTCAGCAATATTAATATCACCCAGCATCGCAAATGACGCAGTGGTTCCCCCCGTGGTTGGATTTGTGCACAATGATATGTAAGGAATTCCCGCCTCGGAGAGTTCGCTTAGCTTGGCGGCAGTTTTAGCCATTTGCATTAACGAAGTTGCGGCTTCCATCATCCGTGCACCTCCTGATTTTGAAATAACAAGTAAAGGAATCTGGTGCTGCAACGCATGATCTGCAGCGCGCCAGATTTTTTCGCCCATCACAGAGCCCATGGAGCCGCCAATGAAGGCAAAGTCCATACAGGCTACCACAAGCGGCTTGCCTTTAGAATTACCCACCGCAACACGAATGGCGTCGTTTAGACGGGTTTTCTTTGTTGCGGCTTTGATTCTATCCTTGTATTTTTTGGTATCCTCAAATTGGAGAAAATCTTTGGACTTGAGATTTGCTGCAATTTCAACGAATTTACTATCAAAAAGGATTTCAAAATATTCCTTGCTTCCAATTTGAACATGATAATCATCTTCTGGGCTTACATAATAATTATCCTCCAGTTCTTTGGTGTCAATGATTTTCCCTGTAGGGGTTTTATACCATAACCCCTTTGGAGTATCTTTCTTTTCCTCCGTTTTGGTTTGGATTCCCTTTTCACTTCGTTTGAACCATGCCATAGAAAAAAGTTTAGTCTAATGTATTGACATTATTCAAATCTTCAAAAGCTTGTTTCAATCGTGCTTTGAGTGTTCCCTCCCCAAGACGAAGCCATTTTCTAGGATCGTAGTGTTTTTTGTTCGGTTCTTCAGCTCCGTCAGGATTTCCAATCTGATTTCTCAGATAGTCCACCTTTTCGTTCATATAATCGCGAATCCCTTCCGTAAAAGCAAATTGGAGATCGGTGTCAATATTCATTTTGATGACTCCATATCCAATGGCTTCATTGATTTCTTCGTTGCTAGAACCGGATCCACCATGGAAAACAAAATCAACCGTATTGGCTGGTAAGTTGTATTTCTCACTGATGTATTCTTGAGAGTTCTTTAAAATTTTAGGGGTCAAAACTACATTTCCAGGTTTGTACACTCCATGAACGTTACCAAAGGCTGCAGCAACGGTAAAACGAGGGCTTACTTTTCGTAATTCTTCAAAGGCATAAGCTACCTCTTCTGGCTGGGTGTAGAGTTTTGATTGATCCACGTCTGAATTGTCCACGCCGTCTTCTTCGCCTCCAGTAATTCCGAGTTCGATTTCAAGAGTCATGTCCATTTTGGCCATGCGCGTGAGGTATTCTTTACAGATTTCGATATTTTCCTCAAGGGGTTCCTCAGAAAGATCGATCATGTGTGAACTGTAGAGCGGTTTCCCATATTGTTTGTAATGTGCTTCGGAGGCGTCCAACAAGCCATCAATCCAAGGCAATAGGTTTTTGGCACAGTGGTCTGTGTGTAGGATTACACTGGCACCGTAGGCTTTGGCCATTTCGTGAACGTGCTTAGCACCGGCTACGGATCCAGCAATGGCTGCTTTTTGTTGGTCGTTGGACAATCCTTTTCCAGCATTAAACTGTGCACCACCATTGGAAAACTGGATAATCACTGGACTGTTGAGCTCAGCGGCAGTTTCTAAAACGGTGTTGATGCTATTACTTCCAATAACATTGACAGCGGGAAGGGCAAATCCTTTTTCTTTGGCAAGGGCAAATACTTCCTGTACTTGGTCACCTGTAAGTACCCCAGCGGGGATCTGATATTTCATTCAATTGGTTTTGGCAAAAATATTTAAATTTTTAGAATGGGTAATTAATTCCTACATTAAATACAGCTTTCTTAAAAGCATATTCACTTCCCCAGCGGTCTGCCCTGGATAAAACTGGATTATAGGTTTTGAAAGCGGTGTCAAAACGAAACACAAAAAAGTCAAAATCGTATCGCAAGCCGAATCCAGATCCTATGGCAATTTCATCCAAATCTTGCCAGCCGTCCCATCTTGAGGCCGGGTCTTGAACATTATCCCAAAGATTCCAGATATTTCCCGCATCGACAAATAGAGCTCCTTTGAGGTTACCAAAAATGGGGAAACGATATTCCATATTGGCTGCTAGTTTAAAATTGGCTTCGTTGAATTCATTTAAATTTTGACTACTTCCTGGGCCCAAACGGTAGGCTTTCCAAGCGCGATTATCATTGGTTCCTCCTGCAAAATAGGACCGCACGAATGGGATATTTGTTGCATTGCCATAGGGCACAGCCATTCCAATAAAGCTTTTAAAAGCAAGGACTCGCTTGGTTCCCACTCGGAAGTGCTTGATGTAATCAATCTCTGCCTTAAAATATTGAGAAGGCTCCACTCCCGAAAGATCAAAGCGACCATTTTCATTAGGAGGGGTTCCCGTCCATTTTAATAAACCGTTGAGAAGATTACCAACCCATTCCAAACGAAGTCGGAATTGAGAAAAATTTTCATCCAAAAGGCTTTGCTGGGTATTACTATTAAAACTGAAGGAGGATCCTACTATAAGATTGTTGACTGTCAGGCGTTGTTGGCGTTCTCGAATCCCTAGTATTTTGGAATAATCCTCGGAGTCTGTAGGAGTTCCTGAGGTAGAAAGGACTTGATCAAAGAAAGCCTCCGTACCGCTAGGGATGATCAGATTATTATCGGGATTGACAAGTTCTCCGTTGGTGTTGTAGACCTTCGCTAGGCTGTTGAGTCGATCATAGCTATTGCGATAAACATTAAAGTAGTTGTCAATATTTTTATTGTTGACGAATTCTATTTCTGCAATCCGAAGTGCCATTTTTTGATTTTGCTTGGGTTCCCAGTTGATCTCATAAGTAGCAGCAAAGTATTGTTTGTCCAGACCAATGTTTTCTTGAATGGCAAAGCCAAGACTCAAATCGGTTTTGGGATTCATTTTTTTAGTAATCACTTGATCTAAGTTGATCGGTAACAGCAAGCGAGGAAACCGAATACTTAAATCGGTTCCCAACTCAAAGAGATCAAAAAACCGGCTGATTTGTTCAAAGTTGTTGGAAGAAGCTCCAAACGAAGACTGTATACCAATATTAATAATTTCAGCTCCTTTGAGCATGTTACGTATGGCTGTGGAAGTTCCCAACCCCAATCCAAAGAATTGAATATTGGAGTGTGATAAATCAAAGTCGAGGCCTAAAGAGAACTTCTCTTTTGGGTTTAAAACAATATTGGTTTCCAAGGATGGAAGGGAATCCGACAAGGGGCGATAGGTGATACTGGGGTATTTAAAATTTTCAAGGTTATTAAAATAGCGGTAGGTCAGCAGACGTTCTTGATCGCTATATACGCTATCCAGCTGAACAAACAACGGATTGGTCAAGGCTTTGGGGCGATATTTTAAAGGCCCCTTGGAATAAATATGAATTCCATTGTAGGTGGTGCTGTCAGTATAACTATCCAATCCTGCTCCCAATTGTTGGGATTCCACAAAAATATTGATGCGTTTTATACGATGGATTTTATAGGGTTGGGTTATGAGGCTGTCTCCCACGCGCTGCTGTGGATTGTTGATGGCCAATTCAACACCAATGGTTTTGTCTTTTCCAGTACTGTCAATAGCCGCCTTGAAACGAAGGCTATTCTCTTGAAAATTATAGACCCCTGCTTCTCTAAAAAGGGTCAAAATACGTTTTCGCTCTGCGTCAAAATCAGCAATATCAAATCCTTGCCCGGGTTTTAGAAAGCTAGTCTCTTTGGATTGTTCAACCAGTGTTTCTAATTCTTTGGCAGCGATTGAAAATTGAATACTGTCTAGGCGGTATTGTTCCCCCTTTTCAATGTTATACTGAATGCTTGCCTTTTGGCTTTCTTCTGTTTGAACAGAGGAGGACACGTTAACATCAAAAACCCCTTTGTTTTTAAAATACTGTGAAAGGCGTTTGGTGTTGCGTGAAATGTTGGTGCTATCCAAAAGTACGGGTCTGGATCCAATGTCTTTTAACCATTGATTGCTGAGTTTTTTATAACGGAGTAGCTGATTGAGTTGCTTGGAGGATAGGATATTTTCCCAGCGCTTTTTGCGTTTTTCTTTTTTATAGAGCCAATTGTTAAAACTGGAATCTGGATCTTTCAATGCTAATTGATGAAAAAAGATTTCAAACGGGATTCCTAGGAAAGTATTATTAGGAGGATCAACCAGCAGGTCAATGGCTGGGCTGTTGGGCTTAACCTCTCCATTGATGTGTAAGGTGTTTTTTTGAAGCAAATAACGCCCCTCATCCAAATTCTTAGTACTACTACATTGTAGGAATAAAAAACTTGAAAAAGATAGAATGATTACATTTGAAGCGTATCGACGCACCGCAACTCCGTTTTGCGTTCAAATGTACAGCTTTTCATGCTACCCAAAACCCTCCTCAAACAAATCGCTCAACTCGGGCAAAAGAAATTCAGAGATCAATCGCATTGTTTTGTCGTTGAAGGACAAAAAAGCGTTCGGGATTTCTATGACCAAGGGTGGGAGTGGGAAGGGCTTTATGCGACCACCCCACAAGAAGATTTGCCTTTTACACAGATCAGCCTGGCTGAAATGGGGCGCATTACTCAGTTCAAAACTCCCAGTCCAGTGTTAGGGGTTTTTAAGAAACAAAAAGAGCTCCTACTCCCAGAGAATGAATCTGTTTTGGTTTTAGACCAGATCCGTGATCCGGGAAATTTGGGGACCATTATTCGACAAGCAAGCTGGTTTGGGTTTCAACATGTGCTTTGCAGCAAGGATTCTGTGGATTGTTATAATCCGAAAGTGGTTCAAGCTTCCATGGGGGGACTGGCGCGCGTGGCTTGTCACTATGGGGACTTGATTTCATTTCTTTCACAAACGCAATTGGCAGTCTATGGCGCTGGCTTAGAAGGAAAATCAATCTACAAGCACTCCTTTAAAACCCCAGCCGCTATCGTTTTTGGTAGCGAATCACATGGATTTTCTCCGGCCGTTGCAGCAACTATTCAGGAATGGATCACCATTCCTTCGGTTCATGCGCAAAGCGTTGAAAGTTTAAATATTGCTTCGGCTTCAGCTATAGTTCTTTCGGCCTTTGCCCAGTCTTAGTGGCTATTCAAAAACAAGATTTACAACGACGCCTCTGCTAACCATGTTAGTGATATTCCCTGTCCAAGGACTGTTCGGTGTGTTGTCGGGAATCAATTCGTTTTGTAAGGAAAAAATCCCTCGTATGGAGGGTGAAAATTTGAAGTAGAACAAATAAAAATCAAAACCAATACCAATTTCATAATTCAAATTTTGACTTTCGGTTCGGAAAACATTACTGAGATTGTCGTCCGTGTTTTTTTTGTTGCTGGAAAGATTGAAATCAGTCGAAACCCCAGCTAATAAAAAAGGACGAAAGTTGTTAATTCTTTGAGCGCTTATTTTGATCAATAAGGGAAGGTGGATATAGGTGGACTTTATTTCTCTATAGCGGTCATCTTCGGTTTCAAATCCTGATAACTCGGGATAGAGCAATTCACGCTGAGCATAATAAAGCCCGGGTTCTAATCGGAGGTTTAGAAATTGATTGATTCGCAAATCACCAATGAGTCCAATGGTAAAACCCGTACCAGGAGTAACTTCAATATCAGGGAAGTTGTTTCGATAGTAATCGGGGGTGTAATCGAAATCAAAATAATAATTGTTGACACCCACAAAATAACCATAATGAACAAATCGATCATCAAATTTGGGTAGATTTTGGATGCGTTCTCGCACTTGCGGATATTGCGCAAAGAGTACGAGGCCTCCACAAACACTTAGTAAAAGCGCAAACAGTAGTTTATGTCGTAGGTTTTGTTCCACAGTAAATAGATGCGACCCCAAACGTTTGTGGGTGATTCGCTACCTTTATAAACCCAATTTTTGACAAAATATTGTTGAAGGCTGTTCCATAAGGGAAGTGCGCGGCCGATTCGGCCAGATAATCATAGGCAGAACGGTCTTTGGAGAGCAGTCGTGCCATTCGCGGCATTAACCAACCGGCATAGAATCCATAAAATTGTTTGAAAGGGAATCGGGTAGGAACAGAAGTCTCTAGCACTAAGAGTATCCCTTCGGGCTTGAGCACTCGAAAAATTTCTTCCAGTCCTTTTTCAAGGTTTTCAAAATTTCGAACCCCAAAAGCAACAGTGACCAAATCAAACGTATTGTCCTCGAAGGCTAAGTCTTCACTATCGCCCAAAACCATCTCAACGGTATTTTGAAGGCCTTTTTTGTCAACTTTTTCTTTTCCCAAAGCGAGCATTCCCGGGGAAATGTCAAGCCCTACAATTCTTTGAGCACTGGTTTGGGTCAGTGCTACTGCTAGATCTCCAGTGCCTGTGGCAATATCCAAAGCGGCTTCAATCTTATTTTTTTGAGCCATTTTGATCAGTTTTTTGCGCCATCGGATGTCAATGCCTAGTGAGATGATCCGATTTAAAAAATCATATTCACCAGAAATGGCATCAAACATCTGTGTTACCTGGGCTTTTTTGGAAGCCTTTGAACCGGCATAGGGAGTCACTTTCTTTTTCATGCGCTGCAAAGATAGAAGATTTAGGAGGGCTTTTGAGAGAATTTTAGACCCAGCGTTCCCCTTTTTGTATATTTGTCCTGTATTTTCTTACTTCTATGAAAATAATCATCGCCGGGGGTGGCGAAGTGGGCTTTCATTTAGCCAAGCTGCTATCCTTTGAGTCATTAGATATCACGCTTATTGATACCGATAAGGAACGTCTTACCTATGCTGAAAATCATCTGGACATTAAGACCCTCAAGGGCAATGCCTGTTCGTTGCGTATCATCAAAGAAGCCAAGGTAGGTACTGCCGATTTGTTTATTGCTGTAACTTCTGAAGAAACAGCAAATATTACGGTTTGTGCCTTAGCAAAACAACTGGGCTGTAAGCGGACCATTGCACGAATTTCAACCATTGAATTTATAAAGGAAAACGATTGTATCAATTTTGAGAAGTTGGGGATTGATGAGTTAATCTCTCCAGAGGCTCTTGCAGCAGAGGAAATCCATCAGCTTTTAGATCAATCGGCTTTTAGTAATAGCTATGCGTTTGAGTCTGGAGCACTTACCTTAATCGGGACAACCTTAGGGGATGCGGTTCCTTTTGTTGGTAAAAGTGTCAAAGAAGCGGCTTCCATTTTTCCGGATGTACACTTTATGCCGATTGCACTGCAACGTCGGGGAAGTCAATCAACGATAATTCCCCGTGGGGACACTGAATTTGAAGCGGGAGATCGTGTTTTCTTTACTACTTTACAACAGGGGGTAGAGGAGATCTATAAATTGACAGGGAAAGTCAAAAAAGAAATTAAAAATGTGATGATTCTTGGCGGGGGCAAAATTGGAGAGAGTACTGCACGACGCCTGGCAGAGGAGAAATTTAATGTTACCCTAGTAGAGCAAAACAAAGCCAAAGCCATCACTATTGCGGAAGAACTCTCCAATATTATGGTAATCCATGGAGACGGACGCAGTGTGGAACTGCTCGATGAAGAAGACCTCGAGACCATGGATGCGTTTATTTCTGTGACAGAAAATTCAGAGACCAATATTATGACCTGCCTTATGGCCAAGTCAAAAGACGTTACCAAAACCATCGCTTTGGTCGAGAACATCGATTATTTTCAGTTGTCACAGTCCATAGGGATTGACACTTTGATCAATAAAAAGCTTTTGACAGCCAATACCATTTTCCGCTACATCCGTAGGGGAGAGGTGGTGGATATGACCACGCTAAGCCATTTGAATGCAGAACTATTGGAGTTTATCGTCAATGCAGATTCTAAGGTTAACGGTCAAAAAATAAAAGACATTGATTTTCCGCGAACCGCTACCATCGGAGGGGTTGTGAAAGAAGGAGAGGGGATCATTGCTTTGGGAGACTATGTTATTGAAGCTGGCGATCGCGTCTTGGTGTGTTCGCTTCCACGCTCTATCAAACGAATTGAAGGTTTGTTCCGTTAATCCATGTTTCACAAACTTAATTACAAAGTAATCTTGCAGCTTTTGGGCGTTTTGTTAACGTTTAATGGCGGCCTGATGCTTTTGGCTGTAGGCATGAGTTGGATGACCCAAGACCAGGCCACGCAACAGTTGTTGACTGCTGCTGTTTCTGTTCTCCTTTTAGGACTATTTTTATTGATAGCTTTTCGAGAAGCACAACCACAAATTCAAAAAAGAGAAGGGTATCTGGTGGTAAGCCTAGGCTGGCTGGTAATGACTCTTACGGGAATGCTGCCCTATTTGATGACCGATAGCGTTCCCAGTATTTCTCATGCTTTTTTTGAAACCATGTCAGGCTATACCACTACGGGAGCCACTATTTTTGATGATATTGAAAGTTTGCCCAAAGGATTATTGTTTTGGAGGAGTATTACTCATTGGATTGGGGGAATGGGGATTATTGTATTGACCATTGCTATTTTGCCCATCTTGGGTATCGGGGGGATGCAGTTATTTGCTGCGGAGGTTCCGGGTCCTAATAGTGATAAATTGCACCCACGAATTACGGACACAGCCAAACGCTTGTGGTTGCTTTACTTTGGTTACACCTTGGCAGAAACCCTTTTGCTGTGGTTTGCTGGGATGTCTTTTTTTGACGCTATCAACCATGCAATGAGTACATTGTCCACGGGTGGATTTTCTACTAAGAATAACAGTATTGCATTTTGGAACGATCAACCGTTGATTCAGTACATCATTTTATTTTTTATGCTCGTAGCAGGAACCAATTTTGTTTTGAGTTATTTTGGATTCACTGGGAATTTTAGAAAGATTTTCAAGGATATTGAGTTCCAATATTATCTGTGGTTTATCGGTTTGTTTACTTTATTTGTAACCAGTGTTTTGCTTTTGCATACCACTGCTCCCGGGGCTTCTACAACCCATCCTCAGCTTTGGGGTCAAGCAGAAAGTGCCTTTCGTCATTCGCTCTTTCAAGTAGTTGCCATTATCACGACCACTGGATTTGTAACGGCAGACTTTACCGCTTGGGCTCCCTTACTTACACTAACTTTCTTCGGACTGATGTTTGTCGGAGGATCTGCTGGATCAACTTCTGGTGGAATCAAGGTAGTACGCCATCTGTTAATGATTCGCAGTGGTATTTTGGAATT
>Ga0066605_10002910_pt1 | contig 10644 bp, 8 predicted proteins | sample SaaInlLV_DNA_10m_FD_60385 | JGI IMG/M metagenome (GOLD analysis project Ga0066605, IMG submission 60385) | Marine microbial communities from expanding oxygen minimum zones in the Saanich Inlet - SI075_LV_DNA_10m | ecosystem: Environmental > Aquatic > Marine > Unclassified | place: British... | reverse complement strand
CAAGCGGTTTTGGAAGTCAGCAATCACGAAGCCCTTGTCGCCCTTAAACAGCGCGCCATGCCCGATCTTGTTGATATCGACCCAACTCGACGGCGACTTTGGCATCGCGCCGCCTTGATACCAAGTGACTCGTGTCTCACCACGCCAATCGTTCGCAGGAAATTTATACGAGCATGTCAGATTCACTGGTGTGACGCCCGGGTTAAATGGCTCCGGTGAACTCGACTTAATTGAAGTCGGCAGCTTAGCGTCGAGCACATTCCAAGCAAGGTCCATGGTATGACTGCCCATATCGCCCATCTGGCCGATACCGAAATCCCAATACATATTCCAGTTCAAGCAATTGGAGCCGTTATTACGCGACACATACTCTGGATTAAATGGATGCTCTGGCGAGGGGCCGAGCCAGAGGTCCCAGTTCAATGTCGAAGGCACGGCACTGCCACCGGGCAGATAGCCCGGGCGTGGGATTTGGCGATTTCCCCATACGTGGACATCCTTCACATTGCCAATCGCACCGTCGTGAATCATCTCACGCAGACGTGCAAAATTATCATTAGCGTGGCGCTGCATACCCACCTGCGTCGCGAGCTTGCCCTGCTTGGTCAGATAGGTCTCACGCACAGTCCGCGCTTCATTGACCGTAATGGCCAGCGGCTTTTCCATGTAGATGTGTAGATCACGATTTAGCGCCCAGTTCGCAATGAACGCATGATGATGATCTGGCGTACAACAGAGCACCGCATCAATACCGGGATGATCGAGGCATTTACGCCAGTCCTGATAGACCTTGGCTTTCGGAAAATGCTGCATCGCGTCTGGCAGATTGTTTTCGTTCACATCACAGACTGCGACGACGTTCTCCCCCTTGAGCGTGCCATAGTGTGCGCGTGCGCGGCCAGAGGCACCGATGAGCGCGATGTTGAGCCGGTTGCTAGCAGCGCCTGCGCCGAACAATGAGCCCGAGGGCATGAGTAAAAGCCCGGCGCCTGCGAGGGCACTTTTTTGCATAAAGTCGCGACGCGTCGCGGTGGTCTGTGACAATGATTTCTTTTTCATGATTTTTGAGGTGATGAATTTTAGTTAAACTTATGGGAGTATCGGGCGCAGTTCGTTGCCATCGGCATCGACTGGATACAAGGCCTCCTCGGCTTCTAGCTGAGCGACCATGGCTTGCACCATTGCGTAAAGTTTTTCCGGATTCTGCTGGGCGATATTTTGCGACTCGGCAAAGTCATCCTTCAAATTAAACAGCTCATAGTGCGAGCTCTGCTTGTTCATTTTCGGATAGTAATGGTAGACAAGCTTCCAGTCGCCATTACGATAGCTGGTAAAATACTTGCTGCGATGGTCGTGCGGGAAGTGCATTAAAAAAACATCGGGATGAGCCTCATCGCTTTGACCGCAAAGCAGTTTGCTCAAGCCGTAACCATCGTAGATATGCTCTGCTGGATTGGTCGCACCGGCGATTTCCAGAATCGTCGGATACAGATCCATGATCGTGCCGAGCTGGGTCTGAATGGTGCCTTGCGCAATCGGTAGGCGTTGCTGCTCTGGATTCGATGCATTCGGTTTTGCCCAAGCCGCGATAAAGGGCACGCGCATGCCGCCTTCGTAGTGCGTGGCCTTCTTACCGAGCAGCGGAGCCGAACTCGCGACCGTATGCGTGCCCCCAAGTGGCGCATCGCTGCCATTGTCGCCCAAGAAGAAGATCAATGTATTCTCTGCAACGCCGAGCGTATCCAGATGATCCATGATATCGCCGAGTGATTTGTCCATGCCCTCGACCAAGGTCGCAAACGCTTTGGCATGCTTTGACTTATCAGAATCCACGTAATTTGGCGCAAAACGTGGATCCGAATGAAACGGTGAATGCAAGGCATAGTGCGACATCAACAGAAAGAACGGCTCATCGGCCTCAACCGATTGTGTGATCTCCTTGTTGGCTTCTAAGGTCAGAGCCTCCGTCAAGAACGTATCGGTATCGTAGTATGCCTCCAGATGCGGCACATTATGTGTAACCTTCTTCCCATACTTGGGATGGTTCCCATAATGATCGCTCGCGTAGTAGCTCTTCGGACGGCCCCAGCATGCGCCGCCGATATTCACATCAAAGCCAAGGTTCAACGGATCGGAGCCTTCAGAGTCCAATGGGCCGAAGTGCGCCTTTCCAAGAAACAGGGTGCGATAGCCTGCGCTTTTGAGAACATGCGGCAAAGTGACGTCGCCTTTTTTCAAGCCCGTCCAATTCCACGCCTCCGGCCCAAACTTACCGCGATTATTCCCTTCGGGCCGAATCCACTGCGTGGTGCCATGACGTGTGGCATTTTGCCCCGTCATGACTGTCGCGCGAGTCGGCGAACACACACTCTGCGCATAGAAGGTGCTAAAGCGAGTGCCCTGCGCGGCAAGACGCGCCATGCTCGGCGTGCGATACCACTCGTTGAGCGGATACACCACAGGCTCTCCAGCGTCATCTGTGAGAAACGGCACTGACGTATCCATCACTCCCATGTCATCGACTAGGAAGATGATAATGTTAGGTTTGTCAGTGGCAATCGCCGACGTGGCGAGTGCCACGACAGCGAGCAGTGAGGCGGCGAAAGGATTCATGTATTCAATTATCGATTACGAAACTTGATTTCTTTGCCCGGGATCGACGGTGCTTCCACCGGCATGACGACTGTGCCGCGTTCGAAATCGATTGGGTTCGGAGTCAATTGCATGGCATAGAATGGAGATTTTTCATTTTTGGTCAGATCCACCCAACGGACCAATTGCCCAGTATAAGCAGACATACGGCCACCAATCGCGCAAAGTGTGGCTTCGGCGACGGCTTGTGCGCAATTGAGCGGAGTGCCCGAACCACGTGCACTTTTGATCAACTCAACATGCTCTTGAATCATGCTAGCGCCCTCCAACTTAATGGTCGGAACCGAAACATCTTTGCCCATCACTTTAGTGCCAACGGTTTTCCCTTCGGTGCCTCGGAAGCTCTCGCCCACCCGATTATAACAACCTGCGATCTGACGACACTGGCTGTGGATGTGCACGCCATCCCCGTAGTCCATATCCACACTGAAGAAATCAAACTGGTTACCTGTTTCACGACGCGCGCGTCCGCCCATGCCATTGAACGAAACTGGCGTGCGGCCGATGAACCAATTGGCAACGTCCAACTGGTGGACGTGTTGCTCGACGATATGATCGCCCGATAGTTCTGTAAAATTCAGCCAGTTGCGCGTCATATAGTGCGCATCGCTTTGGCCATCCTTACGGGACGAAATCCACGGCACTTGACCGTTCCAAGAAACCACACCACCGACAATTTCGCCAATCGCGCCGGCATCGATTTGTGCCTTCGCTGTTTGATACTTGGCATCATAGCGACGCTGCGTGCCCGCAACGATCGTCAGGCCTTTCGCCTTCGCGATTTCTCCGAGTGCGATCACTTTACGCGCGCCGACTGGATCAACCGCGACGGGCTTCTCGATAAAGCAGTGCTTACCCGCTTCGACACAGGCTTCCAAGTGACGCGGACGGAAGTTCGGCGGGGTCGCCATAATGACAAACTCGGCATCCGACTCGGTGACCTTACGATATGCCTCATAGCCAGAGTGGCCGCGGGAGGCATCGACCTTAAACTGTGCAAGCGCTCCCTGCACACGGTCAGGAAAAGCATCTGCAACTGCAACGATCTCGACCTCAATGCCAAGAATTTGACATGCCTGTAAAAACTGCCCAGCGGCTCCTTTTCCGCGGCCACCACAACCGATGAGCCCCAGCTTTATTTTTTGAGTTCCAATGCCGTTGACGGTCTGCGCACCGAGAATATTGAATGTAGAAACTGCTGCGGCAGAAAGTGCTGCAGCTTTAACGAAATCGCGACGTGTAAAATTGTTCATTGTGTGGGGTTCAGCGGAGCTGCTATTTTTTAGTGGAGTTAATATTTTCAGCGACAGGCTGACCGGCTGCCCACAAGAGCCCACGGGTGATCATTTCCATGTATTGATCCTGTAGCATCGTCTCGTTGTGATGGCCGATTGTAGTGGCAAACACGCGAGTCTTGTTCGGGCCGAATTCATTGACCCAGATGTTGGTGTGCATCTCACCAGTCTTTTCCGATTTCGACTCAGCCAACGGTGTCATCGTCGGATAGGCTTTATTGATAAAATAGAGTTCACCAGTAGGCGTCGTCCAATTACTCATGCCCTTCATAATTTCGTGCTCAGGTGCCGTGATCTGCACTTCAAAAGGATGCTTCGGTCCGTGACCAGGCGAGTGCACACCGCAAAACTTGAACCAGTCTTCTTTAGTCGGCCCCGTGCGGTAGCAGTGCATCGAGCAGTGGACTAGCACCGCTGGCACGCCATCAATGTGTGGCTGTAGGATGCCAGCAATGTAATCGACATCGCCGATGTTAGCAAAGCACTCGTTGTGCACCACGACATCGAAGCCTTTGGCCCAATGCGGGTTCTTATAGAATTCCAACAACGCATTTCCTGCCTTGGTGCGCTGGTGTAAAATGGTCCACTCCACTTTTTGTTTGGAGTGTATGTCAACCGCAGCAGGGATCAACTCGCGCTGATTATCGTAATCATGGCAGCAACCGCCGGTGATCAATAGTGCCTTAATGGCAGGTGCTGGAGTAGGTTTAGCGACAGCAGGGCTTGCGATCATGCAAGCGGCTCCTAGCAGAACAATTGTTTTAAGGTAACGTGTCATCGGTTTTTTTGTATTTTTGATTTGAGTTAAATTCTATTTCTTAGGTTTTCGCTCGGGATAGTCTTGGTTGAGCTCTAGCTCGGCATCAGTCGGAGTGCGCGACGGCACGCCGTCAGCCGGAACATCGCCCTTGGCGGTCCATACCAGTGCATTGAGCACGGTCTTTCGAAAATCGTCCTGCTGCCAGTTCTTGTGAAAGTGTCCGCCAGTAAACCCGAAACCACGCCCGCCGTTGGAACGTTCGTAAGCCCAGGCGACGTGTTGTTTTTCACCCGCGCTGACGGCGGCCATGACAGCCGGATTGCTACCGCGGTTCTTGTCTTTGGCACGCGAAGTAAGCGTGCTGATTGGAGGCAACGCTGAAAGGATCGGCGTGACGCCCTCCATGTCTGGCTGGAAACGCATATGGTAATACCACTCGTCACGGATCGTAAACGGCTGCACGCCGTTGGTAATTGGGTGCTCGGGAAACTCGGCAAAGCTCGCGTCCCAATGCGGGTTCACCGACCAACCGATTGCAAAATAGCCACCGATCCAATCGAGGAAGGTTTGACCTAAAACAGCGGGCTCAACTTCTACGCCATAATGCAGACAAGCCACACCCACACCATCGTCCACCCATGCCTGGATCTTATCCTGATGCTCCTTCGCGATATGCCCCTTACCGCCATCGCAATACATCACAATCGCATCGGGCGCCTTGTCGAACTCAGTCATTTCCGGCCATGCGCCATTGGTCACAACGCTGGCGGTCACATCGAGGCCGCTCTCATTAAGGCAGCGAGCCAGCAACATAGAGCCAGCGCGGTGCTCATGCGCCCCATAGCCGTGGCTCTTTTTGCCAGCTAGAAAGATGATTTCCTTGGCCGTGCCAGCAGACACCGCTTGGACGCCGCACAGGCAAAGGAGCAGGCAGGATAGAATTTTAAGGGTATGACTGGTTTTCATAGTAACTATGCAGGTTGACAGTGCTTGGAGCAAAGTTGTTTCCAACTATTTTTGAGAAATTCTAGGCCCTCGACCGACAGTTGCTGCGGACTGTCATATAAAGGACGCCAGATCGCGGCTGCACGGGCGATCACTTCATTATCTTCAGAGAAGCTTTCAATCACGATGTCGCCGTCGTAGCCGATCGTCTGTAAGGCAGAGAGCACACCGTCCCAGTCCACTTGATCCTGCCCGAGCAGGCCGCGGTGACTCGCGCTGGCATGCACATGGCCGATATGCTGGCCGTATTTAAGGATGGCTGCAGCCGAGTCGTCCTCCTCGATATTCATATGGAAGGTATCGATGTGTATTTTCAAGGCGGGACTGCCCACACGTTCGATCAAATCCACAGCTTGCTCTAAAGTATTGATGCAATCCGTCTCAAAACGGTTGAGCGGCTCCATCGCCAAGATCACCCCCGCGTCTTCGGCCTGCTGACACAGCGGCTTCAAATGCGACGCGATTTGCGCTAATTGCTGCTCGCGCTCTTCCGGCGTATGACGCCCCGCACGACCCGTTTCCGAATACATCGGCCCACAGACCACCGTGGAACCAAGCTGCGGCGCAAGTTGAATGAGCTCGGAGATGTATTGCACACAAGCGAGTTGTTCCGCTTCAGTTCCTCGTAAATCACGACCAGGGCAAAACGCGCCACAGACAATCGGCTCCTCCAGCCCTGACGAAGCTAAGGCATCGATCAACGCAGGCACCGAAACCGCAGCAGGCTCGACGATCGCGAGTTCAATGACATCCGCTCCGTAGGATTTGAATGTTTGCAATAGAGGTAGGTCGGCATCGGTAAAACCGGAGCTGACAAGAAAGGTATTGAGGCCGAATCGCATAAGGTAGACTTAAGAAGATACCATACGGAACACGTTTAAGCCTTGGAAATATTCCGCATATTTGTGTATATTTTCAGCATTACACTGAAAGTGCAACCATCAAGCCATGAAATCAGATCCCTTACCGCTGCATCAAAACCTTAACCCGAGTAGTATTCTCGCGCTTTTTTCAGCGCTCGGTGACGTCTATTTTTTTATGAAAGACCGCGAGGGGCGCTTTATCGGAGCCAATGACTTGCAACTCGAAAAGCTCGGTCTCAAATCGGAGGACGAGTTGATCGGCAAGACCGACTTTGATTTCTTCCCCAGCTACATGATTGCGCACTACGCCAAAGATGACGCACAAGTCATCGACAGCGGCGAACCGATCCCCCGCCGTGTTGAGCTGGTGGCGAATCCCGACGGCTCGGTCTCATGGCATGTTACCAGTAAGTTCCCACTCTACGACAATAGCGGCAACTGCGTCGGCATCATCGGCTGCATGCGCGACTTTGAGCGCAGCGACAATGCATGGCAGCCCTATCGACGTATGAATGCGGTGGTCGATCATATCAATCGGCACTACGCCGAACCGATCGGAATGGCGGATCTAGCCAAAGTCGCCAGCCTATCCATCAGTCAATTTGAGCGGCGTTTCCGCACCGTATTCGAGCAAACCCCGTCACGATTCCTAATTCGCTACCGACTAACCCGCGCCAGCCAGATTTTAATGCACAGTGACAATACCGTGAGCCAGATCGCGCAAGATGTCGGCTTCTACGACCACAGCCACTTCACTCGCGAGTTTCAAAAACTGTTCGGCATGGCTCCTGGGCGCTACCGCAAGATACATCGGTCAACTGGTAAGTCATAAAACTTATCATTCGCAGCCAACACACACTGATTGACGACCCGACTAAAGTTCCCACTGTATTCTTCCTATGCCAATTACTTTTGATCATACTCGTATACGTGTCTCGAACCTAGAACAGTCGATCGACTGGTATTGCCAGACCTGTGGCTTTACCGTCCTACGCCGGACTGATAAGTCGCCGTCGGGGAATCAGCTCGCTCACTTACAAATCCCTGGTAGCGCGCACAACCTGGAGCTCACACACTCGCCCGACTACGTCGTCAAGGTGCCCGAAGATCTGATCCACACCTGTATCCGCGTCGATAATATCGTCGCCTACTGCGAAATGCTCGAAGGCCTCGACCTCACGCTCGATCTGTGGCCGAGCAACTGGCGCGAAAAATTCACGAATGGTAAAAAAATGGCCTTCATCACCGATCCCGACGGTTACGAGGTCGAGATTCTAGAACACTAAGGCCAGCAACTGACTTTTAATCGTATAATTCGCATGTCCTCACCAGCCGTTTGCTCTAACCGCAGATGCACGCGTTCGAGCGAAGCGACACTCAACCAAAGGGCGAAGCAAATAAACGCAGGTTTAAACTCGAATTGAGTGTAATTCATCTGCGTTAATTCGTGTGCATCTGCGGTTAATATTTTACCAGTTTTAGGCGCAGGATGGTATAAGGCCTTTGCATTAAAAACACGGTAGCAGAGTGCCGTGGCTACAGTATCACTTTCACTACTTCAATCACTTGCCGAAGGCGCACCGATCAGCTCGGCTCGTAGCGCCCTTCCCTGACTTGCCGACAGAGTTCGCGCGGAGTCAGCTCCGTCATGCGCCGTATGAAGCGTGTGAACACTGACTGAGAATTAAATCCGCTCAACTCCGCTATATCCGAAAGGCTGCGCTTAACATCGCGCATCAGAGAGATCGCAGTATGCAACTGATAGTTGCTACGGTAGTCGCGCAGCGAGAGTCCCATCTGCTGCTCGAACCGGTTACGTAAGTGTCGTTCAGAAAAACCCGCTCTCTGCGCGACCTCTTCAAAGGTCCAGCCCTCTCGAACCGAGCGAATAATCAAGGCCTCAATCCCGACGATCCACTCATTTTTCGAGTCCAGTCGCGCGTCATCCCCGCCGGGCACACGCGCAGCCATGGTCGATTGTAGCCGAGTGAGCATGCGATCCAGCACCGGCATGAGCTCGGATCGATGCTCTGAACTCTTTCGCACCCAAAGCTGTGCGATTTCGCCCCACCATCGATGCGCCGCTTGATCCGGCTGTAGGCTGCGGTAGCTTAAATCTGCCAGAATGGATGCACCCTGCCCCAAATCAAAAGTGATAAATAGCCAACGTAGTTGGTCTGACTGTAGATCAATGAAGTGGTGAAATTGATACGGCGCCACCAGCACCGCATCGCCCTCATTGAGTTGAAAGCTCTGGCCATCGACACTCACCACCCCCGGAGTTTTGAGCACGCGAATCAAGACATAGCGGTGGTGCATGCGATTCGCCAAGTGTTGCTGCTGCAGCGCCCTGCGCGTCATACGGTCGAATACAATGACGTTACGACAAATCACGCGATCCGGCAGATCCACACCGTCGTAATAACTCTTCGGGGCTTTGATATATGAAGGAAATCCATCTAAACTGTCCTGAGGGGCTGCCATTTCCGAAATCATCAATAAATACTCCGATTTAAGCAAGTATTTTACAGTATGAAACCCGTATTATATAACAATGACACCTATTGAATCTGAACTCACCCAGTTAGAGCGTATCCCCACCCAGATCTACAACAGTGCCGATGACGCATGTCAGACCGTTGCGGATGCCATCACCGATTTGATCAACGAACGTAATGCAGCGAACAAGCCGACGGTGCTCGGACTCGCAACTGGCTCGACGCCGGTGCGCCTCTATCGCGAACTGATTCGCCGCCACCAGGAAGAAGGCCTGTCGTTCGCCAACGTCATCACGTTCAATTTGGATGAATACTACGGACTCGATGGTGATCACCCTGAGAGCTACCGCAAGTTCATGCAGGATCAGCTATTTGATCATGTCGATCTGAAGCCAGAAAACACCAACGTGCCGGATGGTTTGGTCGCCAGCGAAGCGGTCTTTCAATCCTGCAAGGCCTACGAAGATGCGATCGTCGCAGCTGGCGGCATCGACATCCAGATTCTCGGCATTGGCCGCACCGGCCACATCGGTTTCAACGAACCTGGCTCTGGCCCTGAGACGCTAACACGCCTCGTCACGCTCGACAGCCTGACTCGCCGCGACGCTGCACGTGACTTCCTCGGCGAAGCAAATGTGCCGCGCCACGCGATCACTATGGGTGTCGGCACCATCTTCGCCGCTCGCAAGCTATTCCTACTCGCATGGGGCGAAGGCAAAGCCTCGATCATGGCGAAAACAGTCGAAGGCAAGCAAACGGATACGATCCCTGCGACCTTCCTCCAGCAGCATGAAAATTGCTTCTTCTGCATCGACCAAGCCGCGGCGAGCCACTTGACCCGCGAGCGCCACCCTTGGCTGGTTGGGCGCATCGAATGGACTGAAGCAACCACTCGTAAAGCCGTGCTGTGGCTCGCTCAGAAAACAGCTAAAGCGCTCCTCAAACTCGTCGACGAAGACTACACCGAAAATGGCATGTCCGACCTACTGATCGAGCAAGGTTCCGCATATCAGATAAACATCAACTTGTTCAATATCACCCAGCACACCATCACTGGCTGGCCCGGCGGCAAACCCAATTCCGACGACTCAAACCGTCCAGAGCGTGCCACACCGTTCCCGAAGCGCGCACTCATCCTCAGCCCGGAACCACTCGACGATGTGTATTGCCTCGGCGGCACTATCAATCGCCTCAAGCAACACGGCAATGATGTCACCATCGCGTACCAAACATCCGGTAATCTCGCAGTGCCCGATTCAGAGGTGCAAGCTTCCATCGAGCTAATGATCGAACTCGGCCAAGACCGCTCCGGTGAGGCCGACCTGGCATATGCGAAGACAGTCGAACAACAGCTGAAAGATAAGGGTGCGTTCGGTGCAGACACTGCTGAGATCCGCCACCTGAAAGGCTTAATCCGCCGCAGTGAGGCGCGTTCCTCAGGCCGCACACTTGGCATCGACACTGCGAATCTACAATTTATGGACCTGCCCTTTTACGAAGAAGGTCGTTACCGCCGATTTATCGTCACCGAGGCAGACGTGGCGCAAATGTGTGAACTGCTGGAAAGCGTG
>Ga0066605_10002902_pt1 | contig 10661 bp, 9 predicted proteins | sample SaaInlLV_DNA_10m_FD_60385 | JGI IMG/M metagenome (GOLD analysis project Ga0066605, IMG submission 60385) | Marine microbial communities from expanding oxygen minimum zones in the Saanich Inlet - SI075_LV_DNA_10m | ecosystem: Environmental > Aquatic > Marine > Unclassified | place: British... | reverse complement strand
TTAGGAGCACAGATCAATTATGACACCTATGCTAATGGCGCCATACAAGACTGGAACGCTGCTTTAGTGTTTTCACCTAAAATAGGGCTGTCGCGAAACATTTCACTCGAACCAGCTGCTAAATTAAAGGTAGGTAATAAGTTACTGAACGCAAACCAGATTGAAAATAATACGGTTTCACTGTATCATGAAAATTCTGCTCAGTTGTACTCTTTTGACAGCACGCAGAAGATTGGTAGAAAACTATGGTATAGAGAACTAGATGCAGGCTTTACATTTAATACGAAAGTCTTCTATATTGGCTTTCAGGCAGAAAACCTCCTAAACCACATCGAAAATCTGTACCAAAACGAACAGAATAATGAGAATAGAATCGCAACTACCTATTCCGCTATTGCAGGTACCCAATACATGTCAAGAAATGAAAAGGTAAGTTTTCATCCCTATATTTACCTCAGAACAAATAAGACAAACACGGCCTATTACGGAGGCTTTTCCTTTGACCTAGACAAACTATTCATTGGCGCTTCTTATGGTTCGTCTGACCAGTATACCGGTTCCATAGGAGTATCCTTCAATCAATTTGCGCTTGTTTTACAAACAACAAGAGCCTTTCAGCCGACTTTAGAAAGAAATCTTTTCACGCACCAAATGACATTGCGGATTAACACACCAGAAAGTAAGAAAACTAGAAGATACATTACACTATAAGCTATGAAAAAACTCATTATCCTCTTTGCATTTGCCATCTCTTCATCTTTTGTTGAGGCACAAGACCCAACATTCACGCAATTTTTTTCAAACCCGATCTATTTAAACCCTGCACTTGCGGGTTCATCAGGATGCCCAAGATTTGCAATGAATTATAGAAATGAATGGCCACAACTAACAGGTAATTACGTAACATATTCTGCTGCTTATGACACTTACGCAAAGAGTATTTCAGGAGGGATTGGCATCCTAGCAATGCACGACCAGCAAGGGCAAGGCACAATATCTACTTCTATGCTCGGAGCTATTTATTCATACAACCTTAAAGTGAACCGTAAATTTTCATTAATGTTTGGGGCTCGGGCTGCTTGGTTTCAGAAATTCTTAGATTGGGACAAGCTTACATTTGGTGATATGATTGATCCACGCCGCGGATTTATCTATCAAACAGGAGACGTTAAAAGAGGCGATGGTAGAAGAGGGTATTTCGATGCATCTGCAGGATTTGTCGGCTTTGGAAAAAACTTTTATTTTGGAGGTGCCGTTCATCACTTAAACAGACCTGACGAATCTATGATTCTTGGTCAGTCAAGATTACCGATGCGATTTACAGGTCACGCTGGCGCTGACATTCCGCTAGGCAGAAAAGGCCGCTACTCAAGTACTACGAGTATTATGCCGAACATTATCTGTCAATATCAAAATGGATTTCAAGAATTAAATATTGGAACCTATGTTAAGTATGGGAATTTTACCGTTGGCGCATGGTATAGAAATAGAGATGCATTCATTCTATGTTTCGGAATTACCACTGATAAAATTAAAATTGGATACAGCTATGATATAACCGTTTCAAAGCTAGGAAATGGAATCTCTGGAGGATCTCATGAGGTATCACTTGGCTTTAATCTTAAGTGCAGAAGAAAACCGAGAAACTTTAGAAAAATATCATGTCCCTCATTTTAGGGAGAAAAGTAAATAGGTAAAATATTTACAGATCTTTCATAATAAGGACTTTGCTTGTAAATAAAATAGAGTTGCTCCCATTCTGAAGTTCGAAAATCTTCATCGTTACGCTTCCGTTTTTTGTATTCCTTATTTAGCCCTGGGTTATTTCTTAATATCTCTTCAATTTTATCAATAAAAACGTAGCTAGAGAAATATTCTTTTTGCTGCAGATAACTGTCAAAAAAATTCCAGCTTAGATACGAATCTTCCGATTCAGGCTGAAGAACTGAATGAATAAAAGCAGCACTGGGCTGAACTGAAGAAACATAAAAATCGCCTACCTTCAATTTTACCTCACGTATCTCTCGTTTTATATTTACATCGTTTAATCTGAAATGACCTTCATAGGGCTTTTCAGAAGGTGTATAACCAACAACCTCAAAAACACCGAGAGTGAGTATCGTATCAGAAGTTATTTTACGCATTTCGACTTTATTTGCTTTAAGCCTTTTTATCACGTCGCGCTCCTGACGAGAAACATAATATGATTGGGGAATAGTTATTTCCCTTTTTGACTCGAAATGATTGAAGAAAGGTATGAATCGCTCATATGGAAAAGAACTGTCATATTTTAGTCTCTTTAAATTTGTGATTTTGTGTTCTGGAAAGCTATGCTTGAAACCCTTAAAATAAATAGAGTCTATTTCTGATGATGGCTGATAATCATAATAGAAAACCCCTTTATTCTGAACCTCTTGAAATGCTTCATTCCGAGCCATCTCAATCAAGCCTTCATGTTCCCCTACCCAATTAATGAGCTCTTTCATAAATGCCAATGTTGCCTTTACTCTTTGAGGAAATGGCTTGAGCATATGTGTCTCCACAGTAAAACTTAAGGTCTGAAAAAGTGACGTATAACCCATTGAATAACGCGGAAGGTCATTAAAAGACTGTATTCCTTCATCAGGTGTCCTGCCTTTTAAATCTACGTATGGAAATAAGTCTAATCCATGGTTCGCTAAAAGGCCTTTCTCAAGTGCAGGAATGAAACTTTCATTCTTAAGCTTTCTTAACGACCTAGGAAGCCTCGCGTCAAGTGAGCTGATATAAGTAAGCGTGTATTGATAATCCGCGCCGTTTGAGACGTGATTATCAACAAACACATCAGGATTTAATCCATGAAATAATTTTGTAAAAACAAAAGCGTTTTTGGAATCCATCTTTATAAAATCACGATTCAAATCTAAATTCTGTGCATTACCTCTAAAACCATACGCTTCAGGGCCATTCTGATTTGCTCTGCTGGTTGCTGAACGATTCAGCATACCGCCGATATTGTATGCGGGAACAAATGCAACTAAAGGCATTTTTTCTAATAATTGACGATCCGCTATTAACTCTTCTAGCCATAACAAGGAGGCATTAATTCCATCCGGCTCACCGGGATGAATTGCATTATTAAAAAGAACTGTAGTTTCACTTCTCGCTTTTTTAAATGTTTTTGATGAATCTTGCGCACCATTTACAATACAAACATAAATGGGGAGACCATGATCCGAATTCCCCATATTGTAAAGCTCAATAAATCCATTCGCTGCTGATACATCTTTCAAGTGCAGAATTAATCCCTCGTATGTTGGTGAGGTGTTGGATGTCCAATTTTCTTGTGCAAAGAAAGAGCAACTGCAGAGCATGTAAAAACTAAAGGAAATAACTTTACACATAAGAGTTAATAGCTTGTGATTTTTACAAAACGTCCACAAAAATTTCCAATTTTTAATAAATAAGGCCCATCGTTAAGGGAACCTATATCAACAATTCCTGTATCTGGTAAAATACCAGATTGTACCCTTATTCCATTTAACCCGTGTATTTCGTAGCTTAAATCTGAAAAAGAATCTAAATCAATTTTTAACTGATTTGAGCCCGGATTAGGATATATAAAGAAGCTTTCATTTCCAAAAGTTTTTAATCCAGTAAAAGAACATTCAATATTGTTGACAAATGCAGATGAAGAAGAGGGTTCGACTAATAAAAACTCACAATAACAAGGATCCTCAACTAAATAAGTTTTCAACCAGGACAAGGCGTAAATACCTGCATCTCCATTTGCTCCTGCAGGGCTATTAGCGACGCCATGACCTCCGTTTGTGATTTCAAAAAAAAGCTTGTCTGTTGATTCAGGCGTGCCTTGATAATGCATGAACCCGTACTCTTCCGAATTGGCAATATCATCATTTTGACCGGTGAAAATCAAAACGGGCACATCATGAATTATATCTTCAGGCTGAAAACCATTTAAATCTAACCAAGGACATAGACAAACTACTGCTTTAAGCGCAGGGTCTAACGAGGCTGCTAGCTGTGCGCCCCCTCCCCCCATGGACCATCCAGAAACGGCAAATCGGTCCTCTGCGACTTTTCCAAACAAAGGAGAACCCGTTCTAGAATTCTCATCTTTAACGGTCTGAATAGCATCAAGAAGAGCAGCTGCCCGCACAGAAGGCCAATCCGCGCAGGGATTATTTGTACCTAATGTGATCGCAACAATACCGTGAGAAGCATAAAAAGAACCCCATTCTTGAATATCAGTTTCAACACCACAATACCCTGGAACAATAGCAATGCCTGAAAAAGGGGGTTCGGCATTCATTGGGAAATAAATTGAAGCTCCATTATAATCAGGGCCATTACGAATCGGATCAACCCCTTCAATTAAAACCCCTATATCGTAGGGGCCTGGATTTGAAATCGACTCAATATTAATACCCTCGCATTGTGCAATTGTGACCAATCGAACTAAGCAAACAAAAAATAGTGTAATTCGTCCCTTCATAAAATTTTATTTCTAAAATACAAGAATAATATGACGTAAGACGATATCCTATTGGACTATGCGAAAACATAATTGCAAAGAACATTTTTAGAATTTAAATAAATTAATTTTTTTTTCACTCAAAAGCAATTAATCCGTCAATTGCAGATGTCAATGAAACTCTTTTTTTGTTTTAACTTTACAGGGTGAGAATAGATATATTAACTCTTTTACCGGAATTACTTACCGGTCCCTTTTCTGCCTCTATTATGAAAAGGGCACAAGACAAAGGCCTCGTAGAAATTTATTTTCACAACATTCGTGATTATTCAACAGACAAGCATAAAAACGTAGATGATTATCAATACGGAGGAGGTGCTGGTATGGTCATGAGTATCGAGCCTATTGTAAAGCTTATTGAAAAACTACAAGGTGAAAGAAGTTACGATGAAGTTATTTACATGACACCTGATGGTGTTCTGCTCGAACAATCAATTTGTAACGATTTATCCCTTAAGGGAAATTTAATTTTACTATGCGGACATTACAAAGGAATTGATGAGCGAATTCGCGAACATTTCATTACCAAAGAAATCTCAATAGGTTCCTATGTTCTTTCCGGAGGAGAAATTGCAGCGGCAGTGTTAACAGATGCAATTGTAAGATTGCTTCCTGGGGTCCTTAATGATGAAACCTCTGCCCTAACCGATAGCTTTCAAGACAATCTCCTATCTCCTCCTGTTTATACGAGACCTCCAGAATTTCGAGGCTGGAAAGTACCCGATGTTTTATTGTCCGGAAACTTTCCGAAAATCGAAAAATGGAGAGAAGAAAAAGCAATTGAAAGAACAAAAGATAGGCGTCCTGATATACTAGACAATTTACAATAATATTATTCGTTCTTCTTAAAGTTTTTCAAGGATGATTTTAATTAAATTTGCCGCAAAATAATTTATTTTATGATTCAGCTCTCAAATCGTTTATTGGCAATGGAGGAATCAGCGACAATTGCGATGTCTCGCAAAAGTCGCGAGCTCAAGGCGCAAGGTCTTGACGTAATTTCTCTTTCTTTAGGTGAACCTGATTTTAATACTCCACAATTCATCAAAGATGCCGCCCTAAAAGCAATGGAAAATAACTTCACAAAATACATGCCTGTTCCTGGGTATGATGATTTACGTGAAAGTATTTCAAAAAAATTCAGACGAGACAATAATTTAAGCTACAATTCAGATCAAATCGTTGTATCAACAGGAGCCAAACAATCTATTGCAAATGTAGTTTTAACATTAATAAACCCCGGGGATGAAGTGATTATACCAGCGCCGTTCTGGGTTTCATACATTGAAATTGTAAAAGTTGCAGGCGGAATCCCTATCATAGTTAATGCAGGTATTGAAAAAGATTTTAAAATCACAGGTGCCGAACTTGAACAAGCTGTAACGGAGAAAACAAAGCTAATGATCTTCTCTACGCCTTGTAACCCGACAGGATCTGTATACAGCAAGGAAGAGTTGAGAGACCTGGCTGATTCTATTAAAAAACATCCTTCTCTCGTTGTACTTTGTGATGAAATATACGAACATATAAATTTTGAAAGCCAACACGAAAGTCTTGCTCAATTTAAAGATGTCTACGAGCAAGTTGTTACGGTAAACGGCGTATCAAAAGCTTGGGCAATGACAGGATGGAGATTGGGTTATATCGGCGCACCAAAAACAATTGCTAGCGCATGCACCAAGGTTCAAGGACAATTTACTTCTGGCACATCAAGTATTACTCAGAAGGCAGCAATAGCAGCAATGGAGGCTGACCCAAGTGTTTTAAAGGAAATGATTTCAGCATTTAAATCAAGGCGTACATTAGTTCTAGACGCCTTATCGAAAATGCCAGGTATAAAAACAAACCACCCAGGAGGCGCATTTTATGTCTTTCCTGACTGCTCTAAATACTTTGGAACAGCGTACAAAGAACATAAGATTCAAAACGCGAATGACCTCTGCTTGTACTTACTAGAAGAAGCTTTAGTAGCATTGGTGACGGGCGATGCTTTTGGCGATCCGAATTGTTTCAGGATTTCTTATGCTGCGTCAGAGGAAACCCTCAATGAGGCTATGCGTAGAATAGGTAATGCATTATCAAAATTAAGCTAAGTGAAATACGAAACGCTTCTAGATAACTTTAAAGAAAAACGCATCCTTGTAATCGGTGATGTTATGCTAGACGCATATATTCTTGGCAATGTGACTAGAGTAAGTCCAGAGGCTCCTGTACCTGTAGTATCTTTGAGTAAAAAAGAAAACAGAATTGGAGGAGCAGGTAATGTAGCGCTTAATCTTAAAAATCTTGGAGCAAAGCCGATTATAGCAAGCGTTATAGGCAATGATACAGACGGCGCTATTCTTGAAGAATTATTCGTGAAACGAGGGATTTCTACTTTAGGACTTGTAAAAAGCGCCAAAAGAAAAACTACTGTAAAAACACGGGTTATTTCGGCCAAACAGCAATTGTTAAGAATAGATTCTGAGGATATCCATCCGATTGATGATAAACATGAAGCACAATTACTTCAAAAGGTTGAAGAACTCGTACCAAAAGAGATTGATGCTATTATTCTTGAGGATTATGACAAAGGTGTTCTTAATCAAAAGAACATAGCTTTGATCATTTCAATGGCACAAGCCAATAATATTCCGATAACAGCGGATCCAAAAAAGGAAAACTTCCATTACTATAAAGGGCTAACTTTATTTAAGCCCAATCTAAAGGAGTTAAAAGATGGGTTAAATATTGATTTCAACTTTGCGACAGAACACAACAAATTTAATGATGCTGTTAATGCGCTTCGGCACTCAATTCCGCATGAGGTTTCTCTTATCACATTATCTGAACATGGTGTTTATGTTTGTGACGCAGAGTCCTCAGCGAGAATACCTGCGCACAAACGAGAGATTACAGATGTTTCTGGAGCCGGAGATACTGTAATCGCCGTAGCAACCTTATGCCTTCTCGCAAAAGCAAATATTCAAGATATTGCCAAAATATCAAATATCGCAGGTGGTATGGTTTGCGAACGTCCTGGAGTTGTGAGTATTTCATTGCAGGAATTAAAAAATGAAGTGCGCGAACTCCTTTAACCTTTAAGTGTTATATAACCATGTCAAAGAAAACCGTAAAGCCATACAATAGTGAAAAGTCCAAAAAGGAAGAGGTAGAACAGATGTTCGATAATATTTCTGCCAAATACGACTTTTTGAATCATTTTTTGTCACTTGGCATCGATAAGATATGGCGTAAAAAGGCCGTTAAAGAATTACGCCTTACACAACCTAAAAGAATACTCGATATTGCTACTGGTACAGGGGATTTTGCAATTGCAAACCTCAAACTCAACCCAGAAGAAATTGTTGGGATTGACATTTCAAATGGTATGCTTGATGTAGGAAGGCAAAAGATGATTAAACGTAATGTAGATCATATTGTAACTATGAAACAAGCCGATTCAGAGTCACTTCCTTTTGATGATGGTTATTTTGATGGGCTTACCGTTGGTTTTGGCGTACGCAATTTCGAAAACTTAGAAAAAGGACTTTCTGAGATGCTTCGTGTTTTACGCCCTGGAGGAAAGGCAGTAATTCTCGAGTTCTCGAAACCTAAAGTTTTCCCAATCAAACAAGCCTTTGGTTTTTACTCAAAATATATCATACCTGTTCTTGGTAAAAGCATTTCTAAAGATGAAAAAGCTTATGCCTATTTACCTGAAAGTGTTGCAGCCTTTCCTGAAGGTAAAGACTTTACAGATATTTTAAGCAGATTGAATTATAAAAATGTAACCGCTTCTCCTGTAAGTGGAGGTATTGCAACTATTTATACAGGAATTAAATAAGACTGCAACATTGACGAGAACTTCACGTTATCCCATTATGAAGCTGTCTCTTAGTTTGCTTTTCTCTATTGTTTTGGTATTGGGTCATGCTCAAAAAATGAAGCAACAGCGATTTAAAAACTTTGACAAAAAGCCATTTAGATTTGGTTTCATGCTTGGGTTTAACACAACTGATCTTACTGTATATCAAAATCCAAATGCTTATGAAGCATATGGTCTCGTTTCTGTTAAGAATGTATCTCAGCCTGGTGGGCAATTGGGTATTTTAACAACATTGAAATTAGGAACGCCAATACTGAGACTGCGCTTTATGCCTAGCCTTTCTTTTCAAGAACGAATTCTTTCTTACAGTAGTTTAGACAGTTCAAACTTTCCAAAAGGAATAAGTGAAGAACGTATTAATTCCACTTGTGTTGACCTTCCTCTCTCTTTGATCTTTAGAACTAAACGATTCAATAACTTTTCAGCATATGCAATTTTTGGTGGGCAATATTCTATTGACCTACAATCACAACAAGATGCCTCTCAAAATTATATTGACCCATTCATAAAACTGAATAGATTTGATATTCATGCGCAAATTGGTGGTGGAGTTGACTTTTACGCCCCCTTTTTCAAATTCTCTATGGAACTCAAATATTCACATGGCGTTCGCAATACATTTATTCAAGATTTCTCACCCGTTGCCAAACCGTTGGACCAATTATACAATAGAGGCTGGTGGTTTTCAATAATTTTCCAATCCTGATGCAAGAAATTTCTTTTTATTGTAGTCCTGAACAAGCTGTTGATGAGGCGTATTTGAAAAACACCATTGCGCAAAAACTTAAAATCACATCTAAGTTTAACTACAAATGGCATAAGCGCAGTGTTGATGCTAGGAAGAAAACGATAAAAGTCAGATGTAGTTTTCATGTATACATCGGAGAAGAAAAATTACCTAAGGGATATGAACCTTTATTTCCGAAATTAAATCCCAACAAAAAAATACACATAATAGGTCTTGGACCAGCGGGATTGTTCGCTGCGCTAGCTGCCCTTGAACAGGGAATTAAACCAATAGTATACGAACGTGGAAAGGCTGTTAAAGATAGGATAAAAGATATTGGGAAACTGAATAGAAAAGGAATTGTGAATGAAAATAGCAATTACTGTTTTGGAGAAGGAGGCGCAGGAACTTACTCTGATGGAAAGCTCTATACACGTTCAAAAAAAAGAGGCGCAGTACGTCAAGTTTTAGAGACTTTTGTTTATTTCGGTGCCAATGAGGACATCCTTGTTGAAGCGCACCCTCACATTGGAACGAATAAGCTACCAAGAATAGTTTCCGCTATGAGCGATAAAATCATTGAATTAGGTGGAGAAATTCATTTTGAGCATAAGCTTACGAACATAACTATCAACAAAGAGAAAATTCAATCTATTGAACTAAATACTGAATTAAAAGTAGCTGTAGACAAACTAATACTTGCCACAGGTCACTCAGCTCGCGATATTTTCGATCTTTTACACAAAAACAAGATCAAGATACAAGCCAAGCCATTTGCGTTAGGCGTGAGGGTTGAGCACAGTCAAGAATTCATAGACAAAGCCCAGTACCACGGAAGAAAAAGTGATGCATATATTCCCCCTGCATCATATAGACTTGTAACACAATCAGAGGATAAAGGAGTCTATTCCTTCTGTATGTGTCCCGGAGGAATAATCGCTCCTTGTGCCACCTCTAATAATGAGGTTGTCACTAATGGTTGGTCTCCTTCAAAGCGAAATAACCCCTATGCGAATTCAGGTATTGTCGTCACTGTTAATCCAGATGACCTTGACAACCCTAACGACCCTTTTTGCGGCGTTAAATTCCAACAATACATAGAACGTAAAGCGTGGGATCTTGCCGGTAAGAATCAAAAAGTTCCTGCACAAAGACTAAAAGACTTTATCGATAATGAAAAATCGATTGATTTCCCGAGGTCATCTTACCAGCCAGGAATTGAAAGTGTAAAGATGGATGATCTCTTTCCTGAATTTATAATCAAAAGACTACGCGCGGCCTTTAAAGATTTTGATAAAAAAATAAAGGGCTTTATAACGAATGACGCTGTTGTCCATGCGCCCGAATCACGAACTTCGTCTCCCATACTCATACCTCGAGATAAAGAGCTATTCAATCATGAAGGTATTTCCAATCTATACCCATGTGCTGAAGGCGCTGGTTACGCAGGAGGCATTGTATCCGCAGCGATTGATGGTATCAATTGTGTTCAAGCCATCTCAAAAGTGATTTAACTCAATTCCTAAAGGCAT
>Ga0066605_10002896_pt1 | contig 10694 bp, 11 predicted proteins | sample SaaInlLV_DNA_10m_FD_60385 | JGI IMG/M metagenome (GOLD analysis project Ga0066605, IMG submission 60385) | Marine microbial communities from expanding oxygen minimum zones in the Saanich Inlet - SI075_LV_DNA_10m | ecosystem: Environmental > Aquatic > Marine > Unclassified | place: British... | reverse complement strand
AACAAGGATTGCATTTCCAGGTTCTATTGTTCGTCTTTCTGCGGGACGTACGAAAATGTCTATGGAGGCTCAGGCACTCTGTTTTATGGCAGGTGCAGGCTCTATTTTTGCGGGTGACAAGTTGTTGACAACTCCTAATCCTGAGTTTAATGAAGATAAAGAGATGTTCTCAATACTAGGTTTAGTAGCTAAAGAATCTTTTGCAGATGGGGAGCAACCTACAACAAATCCGGATCCAATCTTAATTGAAAAAAAGAGAGTCGCAGCAGAACGAGAAGCGGCATACGCTAAAGCAAAAGAGAAGAAATCAGAAAAATATTTTCAGCCAAGAATAGTAACCAATGTTGAGTCTCTAGATGAATGAGAGCTTGCTTGATAAGTTGCTCAAACGCAAGTCATCAGGAACGCTAAGGTCCCTTCAAATTCCTGGGGATGGTATAGATTTCTTTTCCAATGATTATATAGGTCTTTCTCAAGTTAAGATTAGTGGGCATCCTCCTATTTCGAATGGATCAACCGGTTCGCGTTTACTATCTGGTAATTCCAAGCAAGCAGAGCTTTGTGAGTATAATTTAGCAACTCACTTTAAATCAGAATCAGCGTTGGTATATAATTCCGGATATGTTGCAAATCTCGGGTTGCTTTCAGCAATATTACAGAGAGAGGATGAAGTCTTTTACGATGAATACATTCATGCAAGTTCAAGAGATGGTATACGTTTATCATTCTCCAAATCAACGGCATTCAAGCACAATGATGTTGAGGACCTTCGTTTCAAATTAGAAAAGAGTAAAGCCAAAATAAATTATGTGCTCATAGAATCATTATACTCAATGGACGGGGATATTGCTCCATTATCTGAAATTGCAAATTTATGTGCGATTAATAATGCGTATTTGATTGTCGATGAAGCGCATGCAGGAGGAGTTTATGGGTTACAGGGGAAAGGCTTATGCTTTGAGTCAAATATATCACCTAAGGTATTTGCAAGAATTATAACTTTTGGAAAAGCATATGGTGCTCACGGTGCTGTTGTCTTGGGCTCTCAAACATTAAAGGAATTTTTAATTAACTTTTCTCGAGGCTTTATTTATTCTACTGCCTTACCACCAACATTTTATCAAGATATTGCAGCTTTGGTCACTCACAAATCTATTGAAGAAAGTATTTTTACCTTAAAAAAAAGGATTCATTATTTAAGGGAAAGATGTTCGTCTTTGAGTTTTTTGTCTGCTGAAACTTCACCCATTCAAATTTTAGAATTCAATAATAAAGAACTGTTAGAACAGCGCGTTGAACAATTAAAATCCGTTGGAATCCACACGAAGGGGATTTATCCTCCCACAGTTCCTGCAGGTAAATCACGTTTGCGTCTTTGCCTTCATTCTTACAATACTGAAAAAGAAATAGATGTATTGGCGAGCGTTCTACTTCAATAAAATCTATCCTCCAAAGTCGTCAAACCTTACATTCTCATCAGGAATACCCCAGTCGTCGCACATTTTTATGACCGCTTGATTCATCATTGGTGGACCACAGAAATAAACTTCAAGATCTTCTGGAGCATCATGTTTGGATAGATATTGATCCATAACAACTTGGTGTACAAATCCAGAGAAACCATCTCCTTTGTCGTCTTCACAGTTTTCCTTATTTACCCAATTGTCTTCAGGGAGAGCGTCCGATAAAACGAGATAGAATTTAAAATTTGGAAATTCCTTTTCTAAATCTCTGAAGTAGTGAATATAGAATAGTTCAGCTCTTGAACGGCCACCATACCAATAGGAAACTTTTCTTCCGGTTTTGAGTGTCTTGAATAGCTCATAAAGGTGAGATCTCATAGGTGCCATTCCAGCACCACCACCGATATATAACATTTCGGCATCAGATTCATTGATGAAGAATTCACCATAAGGACCTGAAATAGTTACTTCGTCACCTTCTTTAAGACCAAAAATATAAGACGAGGCAACACCTGGATTTATATCTGCCCATTTGTCATTGGCTCTATCCCATGGTGGCGCAGCTACCCTTACATTCAACATGATCTTTCTACCTTCTGCAGGGTAAGATGCCATAGAATATGCTCTCACGACCTCTTCGCTATTCTTCATGACTAAATCTCGCATGGCAAATTTACCCTCTGACCAATCTTTTTCGAATTTCTTTGGTTCACCTGGGTGATCTTGAGGATGAGCTGTGATATCCATTTCAGCGAACTTCACTTCAGTTTCTGGAATATTGATTTGAATATATCCACCAGCTTTATAATTCATATCCTCTGGAATGTCAACAATAAATTCTTTGATATAGGTCGCTACATTGTAGTTCGAAGAAACCTTTGCCTTCCATTCTTTAATACCAAGAACTTCCTCTTCGATATGAATTTTCATATTTTCTTTGACCTTAACTTGACATCCAAGTCTGTGATTCGAGGCAATTTCTTTTCTCGAAAAATGTGGTGCTTCTGTTGGTAGTATTTCTCCGCCACCTTCGTTTACTTGACAAACACATTGAACACATGTTCCACCACCACCACATGCAGATGGTAAAAATATACCTGAACTTCCTAGAGTACCGAGTAATGTACCACCACCATCAACTTCTAGTATTTTCTCCCCATCGTTAATATCAATCACTAATTTCCCTTTTGGTGAAATTTTAGCTTTTACAAACAATAGCATTGAGGTCAACAAAAGTATGACCGTTAGAAATGCAATTAAGGTTATGATCAGAATAGTTCCCATAATGGTTAGTTAATGTTATTTTCTTTATTTGTGTCAATCATTGTAGTTACAGTTTCAACATCCTCACTCGGAGCCTCTTCACCATACTTAATACCCATGAAACTCATGAATGCCATACCCATAAGTCCTGTTACAATAAATGTAATCCCCAATCCTCTTAATGGCCCTGGGACGTTCGAATAGCGCAATTTTTCGCGTATTGCGGCTATTGCAACAATAGCTATAAACCACCCAATACCAGAACCTAAAGAAAAGGCAGTGGCATCCAAAATCGTAGAATATTGTCGTTCTTGCATAAACAAGGCGCCGCCAAGAATCGAACAGTTCACGGCAATTAAGGGTAAGAATATACCCAGTGCTCCATATAACGCAGGTGCAAATTTTTCTACTAACATTTCAACTAATTGAACAATTGATGCAACAACAGCAATGTACATGATGAAAGATAAAAAGCTTAAATCTAATTCAGCATATTCAGCTCCCAACCATTCCAACGCTCCTGCCTTTAAAACATAATTTTCAAGGAGAAAGTTCACAGGAACCGTTACGGTTAAAACGAAGATAACCGCCGCTCCGAGTCCAACAGCTGTCTTAACTGTTTTGGAAACAGCGAGGTACGAGCACATTCCCAAGAAATATGCGAAAATCATATTCTCAGAAAAAATTGCTTTTACAAATATATCAAGAGTACTTTCCATAATTCTTTATTTTAATGCTCTTCAATTAGAGCCTTGTTTCTAGATCTTTGAACCCAAATAATCACACCTACAATAATCAAAGCCATTGGGGGTAAAATCATTAGGTTGTTGTTTTGATATCCCATTGCATATAATCCTGATTCTTCTCCGGGAAGAGCATTTCCGAATATAGGAAAACCCATTAGTGTTCCAGATCCAAAGAGCTCTCTAAATACAGCAACTAATATGAGTATTGCCCCATACCCAAGGCCATTACCAAATCCATCAAGGATAGAAGGCCAAGGCTTGTTCGCCATTGCAAACGCTTCTAAGCGTCCCATAATAATACAGTTGGTGATAATTAATCCAACGAAAACAGAGAGTTTTGCGGATAAATCAGGTAAAAAGGCTGCTAAAACTTGATCTACAATAATTACCAAAGATGCAACAACCAATAATTGGACAATAATCCGAATTCTCGAGGGAATTAAATTTCGCAACATCGAAACGATCCAGTTCCCCATGATAATCACGAACAATACGGACATGGACATTACAATAGCCTGATTAACTTGCACGGTAATCGCAAGTGCGGAACAAATACCTAATACCTGAATGGTTACTGGGTTATTGTCTGTTAAAGGATCGGTAATTAGCTTTTTATTTTTTTTCGAAAATAATGGCTCAGAAGATTTTTTATCGGCACTCATATTATTTTGAATTTAAGTTCTTAAAGTAGTTAGAGTAGATTTGAAGACTGCGGTTAACCATTTCTTCTACGCCTTTAGAAGTTATAGTTCCTCCGGTAATTCCATCAACTTTACTCGGATAAGCAGAACCTGAATTATCCTTTACTACTTCATATTTTTGGAAGTTTCCTAAAGAATCACTTATTTCAGAATCTTTCCATCTGTCCATGAAGAAAGGCTTGTTAATTTCGGCACCTAAACCTGGTGTTTCAGTTTTGTGATCGAAAGAAACGCCTAAAATTGTTTTCATATCTTCTTCTAAGCAAATATATCCCCATATTGGTCCCCATAGACCCTTTCCCACGACTGGTATGATGTATCGCGTGTTTTTTTCTTTGTCTTGCGCAATAAATAAAGGGAACTTTTTATCTTCTTCTTTTAGATTTTTATCTCTGTATTCTTTTTTAATGTCAACTTCAAAAGCTGCCTTTCCTTTGGAAACTTCTTCGCCGACGTTGTTAAGTATTACGGCCTCTGACAAGTCAACGTACTTAGGGAATTCTTCAATAGCATTTGAACGGTCAATTCCTTCCTTCTCAACATCCATCATCGCTGAAAGAATATCGATTTGTTTTTTAACGCGTACATTCTTTTCCTTAAGTGGTTTTAAGCCTTCTGCTAAGGATGCGAGTATAACCCCTAGAACAACTACAAGTACAATCGCAAATCCAAAAGTGAATCCATTTGATTCTTTATTAAGTGCCATATTTATGCTGTTTTAAGTCTTTTAAGTCTTCTATTAATATTTGCCTGAATAATATAGTGATCTATAATAGGTGCCATAATATTCATAAAGAGTATCGCTAAGAATACACCCTCGGGATAGGCCGGGTTCAATACACGAATCATAATAGCTAATAAACCTCCAAGGAAACCGTAGATAATCTTTCCGAAAGCTGTTTGAGATGCAGTAACTGGGTCTGTAGCCATGAACACTGCACCAAAAGCGAAACCTCCAATTACAAGGTGATGGTGAGCGGCAAGGTCTAAATATGGGTTTCCACCGATAGCATTTAAAAGTAATCCCATTACAAAACCACCTGCAAAAAAGGAAAGAATGATTCTTAACGAACCAACTCCTGTCAACACTAGTAATAGTCCACCAATCAAACAGGCTAGAGTGGAGGTTTCACCAATTGAACCAGGAATCATTCCCACAAAGGATTCCCATACTCCATACTCTGTGGAGAAGTTTTGAAGCGCCATACTTGATTGAACAGTTTCTCCTGCAACCGTCGCTTTATCTGACATAAAGGAGGCAAGATCACCGAGTGCGGTGGCTCCCGAAAAGCCATCTAAATCAGCTGAATTTGTCGACATTTTGTCGCCTAAACCTGACATCCAAACTTTATCACCTGACATTGACGTTGGGTAAGCAAAGAATAGGAAAGCACGGGCAGTTAAGGCTATATTAACTACATTCATACCTGTTCCACCGAAGATTTCTTTACCAATTATTACTGCAAAGGCCGTTGCAATGGCGACCATCCACAAGGGAACATCAGCAGGCATAGTAAGCGGAATAAGCATTCCTGAGACTAAAAACCCTTCGTGAAGAGAATGGCCACGAAGCATTCCAAAAATAAACTCAATTGTAAGACCGACACCGTATGATACGATTACTACAGGTAGCACAATGGTTAAACCTGTGAGGAATTTAGCACCCATTTCCGCAAAATATGGAATATCCCTATTTCCTTCAGCTACCGCATATTCCCAATGCCCTGTATTGTAAATACCGAAAAGTAAACACGGTATTAAGGCAATAACAACAGTAAACATAGTCCGCTTGAGGTCAACACCATCTCGGATGTGGGTTCCTTTTGTAGTAACCAACTTCGGTGTAAAAGCAAACGTAGCTAAAGTTTCAAATAATGGATTCCACTTTTCGTATTTCCCACCTTTTATAAAGTGAGGTTCCATTTTATGTAAATATTTTTCTAAAAATTTCACAGTTCTCTTTTTTAATTACATACATTCACTAGCAATCAAGTCTAGTCCTTGTCTTATTTTGTCTTGTATATTAATTTTAGTAGTACAAACGTATTCACAAAGAGCAAAGTCTTCTGGAGCAACTTCGTAAATCCCTAAGTTTTCCATTCCGTCTATATCTTGCGTAATCGCTGCTTTTGTTAATTGCACGGGTAAGATGTCAAAGGGAAATACCCTTTCAAGTTCACCAGAAACAACAAAAGCTCTTTCTTCTCCATTCGTATTTGTATCCAACGTGAATTTTTTGCTTTTAGGCAGCAAAAATGTCGGGAATAATCTGGAGTTTGAAAATTTATCAAACCCATGGCCTAACCATCCACTAGTCAAAAAGAATTTATACTCGTTGCCTTCTGGAATAACAGTGATTTGATTGTGATAATATCCGATAAAGTCTGTCAGATTCTTTTGGTCACCAGTTAAAACATTTCCTGAAATATATCTCACATTTGAACCTACAATACCTTTGTCGAGGATGGTGCTCATCTCTGTCCCTTTGGATACATTTACATATGTTGGATTTTTAAGTTCCGATCCAGTAAGAGCTATTTTTCGTGATGATGACACCGTACCTTCATTGATCAATCTTCCAATGGCTGCAACTTCTTGTATATTTATGGACCAAACGAATTCTCCTTTGTTTACAGGATCGATATGGTGCATTTGGGTTCCTACATTACCGGCTGGGTGAACGCCATCAAATGTATGATGCTTCACACCGTTTATTTTACTAAATATTGAATTTGGCCTACTGCTCAAATGAACTTTACCACCTGTCAATGTTGAAAGTGCATCAAAACCTTTTTGAAGGTTACCTATGTCGTCACCCAAAATATATTCATAGTCAGGTGCTAGAGGTGCAGAGTCGAATGAAGATACAAACATGGCTTTGGCTTCGTTATTCGGATTTGCAATGACATCCAACGGCCTTTGTTTGATAGAACTCCAGAATCCAGTTGCAAGTAATAAGGCTTTAGTTTCTTCAGAATTAAATGATGATGCTTTAGAAACATCAAATTTTTTGGCCGTTTGTTTACCATCTGTGGCAATAAGAACGTTTAAAATTCTTCGTTTTTCACCACGAACAATCGATTCAATGGTTCCACTGACAGGACTAATAAACTTTACTGAGGCTTCTTTTTTGTCGAAAAACAGAACATCTCCAATTTGAACGTTATCACCTTCTTTGACTACAAGTTTTGGTGTTAACCCATGAAAATCAAGGGGTGAAACCCCGACAGTTTTAGAAACTGGGATATCTTTAATTTCTTTCTTTGCTTCTCCTACAAGTCTGATATTCAGACCTTTTCGAATACTGATTGTATTGGACATGAAAATTGCAATTATAATTAGGTGACAAAATTACGAAATTCCTAAGCGTAGTAAGGTAATGGGTGATAATATTATCCTTTAAAATAATAATTTAGAACTGTTCTAAATAGTAGAGGTGGAAAACGAATCATCAAATCGAATAGCGTCACAGAAAAGTATTTACTTTTCTTTTTTTTACACACAACATAAAATAGTCAATAGTAGGCAATTACTGAGCAATTCAAAGTTAAAATCATTTATTTTTATGGATATATGAATAGAATAGAATAACTTTATTTTATGATGCACACGCAGACTAAAGGTATTGAAATTTCAGTTTCCAGTTGGTTTCGAAAAGATCTTTTTACAGAGGCAGATTCCAACTTCTTTTACAACTACGAGATAACCATATGTAATCGTCTTAGTTATCCTGTTCAACTTTTGTCACGAGAATGGCACGTTCTTCATTTGTTACATGGTATTTCAACAATTAGCGGAGAAGGTGTTGTTGGTGAAACACCTACGCTTATGCCTAACGAAGAGTTTAGTTACGTAAGTGGCTGCGAAATGGTTGTTTCAATGGGAATGATGTATGGTAAATTTTTCTTTCGAGATCTGAGTTCAGATGAGTTGTTCTATGCAGATATTCCCTCGTTTAGTCTGATATACCCAGTCCTTTTAAATTAATGCGTTAATTCAATAACTTTTTTTGTTTCAAAGAATGCTCCTTCAAAACAAGGTTGAAGATCGTAAACTTTGTGCTTCATTTGAATTGTATCTAGTTCATCATTAAATTCTCCGCCTTTCAGGTAATAAATTCCACGAAAATCCTCGCTTTCTTTTGGGATGAGATGTTTAGTTAACTGAATGAATTTAGGCAGGTTTGTCACGGCTCTGCTAACAATATAGTTGTATGCACCAGTGTGCTCTTCTACTCTAGAATGAATCGTGCTAATATTCTTTAAATTCAGTTTTAATTTAACTTCCTCAATTACCTTTAATTTCTTTCCGATAGAATCGAGAAGAACAAATTGACATTCTGGATTTACTATTGCTAATGGTACGCCGGGAAATCCACCTCCTGTCCCGATATCTAGAATATAGCTTCCTTTTTCAAATTTTGAATATTTCTGAATTCCAAGAGAGTGCAGTAGATGTCTTTCTTTAAAGTGAATCATATCCTTGCGTGAAATCACGTTTATCATAGCATTCCATTCCTCATAAATACTGGGTAGTTGATCAAGTTGATCAATTTGAACGGAGGATAAATCAGGAAAATATTGTTTTAAATCATCCATTTAAATGGAGTCTTTTGTCTTTTCAGCCATTCCCGCAAGGAAATCTCTGGCTCTAAAAAGTTGAGCTTTGACTGTGCCAAGTGGAAGTTTTAATTCTGTAGCGATCTCCTCGTAGCTCAATTCTTTAAAATATCTCATTTCTACAAGGTCTCTATATTTTGGTTTTAGTTTGCTAACTAGCAATCGCATATGAATAACACGTTGGTCTTGAATAAATGTTTCTTCAGGATTCAGATTGTTTGATTTTGCATCTATTTGCATGACATCACCATTATCGGTTCTCACACAACTATCCATAGAAGTTACTTTGATTCTTTTCTTCCGAATGAAATCAATACAATTATTTGATGCAATTTTGAAGAGCCAGGTACTAAATGCGAAACTTGGTGAATATTGAGGAAGACGATTAAATGCTTTTCCGAATGCCTCAATAGTTAAATCATCTGCATCATCAGGATTTTTAACCATTTTGAGCATCATATAATAAATAGATTCGCGGTAACGCTCCATGAGATCTGCATAGGCAAGCTGATCTCCTTTAATTGCCGCTTCAACAAGGTTTAAGTCGTATTTTGCTTTATCGGATAAATGACTTTTTTCTACCATGTAGCATTCTTTTTATTTTTAGCAATAACATATATCATTGGGATTATAAGTGCATAAATCATATCCCAAAAAGGAAAAAATAGCGCAAATTTTTTCTCTTGTAATTGAAGGAGAGATTTCCCTTGTATAAACCATTTTATGGCATAAAACACAACCATTATAAATCCTAAGTGATAGGGGTATACCTCCTGTAAAATCAAAGAAACGAAAGAAATCCAAGCAAGAATCAATGAAATAGGGTAGATTGCTAACAATAGTTTTTTAATAAACCTATATTTTGGTGTGGTTGTATAGTGCCTAGATTTTTGCTTGATCCATTCGGTCAATGTCTCCTTAGCAGGAGAAAACATATAGGATTCAGGTTCAATTTGAATAGTGTAATTTTGTTTATTTCTGGTCGCTTCCTGAATAAATAAATCATCATCACCGGATGCAATCGCGTAATGGGATTTAAACCCATTTACAGTAAAAAAACTCTCCTGTGTATATGCTAAATTGCGGCCCACTCCCATATAAGGCTTTTTATGCAAGGCCATGGATAAATAATTTATACCAATCCATGCCGTATCAAAGCGCAAGAGTTTATTCAGCAAACCAGGTTTTTGAATGAGGGGCCCATAACCGAGTACTATTTCATTAGCACTTGAACTTGACGCCATATGATGAATCCATAATTTTGATGAAGGTATACAGTCAGCATCTGTTAGAAGAATATGGGCATTTTTTGCTGCTTTTATCCCGACTGTTAACGGTAGTTTTTTACCGGGTCTTAGGTGTTTGTCTTGGTGTAGTTCAACTATTCTAAGATTGTCATATTGCTGACAGAATGCATCAAGTATTTCTTTACTATTATCAATAGATTGGTGGTTTACCACTATGACTTCGAAATTTGGATAGCGCTGTTCCAGAATATGAGGTAAATTGGAAAATAGTTTATCACTTTCATTGCGCGCGCAAATAATTATACTCATTGGAATTGAATTCGAGATGTTTTTTGGTTTATTCTTGTAAAAGGCAAGTTTTCTAAATATCAGGAGGACATAATACAATTGAATTAGAATCGTTAGTATGAAAACGCCCAATAAGACTGCGTTAAATTCATCGTTGATATATTGCTTTATGAAGTTCATGTATATTGCTTTTACAAATATGACTTATGAAATGATTTCAATGTATCTTTGACACATATTGTTATTAACATTTTTATGCACTTTGATATTTTAAATAAGGACAGTAATTCTGGAGCGCGGGCCGGAAAGCTCTTTACGGATCACGGCGAAATTGAGACTCCAATATTTATGCCTGTGGGCACCGCAG